>Ga0163217_1034106_pt1 | contig 16709 bp, 13 predicted proteins | sample SynspAceP_FD_185933 | JGI IMG/M metagenome (GOLD analysis project Ga0163217, IMG submission 185933) | Saline lake microbial communities from Ace Lake in Antarctica - Synechococcus sp. Ace-P (PacBio error correction) | ecosystem: Environmental > Aquatic > Non-marine Saline and Alkaline > Saline ... | reverse complement strand
TTTACGCAACTGACCCACACGTCTATCGCCTGCGAATATACTTGTTAAGCCCGCAGGGCAACCCACAGCACTTTAATCGCCCTTCTTCACATCAGACAGTGAACCGAGCAAGAACTTGTGTAGCCGCCCTACGCAAACAATTTTGGCCTTTACGCTCTGTTTTTTTGCATTCAGCTTGTCACTGCTCCTTTTGGCCATCTGATACCTTACCGCACCAGACCAGTCAATATTCCCAATCCAGCTCCTCCTTCATGTTAACGTCATAGACGATCCCTATGGCTATAAGCATTTTATTCAAACCTCCCTTGTACCAATACATTTTTCTTAGGTAGACTTACATCATACGAGCACATTTAATGCAAATTGCGCTGACAACAAAAACTGAACCTCTGACACATTCGAGACCATCAATCCCACGCCATCTCCCATCCATCACCAAATGAAACTGTCCGCAATCAATCCAATACCTCTCTCCCAACCGGGCCCGGTATAACTTATTTTCATTCGCACCATTCAATCCCAACAGAGCCACATGTACTCGCAGCAGTCGTCAATCGATCTTGTATCACTGGTGCCCGCGTCCGGCATGGCCGGGAAACTGCGCGGTGTTTCACAGAGGGCTGTTCGTGGCGCTTGATGTGAACCAGCCGGCTGGAAGCATGCAGCTGAACTCCGCGCGGAAACTGCCTGATGGCAACTGTATTGAGCGACAGCGCTATATGAAGACTGAAATGCCTTTATGTCGCCACGGGCGGGCGCATGGTATTACTGTTCAAACCAAACACGCCTGATTTCCATCGCGGTTTCCTTGACGAGCATCCCCTTTGAACGACAGATGCGCATCGTGCAGGTGAATTTTGTCGGTAGTGCTAACATGCATTCACACCGCATGCCCACTGCTCAAGCCACCCAATTGCGCTGTTTTCACCACTCGTCGTCTCGCTACAGGGTATGCCGTTGATTGCCTTGTATTCCCGCTTACCAAGCATACGGTTAAGGGCTTACCAGGCGCTTCAAACGGTTTCCCCATACATTCGCCGTGCGATTTGTTGCGGGCTGATTCATACCGCAGCGACGATGCCTGCTGCGCGGCTCAAAAGGGCGTTCGCTTATGAAGTCTTATCAAAGTGCAAGTGATGTGGCAGGATCTACCAGTCGAACTATGCAACTGTATGTCCGAAGAAGGCGGAGCTGGAACAAGGCTTCACAATCCGACCTGCGCGCACAAATTGCCCAGCTCTAATCGCCTCTGCCGCAGGCTTCGCTGCGGTATAGCCTTGCGCTATTGCAAGGTGTTTGTCGATGCGGTGCTATAGTTTCTAGATTTCCGTTACGTGTGTTTCACTGGCTCTGACTTCCGTTATGGCGCAATTGATTTACGTTGCATTGTGCGGTAATGGATGCTCTGCATGCCGTTTGCGTCTGCGTGCTGCTCTAGCTTGGCTTTGTGCTGATCGCCCACTTATGCCGTCTTTGGCCCGTTTTTTGCCCAACCGGCAAACTCAGAGCCTACTTCACAGTCGCTCAGGGCTTGCTATAATCCGCTGCGCGCTTTCAGTGTTTGCCGTCTGATGTTATTTCCCTTTTTTTTTTTAAAATCTACCGTTACTAGTTTCAAAGGCCTCAGCGGCTGGTTCCAGCCGCCACATTCACTTCAGCCGGCCGCTGCCACCTGCTCCGCTTTCGTGACAGCGAACTTCGTTTCTGCATCGCTGAATGAAAGACCGATCTATTTTGCGCGCGCATGTGCGGCGTTGGGGTTTTAACCGGCTTACAGCGGTCACATTTGACTGGCCCAATGATTCATGGGCCACTAAACACCAACCACTGATACGCAGCCCAGAACTCGCGGCGCGGCTATTGTGCTCCGTGCTGAATTGGCCGGCAATAGCCGCTTTCGTATTCGGCTGGCACGGCGTTGCTGTTGCATTCCTTTCGAAGCGCCCTTGTGATTAATGTTGCTGCTAACCGCCCCAGACTCGCCCTTGAGCTCTTCGACGCCCATCCCACTTTAACAGCGCCCGACCGTCAGATCCGCCGACCTGCTTTGGACTGCTGTTTCGCCAATTATCCTTGGGGCCAATTCATGCATCCCCACAGATCTGCTGGTGTTTCGGCGGCGAGTCGCCGATACCTTTGCAAAAAGTCTTTCACGCCTGGGAAGCAGACACGTACATGCTGTCCTTCCTACCGCAGCAGTTCTGCACTGCGCGCAAATCCAGCAGGGGCGCACGGCGAGTATTTATTGGCCGCCAGCGCGAGGGAATGGACCACTGGAACAGCCGGCAACTACGCCAGGCAGCCGCCGCGAACCTGCTCCTGCAAGCCTGTGTTATACCCACGGCAGCCAGCCAGCCGGTTCACGCTGGACCGGCATTGATCTTGTCAGCCTCCTGCAAACGACGCTCGGTTATGCAATGTTACGCAGGGCCTGGGATTTACGTCAATGCAGCCTAACGTCCCTGGTCTTGTCCTCGGTATAAGCGCATTCGCCCAGATCCACAATTTCGCTCAACGCTGAAGCTTGTTGCCTCGTTAGACGCCTATATGGCATTCGTTCACGCGACTAATACCCAGCCGAACCAAGGTCAGTATCGCTAGCGAACCTTTGCCCGAAGCCCCATGCGCCTATTTCTATCCCGTCGCTATTCTGACTGACCGTAGCTCGATCGCTGACCGATTTTCTTCGATACCTGACGGGAAGGCGCACGCGCTAGTTTTGCCGCCATGCTTCAATAGTCTGATGATGCGGAGGCCACTAGCTAGCCAGCGCGAGTGCATCGATCGCGCTCTCCCTTGCGCGTTCCTCTGCCACGCTGCCAGATCTGCCGCTGTCTGTTTGGCCTATGCCTTGCGCTGCTGGCAGTTCCCGGGCCAAGTGCTGACCTAACGGTGGGTGCATTTACCGCTGATTCTGCCGCCGTTCGGTCACGCTACCATTTTGTGGCCAAGCTTCAGCAGGCGCGCCGGTTGCCTTTCCTGGAAAAACACCTTTGCATTGTGTTCCGCTTCACTTGGACCGGTTGCCGCGCTACTGCGGCGACGATTCATGTCCTTCGCTGATTTTGCGGGCCAGCGTCTGCCAATTGAAGCGTGGACCGAACTGGAGGCAGCTGCCAGCACCTTTGCTGCAAGCCCTAACCAGAGGTATTTTTCACCATTACGCTGCCGCTAGATCAGCCCTGCATTATCGCTGGATCCATTCTCCTTCCCAAGGCCATGGCGATTGCGCTGACCATCCTTATCTCGTCTCCAACAATTCCCCAGACCCAGACCATTCCGTCTGCGATTTTATGCCTTTTGGCAGTGCCCTGGTGGCGAGTCACGCCGGCCCGGTTGGTATTTGTCATAGTGATGGCGATGCGCCCTCTGCTCTCGAGCTGATTCCCAGCGCGTCGCCAAAGATCCCGACAATACGCTACTGTGTGCCATTCGGCAACACTTTCCACTTAACTAGGGAACTCCCAATGTTCCTCCGGCCTGACGAGTGTCTCGGCCCCTCACGGACGGACAACCAGCATCTTCAATCGCTGCCGGCTGTTGCTCCCCGACCGCAGGGCGCATTGTGCTGGTATGATCGGGTGCATGGATACCGCGCAGAATAATCTGCTTGCCGGCCCACCAGCGCGGGCGGCTATCGTGTCAGTCAAGGCCGCTGTTCCGCATATGAGGGCGGCGAGCAGACTTCCTTATGGCCAGCGCGCCGCCGCACCAGGCGATCAGATGGCTGGAGCCTATGCATGCTTGGCATCGGCGATACTGCTCAAGCGTCGCCCCGCGCGCGTCCGTGCGCGAAGCAGCGCGTGGCAATGGCGGGCGCTGCTCTCGCAACGATTGCCTGAATTTCTCGCCGACGATCACTTGCCGCACGATCAGGCCGCCAAGGGACTTGAAATCCTTCGGTATTTTCGAAACGCTCTGCGCGATTCAGCCCCGGCTTACCCATCTGTTGCACCCATCCGCCTATACCAAACCCTGCTCCCTGCGCTACCGCCATCATCTGCGCGAGCAGGGGCGTATAACCATGCAGCACCGCAGCGGAGTACTCTCGCCGATCCACAGACCCCTGACACATGCCGGAGCGGGCGCGCATTTCAAGCCCGCTAACGGCGAATCATGGGATGGTCTGAGAGCTGGAAACGGCGCCCGGCCGCGCTGTTTCATACTGCGATTCAGCGCCCGACAGCGCAGTGCCCGTGCTATCCAGGCACAGATGTGTCGTCAAAGCCCAGGGCTTTGCTCTGCGATCAATTTGCTGCACTGCCATCATCCCGACTATCACGCTGACCAGCCCGCATGCCAATGCTGTCATCCAGTATGCGAAGCAGATTTTTACTGCCTTGCGCGGTCATTCACCAGCCCTGCTACGTTGAATTGCCACGCAGCTCACCGCAGCCCTGCCACCGATCATGAAGTCTATAAACGCGGACCCTGGAACACATTACGGATCCGCACGCTTACAAGGTTAAAGTCTCACAGCAAGGGCGCCCGGCCGCTTCAGCGCTACCCAGCGGTATAAAGCAAATATTGCTTACTGGGGAAACACTCGCTACCCTGTAGTTTCCAGCCAATCTTGCTCTGCAGGCATCCATCACGGCCTTTACTTCTCGGCCAGATGCACATTGGCACTCGCGCTCAAGCAAGCCCCGTCAGCTCAACGAGCATGTGTCCAACCGTTCCACATATGTTGACGCTGACAGATATCAGCATATTCGCGGTATCCGGGTATCGCTCAGCGCCTTCTGTATGGAAAATAACTCATATGCCTTGTATTGGCAAGAAGATTTCTCGTCAATGCGCGGCCAGCGTGTGGCGGCCGTTTTCTCCAGATGGCGTTCGTATTCGGTAAATTACTGGGTGATCCCTTTAGCCGCGCCCGACCACCGCACAGCGGACGAGCATACTACGCCAAAACTCCGCGGCGATCACAGCAATACCAGGACAATCGCCCCTAATCCCAGAACCAAGACCGGCCCACGGCGGCATGCCGAAACAGCTTAGACCTCCGACTTTCATAAAGCCAGGCCGCGCTTGGGCTGGCATATCGATCAGTGATGATCTACCAGAATGATCACCCAACACACGAGCGCAAATCGCAAAAAAACGACGCAATAGTCACCAGGAATCCGCGCAATATCAGCGCACGATTGCCGCAGTCCGCGTCATTCACCGCTTCCCGAGACACCGAAAACGGAAAAACCGCACACGCGAACGCCGCCTGTAATGCCCACCCCAGCGTTGGCCGCGCGAGGCACAGCTCCTGTGTTGCATTCAAATGCTCTGGCGCTTTAGTTGCCGCTCCAACGATTGAGCGATGGAACACCTTTCGACCAAACTTACCAAGACTTTGATCAGCGCGCCGGCAGCAAAGCAACGACGCAATTACTCATTCATCTATTACCATACAAGCATGGCAGCCCCAATGAGCAATGCTGCCCACCAACCGGCACACCGCTTCCCAATCCTGCCGAAAGACGGACGCCATCGCCAGGCCCACCACCACGATCGCGCCACCGCAGCGAGCAAGGTATGCAGCGCCTGACCTTCACACCAAGCGTTTGATGATGACCCGCCAACAGGGCTCGTAGCATACAAAGCACAGAGTAACAGGCCAGATCAGCGAAGCCAGCACCAGCGTTAATCATCCTGCCAGTTGTCAGCAATTGCATTCGTGCTATCAGCAAACCGGTATGCCGAAGCAGGTGCAGGTAAAACTGGACTCAGGCACATAACAGGATGGCTCCGCTGATAAACAGTGATCACCGGCTTATGCTAAGAAAGTTGCAAAGAAAACCCAGGCGAGCAGCCCGAACACAAAAGCATCACGCCCGAAAGCAAGGGCAACCAATGGCCAGTTGCAAGTAGTCTTCACTGCGATGCAGCATGTGCGAGCAGGTCGCCGGTCATCAGACCGGTGACGCCACCGGGCCACAACGGCTCATAACTGTGCGAATATGGCGTAACCCAATCAAACGGTAGCAAGTTGCTTACAAGTCCCAATTGCACCGCACCAGCGGAGCACCATTAGCCATCGACTCTGCGGAAATATCATCACGCTACCACCATCCACAGTCAGTCACCACTTACAGGCGCTCACGATATTCGAGCCCACGAGGATGCAGGTACCCCGGAGTTGCAGATCAGCGTATTTTCCAGCATTCGCCGTCGCAGTCTGTCCATAGGAGTGTTGAACAAACAAGGCATACTGCAAGCATCGCGACAAAACAGGCAACGCTGGGCCATCCCGCACCCAGCCCACCAATGCGCCCGGACAGAAGCACCACCCCCCAGCAAGCATCCGGAAAATCACCTCTCCGAGCACAAGCCGCCATCAATTCCACGCGGTGTCAGGCAAGTCATGGCTCGCCCACTAGGAGCGCTGTCCACGCTGCCCCATTGCATCGCACAAGGCCGCACCAATCACCGGCCAATGACCAGCTCCAGCGACGATCCCAGGCACAAACAGATCGAGATAAGCATACCTTGCCGGGTGGCATTGCCCGCAATTAATCAGCCAAACCGAACACAAGCCACTGCGAAGCAAATTCAGTTTGCGATGCGTCAACCTCCCCACAATCTTCGTTAGCAGAAACACGCTCACGAAGCCGCACATAAAACGACGAAGGGTAGCGACCAACCCCACGTGAGACAGCCACGCGCCAAGCACAAACCATGCCCGCTAGTGCACCCAAACCATCCCGTAGATGCCGAAAACGACCAGCAAGGCCGGCCAGGATCAAACCACCCCCTGTTTCAAAACAATTCCGGGCGGCTGTGCACCACCAACTACAGCAGCGCGCCGACAGACATACCGAGCACGAACAGGAAGCGTTCGCCTTACCAACTGGGCTGCTCAGCAGTCCAACCAAGCATGCCATGATGCGCATTTGCGCCATTGAAGACCACCAGCAGGGCCACCAGGCCATTCATGATGCCTCGATCCGCGACCACCGGGGTAAACTGGCCCCAGTCGAATTTCATCCCTTATCTCCTTTTGTGCACAGATCGGGTTAAGACGGATTCTGGCCTGGCAATTGTATGCCTTCCACTGAACGCTGTGCTCAATTGCGTCCAAACATTGCATTAAAATCTTTTGATCGCTTAAGCAATCTTAATGTTATTAGGCCCGCCATCTTCGCTCCATTACTGGAGAGTAAGCTCATTTCCCCAATCGTCGTAGTACACGCAAAGCCAGCCCGCTGCCACTTTCGCAATCAATACGATTTGGAGCTGGTTGCATCAAACATTCTGACATCCCCGGCGCGCTTCGCTGAAGCCTTCTGCTTCAGCTTTTGCTACACACTACGCCGCCCAGTCAAGTCACTACATGCCGCAACTGCTTGGCGCCCTCAACGGCGTTCTGCACGTATCGCCTGCGCCCCGCTGACGCTGAGCCGCCCTATTTCTGAGCAGTATCTAGGAATATGCCCGCTTCTGCAAGATTCATGCTGCGACTGCATTTCTCCGTTTCAGCGCGAGGATTGGTCCAATGTCGCAATCCGCGGCTTGCCACCAGGCGCGGCGCGGTCTGTCAGTGCGTGACCCATTACCTTGCAGCCCGGGCTACTGCGGTTGCGTGTTTACCGCACGGCCATAGTGCCTCAACAGCTTTCAACATTCTGCATGAGGCCCGTCGAATTGGGCCGTGGCCGATCCACAGGCTGGTCGTGAAACAGCACGACGTGGGGCAGCTTATTACGCCACTCCGCCCCGCGCGTGATGCTGGCTCTATTACCGATTCTGGACCCAGTTGCACCAGCGGCAGGTGTTTAGGCGGCTTGGGCTACCACAACCTCTTTATTCCATCCACTCAACCGGAGTATCCCATGTCAGCGCTTGAATCATTTCTGGCAGACTTTGCTGGCCATGCGGCAAAGCACGAGCAAAGTACGGCGCTTATCATGACTCACGCCAGAGTGCCTATGGCGAGTGGACGCCATCGATAAGCCGGCCTCGCAGCCAGGCAAACCTGCTCGACGTGCTGCAAGCGCAGCTGCGGCTGCCCTGAAAACGCAATTGAATCTGGGTACTTTTCTGGGATCTAGCCCTGCTGCACAGGCGGGCTGATATTGTTTTACATGTGCGCGCCTTTTCTGCTGGCAGAGTGCGCACCCTGCTCGACCATCGCCGTATAGATACCATCATTAACGCACTCGCAGGCGCCTGTGCAATGGCGAGACATGGGGTACTATAGCCACACGCGTCCTGGCCTGGCAACGCCTATCTCTGCCCACCCCGACGCCAGTACACGGTACCCACGGCACCTGCAAGATTAACCTTTTACCTCGGGCACCACCGCAGCCGAAAGGGGTTTGCCTGTCCGACAAACGCGATTAGGCCGTTTCGCCAAGTATTGTGCAGACATCGTGCCCGACGTGAGCCCGGAGCGCGCACCCTGGTGCTTGCCGCTCGGGTGTTCGCGGACCAATAATATGTGTCCATGCCGCGCTGCTGCCGCGCCTACGGGGTGCCTGCCGGAATACATGCGTGTGCGCACAAACATCACTGGTAGCCCCAAGCTATTATTCCACCAGACCATCTGCACAACAGCCAGCCGCAACAGGCCTGATCTGGATGCCCAACTGCTGCAGGGCTGTTGCAGCAGGCAGCTTCGACAGTGCTGCACTTGCCAACCCCCAGTTTGCGCTTTATCGCGGTCCGCGGGGCGGTTCGCCCCGCAACCTGTCGACTTCAGCCGCACACTCTGTCGCCTGTACTTCAAGGGCTACGCTCCTGAATGCGCTTTCGGTCGTCCATCCTCAATCTGCCGCAACATCGTTACGCCCGTACCCGCCAGCCCTGCCGCATGGTGCGGATCAGCCTCGCCGGCACGATGACGAATGTTGCAGTGAATGGCAATGATTTCCTCTGGGGCTACCTGCGTAATACCGAGCCCGCACCCTTCACCCTGCCGACGGCGTATCGCCGTCTGGACGATGGCCTTTCTACCATTCTGGCGCAAGAAGAACCAGTTACAACCGCCTTTGTGGGCACGTGAATCACGAGGGTGGATCGAGCGTAAACTGACTGGCGATACCGGCCCGAATATTCCCAGGCAGAACTTGTGCACGACGACAAGAGCCCGCCCAGCCAAACCTGGCCTGTGTACCGCGCCACGACGAACATCCACCCAGACCTGAAATTGAATCGGCATGGCCCGCGCAATAACGCCTTAGCCGCATTCCCGGTTCACCACTCGGCTGCGTGTCCCATCACCCTTACCAGTCCAACCGGCCTTGCTGACCGCATGTCGACTGCCCCGACACCCTTCTTTAACACTACCGCCTGCCGTGCAGGGCTTGCTATCGAGATGAGCGATATGAGCTTTTTCGAGCGTTGCACACAGCACCAGACTAGCGCTGACTACCTCGTTATCACCTCACCGTTTCAGGCCCTATTGAGCGCAAGTACAGCGTACATAGTTATAGCGCCTTCCTGACCCAGGGAATTTCATCATGTCAGCCATACCGTGCCTATTGCTGAATGTCCTGCGCGCCCGAACTGTACCGCGCGGCAGGAAATGATATCGCAACGCATGCGCATACATCGAGGAAGAACTTGGCATCAGGAATGCACCTCAACGACTCTGCGCGCCTGCAGGGCGACGGCTGAATCGATACCGCCACGCCAGCCGTCTGCCTACGGAGCTGACTGAATCAAGCACAGTCATGACCCGTATTCACACGGCTCAACCCTTTGTCCTGCCTGGGCATCTGGTATTTTCGTGCTCAAGCACCAAGCATCGCCTCGCAGCAGGGCAGCGGGCAGCCTGCCAAAGCCTCGCCTGCACAAGGCGTTCAGTTACCCTGATCCTCGCACGGCGCCTGAATCTAACACATGAAGTCACTTCGAGTCAACTGGTCAACCGGCCTGGAAGACCAGCCTACAGGAAGCGTAATCCATACCGCCATACTCTAACCGTTCTACGCATCGACCATTGTTCCGCAGCTGCCGCTCGTGGAGTGCCACCATCGCTTGCAGTGATAGTGTCGTGTGCTGACCGTCCAACGACAAGGCTACTGGCCAGCTTGTCTATACTTCCACTTGCCAAATCGCGCACGCAGTTCTAACTCAGGGCCGTCAGTCAGGACCATTGCAGTGCGGCTTGAACACGCTTTGGTCCAGGTGCCAGCTTGCATGCGCTGACGCTTCGTTGACTGGCCGAGATCGCCCAATGTTGAGCGCTGCACGGCAGATGATGCGGCTTTTTCAAACCTGCTGCATCAATGCGGCAGCATGTCAACACTTCGGCTGTTTGAACTCCATAACGACTCGACGCCATAGCCAACCTGATCGATATCAACCTAACTGCCAATTCTGCGCCTTGACCCGCGCCCTGTTACCCTCTGCTAAGCCACACACGCACTGCGTGGTGAATATCTGTTTCGACCTTCGTCGATCGGCCTACGCGGTTCACGTCCCTATTTGTGCGAGCAAGTTCGGCCCTTGCGCTGCATTTTCCCAGCCCTGCGCCGACGACTGTCTATACCCTGTCGCTGTGCTCTACCTCCGCCCCAGAGCCATCCGACACGAATACAGCGGCCCAGGTTCCGCCATGAACAGCGCTTGCAGGTCCCAGGACCGCCTGAGCGTTCGCCGGCCAATGATCAACGCTAGGGGGGGGGAAAAAACCTCGCAGAAGTGATCTACGCTGGCCCGAACAACTCTTGTGCGCCTTCACATACCTGTTGCCCTCCCTGTTGGACAAGGCCCTGCGCTCGCTCAATCTGCCAACCATCCAGCTTTCCCACTGCTCCCTGTAAGACACCTATTGGAGCAAAAACCCTAGAACATCTCAAAAACTGCCCTGAACTGCGTCCTTCTGGCTTGGTCTGGCGGCCACGCGCTACGTCAGGCCACTGCAACAAAGCTGGCACAGCATCCATTTTATAAACGGCCGCTCAAACAGCAAAGCCAAGCTTCGCCCTTTTCTGCAACGAAGCACGCCACGTTGAACGAACGCCACCCAGACCGCGACCAGTCCGCGGCATTACTGGCAAAGCATCATTCTCCTAGCAGTTGGGCGGTGCGCCGAGGGCCGGTCTCGGGCCTGGGGCAATTCATGGAAGCCAGGCTGAACTGAGCAGGCCCTGGCGCTGACACTCGATGCCCTTGCACGCTCGGCTTTACACCAGCTGGCGCTCTTACTACCAGGTCCGTGCTACCCAATCGCTTCGCGACGAGCCAAAGCGGGCGATCTGCTGCAGAAGCGCTGACACTCAACACTGACGGGATCGCTATAACTATTTCATGAGGCAATTACTGATAGGCAAACCTATTCTAAGCCAGAACCGCGTTGCTCTAAGGCTCAGGCAGACGCCGCCTCGTACCCGGGCTCGCAGACTGCCGATAAAGGCCGAGCAGAAATCGCCGACTGCTGACTACACTCGAGTAACGCCCTTGCGACTTGCTACTGGTTGATGAGACATACATCCCTCGGCCGAGGGCCATAAGACCCACTCAAACCGGGGCTTATAACGCTCGACTTTGCAACCGCACGCCGCATCCTGAAGCGCGAACCTTCTACTGGGCGATTCTGGCATTCTGAGCCTGCGCGCTGGCGGTCTGCAATGTCGCAAGCCTGCGCTACCCCCACATAGCTGTCCCTGGTGCTGATCCTCACCGCCCAATGCGTGCATGCCGCATTACCGGGCTCGAGCTGGCGGGCATTCATTACCCTGTACCAAGCCCTTTGACAGTGCCGAAACTCAAGCCCGTCTGCCGCACTTCTCCGGCGCAAGACATACGCCGCGCGACCGCTGATCAACTGCGTGCCTGACAGTGAATTCCGCAGAACCCAGCAGGTACACTGGGGGCAAGTGGTCAGCCTGTCGCGCAAGAAATTTCTAATTGCCTGCCCGAGGCTTGATCGCCAACCCACGACGGTATTTGCCCGCGACGTCTGAGCAATGCTCTATTGCTGGAATGAGAGTCACAGCAATACCTGGAGTCCAATCCATCACTGCGACGCAAATCTTTCCTATGATCCGCACCCTGCGCGCGTCGCTATATTGATTCGAGCTGCAGCATGAAATCTCCGCTTCTGCTGCGCGTAACTGGGACTGTGCGAAACGGTATATTTCAAAGGCCCGTTCATCTACGCGACCCACACATGAGATCGAAAGCTTTTGAACGGCCATTAGCCAGCGCGCGCGACTGCCAAGGCCTCTCGTTGCCCAGCGCAGCTCGACCATTCGCAATGGCCCAGCACTGACCGAACTCGGCCGAGCAGCAGCCCACCCTGTCATCCTATGAAAGCATATGCTGACTATCAGGTACCGCGACGCGAGGGCCAGATCATCGCGCGCTCGTTTCAGCCCTCGTGCAGGCTATGGATGAAAGACAACTTGGCAAACCCGGCTTCGACATCTGGAGCAGCGAACAGCATGGCGGCGGCTATTGCGATGGACCTCCCATAGCACGCAGTTGGCATTCTGGGTCGCGAGCCGCGACGTGTCGTCAAACTGTTAAAGATTTATCGCTCCACACGATTCCCGATCTGTCTGTTATTTATTCCTCTGATGCTCGCTCTTTTGGCTGCATCGGCTCTTGCCTTCAAGCCGCTGGAGCGCACATGGCGCGCTCGCAACATTCCGCCAAGCGCTCCCAATAGCCTGCAACCCCTGATCAGCATCTCCCCTTGAGCTGGAAAGCCCATGCAGGCGGCGCTGAATGCATGCTGGATCAGTTTGGCCTCTGTTTGCCGCGAGCAACGGCTTTATTGCCGATGCCGCACATTGATCGCACGCCGTGGCGATACTGCAGATAACACGCGATAACGCCCTACTGCAACCGACCCGCTTGCAACGTGACGCGGCGCCTGAGCCACCTGCATGCCGAGTTGAGCGCGGACCCGACTGTCAGCTCAGAGATGGAACCATGGCGCGCTGCTGTATGACAGCCAGCCGATCAGATGTCCAGGGCATTTAAAACAGAGCTGCCGCAGCAGCTGCCGTTGCTGCCACATGTATTCGCAAGATCAGGAGCTGTGTTACTCCGACGAAGTCTGCGACTGTCCTACATTATGACCCGGCAAGCCTGGGCATGCTTTGCAGAACCTGGTCTCAATGCATCACACATGCCCGGGCGCACTATTTCAGCACCCTTGAGTGCTGGAGCAATAAGCCCAGCGCCGACTTTGTACTCTTTATAAAGACATCGGCGCGGCGTCCGAGCAGAACGCGAGCACTGCTGCGAAGTTTTTACCTGCGGCGATCTTCCGGCGGCTGGCTTATCATATGCAGCCGTTCTCGATCGCCACCAGGGGCACATTGGCTGGATTGACAGCGTTCTCGCGGCCTGCGGGTCAGCATTCTGACTCGATGATCAAGACCTGTCACGCTCGCGCACCTTATTCTGGCAGCCTTGCGCTGCCGTGCCGGATACTGACACCTGACTCACTATCATGGCCCCGTAAACAGAGGGACCCAACCAATGATGACAGCCTTTGATCTACCGCAAGGGACCGCCTCTCTATTACTTCTCTCCAGCGCCTGGGGCGCATTGACCCGTCGTACTGCGCCGCCGCGCCCTGTGTGTGTCGCCGCCGCCCCGTTCGAGCGCCTGGCCCGTTCATATCTCTGGTCAAGGACCTACAAGTCTATACCTCATCAGATTCTACGATCGTCTACTATACATCTCTCTATCTTCTCGCATGTAATTCTCAGATAGACTCTTATTCCAGTAACATAATCGTCGCATTCGGCGTAGATCCTGGATCATTCATCTCTCTCTAACGCTCATCGAATGGCGTACCCTTTCTCTGAAATGACCACAACTTCGACAATCTGCCCTAGGCAGCTCAAGTGTATCTCCTTATCACATCCCGTTCCTCGTTATCGTGCCTCGCGTCGCCCATCGCGCGCGTTGCCTATTGCGGCCAAGCCGGGCAGTGGCTCCAGCTTATCACTTCCGCCCTTCCATCCTTTGGGCTCTGCACTCACAATGAAATCCGGAGCCAAGGCCTCAGTCTCCTTCTCCTCTAGTTATATCTATATCTCTCACTCACCATCATTCATCCTATATCTTCTACTTCACCTCTGGACGTGTCTGATGACAACGATCCGCTCGTATCTCAACGTCGATCCCCGGCACTCATACAAGACTTCACATCAAATATGGAACAACGACTATTTCGAGCCATAAAGGCCAGCAGTACATCTAAGAAAAGTCTCCCAAAATGCGTCCGTCCCTCGGTCAGTTGGAAGAGTTTAGCGGGGTTCCGCTTTGCTATTGTCCAGCGAAGCGCGCCCTTCATGAACCCACGCTGATTCAATGTTTGTGGGCATCTGCCAGACAAACAGTCTTTATAAACCGGCTCCTGTGCGCGTATTTCCGTCAACATTCGGGCTATCGTTGGAACACTATTCGTAAAACTTCAGCCACCTACGGATGCGGCGCATGACCTCCATTTTTTCACCTTTCGCACATTGGAACGCTTACGCATTTTCGGCTTGGATGTCTGGATATTTTTCGTTTCTGGGGTTTCTCTTCTCAGCAAACGTGACGACTTGCAACATTCCTCTCCATAATCTCTCTTACTCATCCCTCCTATCTCTACCTTCTAAAGGCTGGCTGTGGACAATCACCCGGCCCCTGCGCCGTAGCACTGATGGCTGCACGAGGTTGGTGAAACTCCCGTGACAACCTAGGCTTTCCAGATTCGTTCTGGCGCAGCGTTGATGGACTGCAAGAGCGATGGGCTGTTGGAATCTGCCCTGGTGTCCAGCTCCATGCAGACCTCTCCAGCGCTGGCAAGGCCATTGCAGGAAGCTGGCTCGCCCAACTACATGTCCATTAGCCTGCCTCCGGGCCTTAAGCCTGTTGCACCGCATGCACACAACCTAGTCTGGGGCGACGAGCTAGGTGAAAATCGCCATATGGTTCGCTCAGGTACAGCGCTAAGCGGCAATGCACGAGCGGGATGAACTCACATATGCCAGCATGCGCCATTGTTCCAATCCGCGTCGGGATCCGATAACAGCCCGTTGTGGCTCCCATTGAAGTGGCTTTTGAGGCGCTTGCCTCAAATGCAACAAACTGGACGCCAGCCTGCAGTCTGGCCTGCTGTTTAGTGGAACCCTGCCCCTTATTAAACGAGCCCCTTGCCAACCCCGGAGCATACCCTTTACCACACAGTGGCAGCAAATGGTCTGAAATATTCACGCCTGAAATACGCGTGCTTATGAATCCAACACATCTGAAACTGAATCTGATGCGACAGACGGTAGATAATCGCCATGCAGCATTTTTGATGACGCCGCATTCCGGTCAAGGATGTTTCATGACCGCTCACCGCGACCCGTCCTCATGATTCTGTATGCGCGATGTGACCGTCAAATGCAATGCATGGAATCCGAGACCCAACACAGACCATCACCTGGCTTCGTTCCTCCTGCATTGACCATCCTGTCCTGCTATGCTGCCAGCCGCGCCATGCGTGCACCATCGCGAAAAAAACCCATCACTGGTTGTGGGAAGATTCACAACACGAATTTACATCGACAGTTGTGAGGGTGGGCATTATTCTCCACGCACAAGTTTGCCTATATCAAGGCCGACCAATTGGAATAAAAGCTATTATTCATTGCTCTAAACGCATTCATCCGTTGACCGATAGCCAAATTGTTTGTCTGGTCAGGTCGTGTGATACGACAAAACAGTCCAACCCTATTCTGCAGACCTATTCGATCAGCGACATACCTGTATCCGGCACCAGCCCGAGCTCTATCAGCAAAGACTTGAAGAGGCATTTTTCAGCAAACCTCACACCCTGTGCGTGGCAAGAATTATTGCAGCAGCAAGCTATATCAAGCCAATATCCGCAAATCCCAAGTCGTGCGCTGCCACCGACACCAGACCTTTGCAGTCGATCATTGGCCTGCCCTTCTGTTCGGCGCAATTCTGAGTGCAAATCGGTTGGCCAATCGCCGCAGGCTACACCCCAGCAGCGGATGTGGCTTCTAACGCCCACTTGCACCCTGCGTCAATTTGGTGCATTGCACTTGCTAGGGATAGGAAGTAGGCCACAGATAAGCGCCGCATGGAGCAGCAGGCCATGGCCTTGCGCGCGCTTTCAACGAAATCGCGCATCTACCCTATCTCACTTATCAAGCCGTCTCAAACAGGCTTATGACTCGGCTGTCCTAATCGCAGATGGATACGTCATCATTTAGCCAATTCAGCGGCGACACTACCTGTAATGCCCAGCAACTGTCCAGGCGATCCAATAACAGGAGGCAGCGTTCGATTCTCTGAGCGCTCCAACTTTATGGCGCGCTAAAACGGCTGCAAGCAGAAGTACGTACTGCCTGATCGAGATTCCATGGGCGAGGTCGCGCTTTCAAAAAGGCCCCCCTAGCTACCAGCACTATCTCGCCTGTGAAGAAGCTATCTGGGCTGTGATATTTGATCGTCAGCTCCAGCCGCTTACGGGCAACTTTGGAATTTCTTCCGCATTCCACACCCAGCGCGAAAACCACGTTCGAAGAGCCGGAACCTGGATCTTCATTCCGGCTTGCTTCCCGCTGGGTAAGTGGGGCTCGCATGTGGACCGGCTGGTTGTTATGAGCAGGAGCGCAAAAACCAGGTTTGCTGAGGCGCTTATCTAACAAAAAAGCGGATCGCTAACAGTCCTTTTCCGCGTTGTGGATATCAGTACCAGCTAAATCTTATCTCTTTTTTTTTTTTCCACTTTGAGTCAACCCTGA
>Ga0163217_1114860_pt1 | contig 16713 bp, 19 predicted proteins | sample SynspAceP_FD_185933 | JGI IMG/M metagenome (GOLD analysis project Ga0163217, IMG submission 185933) | Saline lake microbial communities from Ace Lake in Antarctica - Synechococcus sp. Ace-P (PacBio error correction) | ecosystem: Environmental > Aquatic > Non-marine Saline and Alkaline > Saline ... | reverse complement strand
GGTCCCGTCAGATTCGTGTCGCGCATCACCGGACCGGGACCATCGAGAGTTGAACGCGTGGGTCCCATCCGCCCGCCGGGGGGCACAACACCAGATCCGGTTGTTTACCACATCACGGTCGCCGAGAGTTGATTGGAGATCCGCGGGTTGCCGTTTCGATTGCCGCGAAAATCTGTTCCGGATGCTAGTCCCGACAAAGTGTCCGGATTGTCTGTCCTGAACTCCGTTAGCGTGACCCAAGGCTTCGGAACCCATGTAAGTTATCGGTGGCCAAAATCGCGGTTGGGCCGCTCGGACCGTTGTCGCGCCTCGGCGGCTGACCGTTGTAAAAACCGATTCATGCGGACGCGGCATTCCCCACCACGCGAAGGCGGCGAGTACAGCGGCCGATACTCCAAAAACCCTCGGGGGCTCGCCGGACCAGGCCATGGCAATCTTGGATCGACAAACCTCAAAATCCATTTGGACGACTGGCGATCGACAATCAACCGTGCTCCGAAACATGATCGCCGAGTTGAACTCGATCTGGCACGTTTTTGAAAATAGGTTGACGACCGGCTACTGCAGTGCCAAACGCTAACCATTGCTCGGGTCCGAAGCATTCGCTTAGCATCGGGTCGACGTCATCCAACGCGATCAAGAGATCCACATGGGCTCCGCGGCGCTGTACAACCATGGTCGTTCGTTCGCTTGAATCTTACGAATAAGAATGGCGAAACGCAGGCCGCAACGAGACCAGTTCGTGAAACAGGAATTCTTCGGGCAACAAAAAATACTCGGGTGCAGCATTTGGTAACTCCGAAAACGTTCCGTGAATCGGCGGCAGCAGCACTCGTCATCCCGAATCCGACGCTTTTGAATCGTTTTGAACTCATTCCGGGAACCATTGGCCAGAAGTCGCCAACCCAGGCATACATCCGTTTCCGCGGTTTGCAACTTTTCGAGCACCTCGCACGGCACCTCGCCTGCCACGGCAATGCAACATCAACGATCAATCGACAAATTCGAAACCCGGCAATTCCGTCGAACGTTTCGAGTCGAATGTGACATGAGCTGATTCGCGTTGACGGACGTAACCACTGGCCCGCCAACATCGAGTCCGTGAGGATTGACGATCGATCCATCGCACATCGGCGATCCGCAACGGATGCAGATCCGGTATCGCGTGTTGGTGGACCATCTGCATCCGGAGTGGTGTGACCGATCTGTCACCGGGCCTTCGCAAACGCGTGCCCGAGGCAGGCGTACCCTTTTGACCAGTGATCTTCCTTGGGATCGGGGTTTGGCCAACGCGAGAATCGCTGCGGAGGGAATGGGCCGTGGTAGTTGGGGTAATCGAATCCAGCAACCCGCCGGTGAACTCTGGAATCGGCCATGGCGATCCGTCGATGCACCCGCGCTGGCCAGAAACGCAAATCCTTCGAGCAAATCGCTCAGACATACGGATCCTGCAATGGAAACCGTCCATCCCCAATCGACCGGGGCCACACCGGGATTACTCTCGGCCGAAACTCCGCCAACGCAGTTGGCGAAGGTAGCCCAATTTCCTGGTTGTAGTGATCAGAAAGGCGGCATCCATGAGTTGTTCGTCACACGTGCATCGGTCGAGAGAATGCATCGACGGATCGACTCGCCGGTGGATTCCGGTGGCAGCAGTTCATCCGAGACCGATTTCAATCAAGGCCGCACGGCCCGCTTGTAGCTGATTGGCATGACCGGTGACCAGACAAATTGACATGCCCAAACTGGAATGCCTCCGGCTCGCGGCGATTTCACCGCTCACGCAGAGCATCAGCGATTCCGGATATCCGGCCGATACTCTCCACGTCCACCTGAACCGTTACGGCGAGCGTGCAAGACGTGGCTCGAACTCGTCTCAAATGGATATCTGTTTCAGTTTTCCGGCTGAAAGCGTGTTCGCAGCAAAAACCGCTAGGTGCTGAAACTCAGACAAAATCAGCACACCATAATTCAGCACACTCGCCTCCGCGTGAGGCCAGGGCCGCCAATCGCCACACTCGACGGTTGACGCGTCATTAAAAAGCGTTCGCAACGATGATTCGTCGACAACTTCAACTCGGCCATCTCGACGATGGATTCGACGGCGAGATCGAGACGGAATGTCACGAACCTGAGTTTTCACTCCCTGAAGTTTCACGATGCGAGTTTTCATGAGGATCGGTTGCGGGAGATTCCCGCAAAAAAACGATTCGGAGGAGTTGATGCTGCAGCGGAGAAACGGTTGTTGTGTCATCAGGCAGGCAACGCGATTACGCGGCCTTGGATGGGGGCCAAAAACAGGTTCCAAACCCTTTCGCGACCCCTTCGTTGCGCCTTCTCCACCGGCTGTACTGCGTGGTACTCCAGTTTGATCTCGGTGAAATTCAACGAAAAACGGACTTCGGTCTCGGACGCCACGCTGGCGACGCCGAATGTGGTAATTGGTCACAATCGGATCTTGCAACGACCACCCAAAAACGCTTGCAGGTTTGCCGTCGTTGTCGGTTGGACGGTATAGTAAACGAAAGCCCTCTCTCAAGGCTGTCGCCCGAAACGCTCTGCATGAAACAGTTCCGGCGACGCGATGTCGAAATCTTTCCGGCATGAAATTTCGGAGATGTGAAACCGGCCGACTCGCGGTGTTACCGTACCTTTTTCGGCAGAAACAATGTTTCAGCGGACGTATTTAAATTCAACGACGTCAAACTGAATCTGATCTTCGAACCCTGATGCCCGTTGAATCCCCTTTATCTCTTTTACCAAACTTGAGAGACAATCATGTCTTAATCCTTAACTACCTGAATGAATGACGTTGATCGATGCGAATCGGAACGAAACGTTCCTACCGCTGCTTTGGCCGAGGGCATTTAACTGACCAACGTAATGAACGGCCAATCCTTCGAGCTGGTAGTGAGGTCGCAGGAAGAACTTTCGCGTTGTAATAACCGGGGGTCCCCTTCCACCTCTTCGACGCATCACTTCCGCACCGGCGAGTGGACGGTCGCGCTTGTCCAGTTCCGAGGCCGTGGCCGGTTGGTGTCGACGTACTGGCTAGATTCAATTGTTGAGCCAAAAAACCTGCCAGTCGGTATTCGTCTTGAAACGAAACCAACTTGTTCAGCGGAACGATGCCACTTGAGGGTTTAATGGCGCCAAAGCGTACAAACGGCGAACAAAGTACGGCAATCGCCCCGACAAAACGCGCGTTCGCGGTCGCATCGGGGTCTTCCTGAAAATCGCCGGATTGGTTTGTAGCGAGAGCTGAGCTCCGCCATGAACGCGGCCACGATCGCGTTCTTGCCGAAGATCAGCGCATCCAATCCGTCTTCGCCAATTCGGCTCTCGGACGATCGCTGATCGCGATTTTCCAGTCGGGCATTTCATTGTCCACACCACCGTCGTCGGTCGGGGAAGGTATGGACGGGCAATTCTACAAACGCTGGTGCCGCCGATTCGACGCCACGAATTCGCGAGCACCAACCGTGCCAATTTGAAACGAACGGTTGATGTTCACCGCAAATGCTACGCACTGTGACCCACCACGTATCGGCTGTTGTTGGTCGGGACCGGCGGTTTCCTTTCGAAGGCAAAACTCTTCGACGGGGTGCTCGCCGCACCCGTAAGGGTTGCCGTTGCAGGAAACGCGGCATCGTCAATCCCACGTAGCGTTGAGTCATTCATCCTCCCGCAGCGATTCGCCAGGGCGGCGAATTCGGCGGTTTGAAAGATCTTGGTTAAATCGCTGAGGGATTGCCCAATTCTGCCCACTGATCGCATGAAGCATTAGCGGAAAGGCCGGCCGCCGCCAAGAACGGACTGGGAGCGGCCCGCAGCACCTTCGCCATGCTCGCCGAGCAAACTCATACATCGACAGGCGAATGGTCAAACTCAGAGTCGCCAATAAAAACGCACCGTAAGTTCCACCACCAAATTGAACCGTATCTTCTTCGTTACAGTTCTTGAAAAATTCGACTTGGTCCCAAGCGGTGTCCCTTGTATCTTGAGCGTCTTGTGAAGTTCGCTTTAGAAAATATTCAACACCCGAATCTTCCCAGCATCTCGTCGGTCGGTGTTGTTGGACCAAAGATGGAGCCCACGCCACGCTCCTTCGATCCGGTTGAAAGTCGGGTGGTGGAGAATTCTTCATTCATTTTGAGGCGGAGATTTTCGATCGATTTCCGCGGACCATGGCTTCGATTTCGCTTTGACGGAAATCCCATTGGACGAGCACTGTCGCCTTCCACGAGCATGCTCGGCGATCGTTGTTGACGGCGCGGACAGATCGCGATTCCGGTTTTCCGGCTCGCGGGGGTGCAAATTCGGTTGAGCAGGGCTTCGAGCTGATCCAGCGTGACGTGTCGATGTCGCCGACGGTCTGCGTTTCCTCGGTGTTCTTAGTTTGGCTCATTTTTAGCGATAGATACGTGGAGTTTGTGAGATGGGATTGGCGAGGGTGGGCGAGGGCGTTTCCAGTTGCCCGCACGGGGCCCACGAATTTTGAAACGATTACGCCGCATCTTCTTTGGCATCGCTCCGTCGCGTCGGCATCGCTCGGGCACGTCGGAGCGGTTTGATCGGGACCCAATTCTCTGTCAATTCAGGGCTGTTGGCGATTAATTTTCGACATCAATTCCTCGGCGCACCGCTTTGCCGTCCATGTAGGTCGCCAATTGAAACCAACCGTGTTCTCGCCTTCGAAGCATGTTTCTGCAACGGTTCGACTTTGGCTGCCACCCGTCCGGACTGAAAGTCCATCCATCGACTTCGGGAATTCGAGACTGACCGCCATTTCACCTTCCCCCGTCAAGGTGTTGGGCGACGGCGAAAACCCCGCTTTCGGTTTTCAATCGATTTCAAACGTCATCGAATTTATCGAACATCCGTTTCGTTAGGACACTTCCGCTCGGCAACGGAGCAACAATTCGCTGGCCGAATCACCCGACCAAATCAGCCATCACGGTCATCACGAAAAGGTATCTGGACGGCTTTTTTCGCTCCCGTACGTTTCCACGTTCATATCTCGATTTGACGCGAGGGCGGACGATTGCGACCGGATGAATTTCTGACTGCTTTCGCCATGCTTTTTCCTTCCTGGGGAATGTGATTGTTACGGGTCCATTGGGATCGGCAAACAAATTAAAAGTGAGTGGTTCTTAAGCGGCGTCTTCGATTTCAGACGCCTGTGATTTGGGCGACATTCCTGAATCGCTCCCGGTGCGAGTTTCCCGAAGGATCTCCATGAAATCTGCTCAGCGATCCTGCGGGCTCGCTTGAGTAAAAAACGTACGGGCCCTGGAAACGGGCTCGTTCCTTGCAAAATACTCCGTCACCGCTTTCGATTGCGGCAAAGGCCTGCTCTGGCGATTCGGACTCGAAAGGTTCTACGATCCGGCTCATGAAACAGCCCTGAGTCATTTTGAATCGGAGAAGGACCGGACCATCGGAAAATCACTTTGATTTTGCATTTCGTCCAAACAGCATCGCGAAACTTGAAATCGTTTTTGCAGGTGATGTTTGAGGAGATTGCAGCCGAATGGATTGCAAACGGACCGAGTAGCGGGCCTCGGCGTTCCACAACATCTCGCCGGCTTTCTCTTTCCAGAATTCTTCCAATTTCTTGCAAAACGAACTGGACGATCGGATGAAACTTGGTCGAATAAGGTGTGCAACTCCGTCTTGCGCCGTATGCGTTCGGAACCCCGCTCGATCTCCATCGTCGTCATCCGAACGAGGCCCTGTCGATTCGCTTGGAATCGATCGCGAACATAAATCCTCGCAGTGGATTTTCACGTGGGGGCGGGTCGTTCGATCATCCAATGACCGGCGGATCAGCATCGGCAATCGCATCCGCCTGACACCAAACGAGCGAGACTGTTGAGTCTCATGAACGGATCGTTGGGGCCGTCGGAATTGATCGAGCGAGGGAACAGGTTCGTCCCCAAAGATCCTGGCGACCCCAACTCGCCAGAAATTCTCAAACCCTCTGCCGCACCCTCGAGCCACGGTTCGCGTGGCGTGAAAGCGACCTCGACCAAGAGCACCCCGACACGAAGATCTCCGCGTTCGCTCTGGAAAGTGTGTTGTGTCAACGGCAGCAGGTCAGTCCATCCAGGCGACTGGCCGCGACAATCGTATCCACCGTTACTGCTGCTCACGGGTCCCTTCCCCCAAACGCTGCATCGTTGAAACGCGCGTCCATATCAAGATACCTCACCGGTTGGTTGATTCCGAGATGATCGGTCCGGAGAGGGAGGTTGTGGTATTCATTGCTGTTCTCTGATTCGTCACAAACAAATCCAGCACTGCATATGAATTATTCGTTTTTTCACTGCCACTGCCAGTTACCCGACGCGAACAAGCCATCAGGGTGATCGCCAAGCCAAATTGAACGGAAAACTGACGTCGCTGATGACGCCCCGTCGTCGACGTCCATTGCAACTCATGTTGTCTTGGTCATACATCACCTTGAACCACGCCGGTTGATCCCAGATCCGATCGGGATTCGACAAAGACGCCTGTCAAAACGAGGGTCGTCGTTGTTTCATCCGTCACTGGAAATGCTTTCGGCGAGAACTGTCGGTAGTGAGAACGAAATGCCGGATTCGGCTGCAAATCGCTGGGATTGTTGGGCTTGTCAGGCAACGGCACAGTTCGGTGGATTACCACTCCAAAGCCAGTCGAGAGGCAACTTGGCATCGACGCCATCGAACGGAACCGAGGCCGACGACTCGATCCGCGATGCCTTCAAAGGGACGGCGTTCATCCCAGTTCTGCTTGCCGGTGTCAGAGGTGAAGTCCCCATCCACCGTGAGCTTCGTTGGACGTTCGGAATGAACCTGGGTCAGGGTTGACAAAGCGATTGCGGAGGTGTTCGACGCCAAATGGTTACGGGGACGTTCCAGCCCCGGACTCCGTCACGGATGAGTGGAGTCGTTGCCGCAGTTGGTCCCATGACGGTGGCTCGATCGAGTTCGCGCCTCGATGTTCGCCGCAGGCATTCGGCAGCACCCACGGCGAGATGCCGTTGATGGCCGCGTAGGGTTGCGCTCGCGGCGCAGTCGTTGCAGGACTCGACCATTTCCTCGCTTCGCGTCGCAACGCTCGCGTGGATTCCATCGTTTGAGGGATTGCAGCGTGCGACGGGCCGTTCGTTAACGGGATTCCGTTTTGCGATGATCTGACGTCACTCAGAAGGCTTCGTTGATCATCCGGTCCGCCTGCTCGACGGTCGTCGTCATTCGCTTGCCCAACGTCGGGCAGCAACCGCCGGTGTTTGAGAAGATTCCTCGTCCGAGGATGAGGGGGCCAGGTTTCCAAGGGCGGGGATCTCTTCGAGGGAGAGGGGCCGCTTTCCGCTTCACGTCTTGCGTTCATTCAACGGGACGACAGAGTCCGCTTGCACGCCAAATCGGACGACTCGTTTTTGGCAGTTCCCGTCGATCCTTCTTCCGGCTCGTAACGTTTCCCACCCAGTCAGACTCGGCAATTCAGCCCTTCGTTTCTTAGATGGCCAATCCAACGCAATCCCCCGTTTCGGACTCTTTCATTTTGCGATTACGCTGGGGTCGGTGGAAGACGGGGACCGCACCATTGCGAGGAAAACAGGGAACCCTTCCACGCACGGGATACCGTGTTTCGCCAACAGAGTACTCCCGGCTCCGCAAATGCGTTTCGAACACCGCATGACGGAGTGGTGCCCGTGTTCATCATCGCCAACGCGGACGCGCATACACGGCCGGGCGGCGACACAAAGTCGCCCACAGAGCGGAGCAGGGCCATACCCCGGTGCAGCGTCATGTAAACTGCCGCAGCCGACCTCGGGTCGGGTCCGTCGCGTAAAAACCACCACGTGATCCCGCGAGCACCCACAGCATGATTCGCCAAAAAGCAACTGACGCGGACGGCCAGTGAAACGGAACAAATTCGCTGAATCCACTTGGTTCATCCAATGCCCCATCCCCGCCCAAATCAAGCATTGACCGTAGAATACCACACCAAACTGGCCACTAAAATCCACGTTTACCCCGATGGATGACGAAAGCGGCGCGTGCACCGCAATGGTTTCGCCGTTGGGCGCTCGGGCCAGCGGTGGCGCTGCCATTTCCTGAGCCCATTGCACCATCGTGGATGCAGTTCGATTCGCCACTGCGACAGACTCGCGGGCAATCCGAGCGGTTCGGCCAACGTGCCGGGGCCGCAGTGGCATACAAGCTGGAACCGACGGCGACGGCACTCGTGGTGAATTCGCCAGTAAAGGTTGGCCCATCGGATTGGCACCTTTCGCCAAACTTCAATGATTTCGCCATTTTCAAAAAAACGCTGACTACCGAACACGCGTGCCAAAAAGCGTCGACTCAACACGTGTCTCCCACCATCGCTGGCCCGGCCAAAAAGCTCCAACAAAACACTCATCCAATCGCGACGCCAACGGTATAGGCCGCCAACTGCCAATCCGCCGCGGATCCGTCCTTCAGCAACGCCGTTGAAAGAATGCACGAAGTGTCTGATGCAATTGCTCCGCCGACGGTGACATCACCAACACGAATCTGTTTGAAAACGCCATTGGGATCGTTCGCAGTATGTTTGATCGGGCGAAACGTTCTAAACGCTCTCTGCTTGGATCCCAGTAACAAATAGTCGAGAGGGGGAACGGTCGCTGGTTCGCGAGATCGGATGCGTCCGTGGCCGGTTGCCAGAGCGTGCCGTACCCGCGCCTCAACGAATGCGGATTGTTTTTCTGATTTCTATCAACGATCGGATCACGAATCTCTCCGAGGGTCAATCTCCCTCCGGTCAGGCGCCGCGAAGCATTTCCACGTCGATATATCGAATATCGCAGTGCGGGTATCGTTGGTATTCACGGAACTCGCCTCTGGAACATCGCTCGAAAGATCGCGAACTGCAATTCGGCGGAGACCTGATAGGTATTCCAACGGCGACCGTCCGTGCGGATCGCTCTTCTCCGCCGCTCGATGCTGGGTCGCTGGATGTTGAATTCGCCCGGAATGCTGATATGCTCTCTTCGCGAAAGCCGCACCGCCGAGCGTCTTGGTAGCTTGATGTCTCCACGCCGGACCGGCATACCCGAAGAATTGTCGAAGAGTCCACTGCTCAACGCGGGATTGCGATGCCAAACGGTTGCTGCGTCGGTTGCAATGACACCGGCGACACGTTGGCGAAACAAACCATCGACCTGCCGTTGACTGCCCCATTTGCAATCTCAAGCATCTCGGCCAACAGCAAAGTTCGAGTTTGGATGCGTTTCAGTCGATGCGGCGAACCACCCAAAATCAATGGGCCTGGTCTCGCTGATCCACGGCCTCATCAATCGCGGACGTGAGCACCCGAACGGACGCGGGACCATGAAACGCTGTTGGGGTAACTTAGCGACGACCGCATGCCCTGAATCCAGTCTTCGATCCGTCTCATTAAAAGATATGCATCACGCCACCGAGATCCTCATGATCGTATGCGGATGGTCGGTGCGCGTACCCTCTCGGCTGATCCATTCGAATGAAACCGCAGATACGAGCGAGTTCAAAATAGATTTCTCGGGATGGATTCCCTGGATCGCTTGAGAGCGTCCGAACAACCGCGGCGGAATATGCTGCATGGCGTTCTGCAAAACACTAATCTGTCGTTAGATCGCTGCAGGGCAGCACCACCGGACGTTCAACCCGCCCTGTTCATCCAATTCTTCGCAACATCTCGACCGCGATGCTGCAACGATCGTTGCAGTCTCGAGAAGAAATGTCGTTTCGGAACACATGACTCCCCCCCGCCTGCAAGACCGGCGGGATGTATTTCGTTCATCAAACGCGCCGATTGTCCGGTCCGTCGATGCCACGAAGTACTCGGCAACCGATCGTTTTTTTCGTAGACGGAGGTGTCTTTCGGTCGCAGCATCAATCGGCGTGATTCGTCGGACCAGAATCGGCTCGACCGCTCGATGCATCGACCTCATCGTGCAAATTGCATTTGCATGGATTCGAACCGGCGATCACCGCCAGCGGCTCTAGGAGTTGTCACATTCAACTTCGGTTGGTTCATTGAAATGTTGCCCCCACTCGATGAATTGCCCCGCTCGATGGTGAATTGCCCAATATCCATCCTCCGGGACGGGACATCGGATCGAAGGGGTCGATAGAGTTCTCGGTTCAGGGCAACGTTTGCGGGTTCCGAGTTGTACATCGCGGAACACGGACCAAAAACACGTCAAACGCACGCCGGACAGTGAACTCGAGGACGGTTGATCGGCGAGGAGTCAATGCTTCCCGCAATCCCGCCGCTGCGATTCGCTTTCTCGCCCGGGAATTGATTTCAATTAAACTGCCCTCGGGGCCCATCTAAATGCAGCCGAATCGAATTGACCTGGAAGAAACCAGGCCGCCCCAACGCATCGCCTGCAAATGCTGAATGCTGCATTCCGATAGAGTCATGGGATTGGACCCGATGAGCCGCCCGTCGTCTTTTCTTCCCAATGACGATCCCTAGGCTTGCAAGTTGAGAGGCCGGAGGAACAATCGACCATGCCAATGAACGGGACTGGATTCTAGCACCGATTTGGGGGTTCCTCAATGGGGGAAGAACGTTGCGGATTGACGCGGAGACTTTGTGATTGTGCTGCCGCGCGTTTTGCTTAGAAATCTCGCTCCCGGCCGTCACAGACGAAAGGAGAAATCATTTGGGACTTGCGACGTGTGCGAATTCATTTCGCTACCTCACGTTTGCTTATTTCCTGACGCTTTTGACGCTCCATCGGCCCCCATAAGGATTCTTCGTTTCTTGGCTTGCGATTTCGACTCCTTATCGACGCGGCCTCGGGTACGACCGCCTTTGGGTGGGCTTTGTGTGCCGTGGCAGACCCTTACGAGGCAGCAGAGCTCGCATTCCCGATCGATGCAAACTTACGTCCTTCACACTTAATCCAAACGCGGCGACCGGCGTTTGTCGCTTCCATTCGGGTCGCTTTGCTCGAATCCGGCCGCCGATTTCCGATTCGACCCAGGATTTACCGTCACTTCGAACCTGACCGGACGGAACTGGACCGACAACTCAGCGGAATCTCGACGGCAGGCTACGAACAAGCGAGAAACGGGAAAGTGAGTCGGCGACAATGAGAACCCAACCACCCTACCGATTCACGCCGACGAGGAGTTCCCGGCATATCTCAATCGGTTGATCAGCATCGAACACGCACTCGTCACCGCGGCTGGTTCGATATGGAAGACTACGAGCCCACGATAACGCGTGTATGTCGCCCCGATGTCGTCACCAGACAATCGCCATGCTGAAGACAACGAACTGGGTTTCGCCTTCACTTGGCATACAAGGGAATCACATGAACGTCCCCTGACCGGTTTACTCGTCTTCATTTTGGAGCCACCAATATCGCGAATTCGGGGTATACACCGCGGTGCTCTGGTGACTCTGTCCGTGGATACAAGTACACAGTCGCATCGTCAACGTCTCGATCTGAGTCATCGTTCGGATCGTCGCGACCAAACGATCCGATCACGCCGAGTATACCCTCCGTTCCCTCGATCCCGCCTAACGCATGCCAATACACCGGGTGTATATTGTCATGGGCGACTACGTATATGGTGCGTGCAAAGTCTGCTAGACATCGATCGCAAACGACATAACAAAGTCGGACATTGGTCAAACACCCACCTTGGCAAACCGGTTCACTTCCAATTCCGTGGTCCTTGAGGACGTGGCATACTTTTCGTTGCAAAACCCGGCGTGCTTATGGCGTTACCGGTCACCCGTCGTTCGAATAATATGGTGTCGGCGAAATTCTCGTCGCGTCGTCGAGCAAAGACTCGCAAGATTCGACGCAATCGGTCCTGCACGACCGCGTCTCGCCGGCTCCAGCACGAACTCGCTGGCAGCCGAATCGATCAGCCGTTACTGCCCTCGACCGCATACGAAATGCGCAATCACTTCTCGAATATACACTCGGGCGGGGGGACCAAACCGGGTCCCGCCGGATGACTTCAGAACCGATGGCATGAGTAGAACCCGGCCATTCGAGTGTTCCAGGGATGCGATTCGTGACTGCGGAACCGGCATCCGTATGTGGACGAACTCTGCGAGATCAGGTGTCCTCGGCAGAACCTGTCTTCGCGATGATGGCGACTGGTCGACTCCACGAATCGTACTGAATAATCGTCCTCACGCGGTTTCAACGACACTTCCTAACCTTCGATTAAGCACATGATCACCTAGTCGTCCCTCTCGCGAAGCGGAAAAGACGACTATTAAAAAAAGCCGCACGGTTCCTACGGCAGGACCACCTCGCATCATCGTACTTGATTTGACCCCGGATATCGGCGAGCTTGCGATCCAGGCTATGTCCGAAGACCACATCGGGGTACTCGGCGATCGAAGGACCGCATGGTGCGTCCATCCAATGGATGCGGTGTGTAATCTTCCATTCGTCCCCGATCAGACGAAGTCCTTTGAAATCACGGGCAGGCGCGGCATTGCGGCTGGCCACAAGAGTCAAGCCACGTCGGTGAAGCGGGAGCTGGACGAGTGCCATGATGAGTTTCCTGGTGCGACCACTGCTACCCGAACAACTTACAGCGACACGCACCGGCGCAACGGCAAGCGAACTCCAAGACGCACGAACCATGCTTGATTGTGCCAGTGGTATCCACAATCACATCGGCGAAGCCGACCGTTGCCGAGCCGAGCGATCGTCTCGAGGTCGGAATCGTCGCCGTGGAGCAAAAACGTATTCGCAACGACCCATCGAAACATGGGTGACGAAGTCGAAGTCCGCTGTGGTTGTTGATGTACGGCGCACGATTCACAGTCTCGGCATCGGCACCTACGACAAATCTCCACCGGACAAACCAAATCGGCCTGCGCCTGAGAGAACTCTCTAATATCATTTCCACCGCTCGCTCGGGTAGCACCTCGATTCACCGCATGATCAGCCGGATTCGCAAGGGTTCTCGACGAGTTGCGGCTTGGGAATTAGCTTCAACCGAACCGACGCGATGCAGCTTTTGGCTGGCAATATTGACATGACTCGGTTTCAAAGACCCCACCATCGCACATCACAACCAAACGTTTGGTTATTGCTCGCAGCAGTTGGTGGTGCCCCGTGTGCATGATCACATTTACACAACAGACAAAAAATTCAAGTAAGGTTCCACGCAACAGCGTTCACCGACTGAAACGGTTTTGAACGCCTATTACCTAACGGCGAGTACTATCCACCCCCAATCATGGGCCGGGGAATCCGGGGAAACTCCGGATTGAATGAACGTGAAAGCTTGGCCGAATCCTGTGTCGATAGTACTATGTCCGACATCCGGTTACCACCAACATCCCATGCGGTTGTTATGTATGACTGACGAATACCGTGACGCGCCGGATGCTGCGAAGCTCATATAATCAATCTTTCAGGTCGAGCGTCGCTGATTTGGATCATATAGTGTTCTCTTCCTCGCGTGTACGACATGGAAATGGGTGAGCACGCAGGACACGGATACTAGTTGTTCGTCCATCGGTTGCGCTGAGCCACTGGCCGCCCAATTTGCGGAATGTTCTCTGCGATGCCTCCCGGCTTACCGCGTCGCTCTATCGGATCTCTCTATGAGTAAATGACAGTGGCGAGTGCGTCGATGTCGACCGTCTCAGCGTATACAAAGCGGCCGCTAGGCCGAGACGGTTTGCTGAGACCTCGTCAGCGTTGTCCTCTCGAATCCCTGTGCAACTCGTAGTAGTGCGCGGTTTGTCAGTATCGCGCCCGCCGAAGGGAACCGCATTTCATGAACGACCACGCCCAGTCGTAGTAACCGGGCCAGAACGGTCACTCCGAACCAGACGTTGTTATTCTAGAAGCAGTGAACTGATATATACGATTTACATTGAGTTGCCAATTCTAAGACCGGTTTATTCGTGTGACCTGAGCCATCACGGAAAACATTTTTCATCGTGGTAACCAACTAGTCCGACACATCGGAATCGTTGACCCGGCCGCTTGAGCCTTTCGCCAATTCCGGGAATAGTCATTCCTTCGACCACATCGCTTTGTTTAGCCACGGCGCGTAACAAATCGACTGTCATTGGCAAAAGCAACGATTTTCGAGATGATCTCGTCGCCGCAGTCGATGTGAGGACTGAACGTCGATGCTTCTCTCTGCGACGGTTTCGCCAGAAAAGTCAAAGTGGTCGGCGTCGTCGTTAGCGACCCGAGTTTCGTTTTACGAGAGCAATAATCATCGCGAGGTAGGAACATCTTTGAGCGGCAAACGCCCAGCTAAGACCTCGGGACATTCCGCGTCCAAGCCCTAGCTAGACGCAGAGACGTGACCTACATCGATCAGATTGCATGCCTTAAAATTCAAGGCAAACACGCACACTCCGCGAAAATCTCATTCACATACTCACTCAGACATTGGCGAAATTCCGCGCTAACCGAGCAAACCCACCCCGCCGCCCCTCCATACCCACCCAACCAACCGGCACCAGCGCTCACCGCGATCAGCCCCCACAAGCGTACGAGGGGTCGCACCGAAGCTGAACGAGGAAGCAATCAAGCGGCCAATCGACAACGGCTCCGACGCCACGCCAACAGGCTGCTGTGACTGGACGAGCGCACCCGCCCGGTGGCTACAGAACAGAAGAACTCTCACTCAGTCGAACCACCACAACTCCGACTCCGCATAATCAGTAGTCGGTGATGGTCCGAGTGTATAGGCTAGCGTTTGGACGCTCATTCACACAATCTCCGAAGGGACCAGCGAAATCATTAATGAGCCGCACGGCGATTCTTGTTAAGATCTATCCAGGCCAGATCTTTAAAAGACTCGCTACCATTTAACGGCGTTTTATTTGTCTCGCTGTCCGCTAACCAAGAAAAAGGGGGTTTCATGTGCATTCAGCGGACTTTGGGTAAATATCAACCTCTTTCGCGAGGGAAATTGCATAGCGAACCTGGACCTTCCCATACCAATTACCAAACCATCCAAGCATGGCTGATGAACCGGACTTTCGTGTCTCGCCAAACGTCGGCAGCGCAGACCTTTTTCTACCTCGATCTCTTACCATCGGAGACGAGAAATCGCTGAACGGTTGAAGTTGTCTCAGGGGCGGCTCGAGCGGAGAATGCACGCCGACTACGTTGTTCGAACGGGGCAGTTTCCCCTTCTTTTGGCGAATCGGAATGGCGTCAGCGAAGCAACGGGAGCATTGCTCCTCCCATCGGAACAACAGGACCTTAGGTTTTCGGGATCCGCCTGCTCGCCTACGGGCCTCATCGCACAACCGGATCCGCAACTTCCCCAACAATATGCGAAGACTACGTCGACCTTGTGCCGGATCTTGAAGCGGCCGAGAAGCTGCTTGAGCTGCAAGAACTGGGATTGCTCAACCACGCCCCGTTGCTTCGTCAGCCGTCCTTATGAAACTCGTCGAGACTGGAACCTATCGACGAGAGGCAAGGGACGTGGCGTGAGCATTCGAAAAAATATATCTGCGGGGTCGTTAAACACGTAGTCTTCGCCTGTGGCAGGAAGATCGGCCAGGCGACATGGTTTCTTCTCAGCAGCATTTCACCGAAGCGTTTCCACACCTTCTCGAGTCGTTCGGCCAGTTAATAGAGACAGAAAACGATCTCGATGGTTCATAAAAACGGTGGAAGGACGTCGCCAGCGATTAAAGCGGGATTTCACCCATCTACCCTATCGGCGACTATTTCAAAGAGCGATTTGCCGGTTTCAGGCGGCGTGTATCTTTTGTCACTTCGTATCATTCCTAATCGCGTAGGAACATATATGCCCGCCGAACTGCCTGGTGGAAGCATCATCTATAGAAGCGTTCGCATGGTAACTCCTGTGGCGGCAGCAAGCTCTCCAATATTGGCACGCGATCCGCTATTTTCCACGTTCTCACGTCGCCACTTCCAAGCGGTTACGGCCGACGTCCGCCGATGTCACTCACACGAACGAAAAAATAGAGCGAAAAACCTAGCACTTCTTCGTCGGGAAAAACGCCACCACTCCGACGCTGCCTATCACAAACCCGTCAATTCCCCATCCGAGTTTCCCGGCGCATCCGCCCCATGTGTCGAGGCCCGGAAATCGACACACACGCGAACAACGGACCGAACGTTGATACGCGCCGACATACCTGTAGAGGCCAGCCGCAGTGATCGGTATTACCCGCGCCGCGCGCCCATCTATCTTGCACGCGAGCCGGTCGATTCCGAACAGAGACTTCGTGACACGTATTGACTGATCGGCATCGTAACACCTAGATCGAAAAGCTGCTTTCGCGCCCGTTCCGGCACGCGCGAGGCTCGATCCGCGATCCTGCGGTGTGCCTGACGATGAGTTGCGTGGCGAAGTCGCCGGTACGGGCGACCACTGCGTGAGAGACCGCGCCGAGTTCATCCGAGATGCCATCAAGTGCGCGTTTGAGGCGGCCGAGTTCGTCCTTGATGGTCGATCCAAGTCCGCACCTAAGCAGGTCCGGGGAATCATTTGCGTCTATCTGATTAGCCGTTTGGGCGTTAGGCCCCGGTTCACGGCGACGAACCGTAGTAACGCCACAAAACGCTAAATACACCGAAACACTTTCCCGAACCTGCTTAACAGCACCGGCAGCCCGGGCAGAAGACGGAAGCGGAGGATTTGCTACGATAGCAAAGATCGCCCCGAACCGATCGGAATACGCGACACCGAAGAAACGTGC
>Ga0163217_1023632_pt1 | contig 16713 bp, 21 predicted proteins | sample SynspAceP_FD_185933 | JGI IMG/M metagenome (GOLD analysis project Ga0163217, IMG submission 185933) | Saline lake microbial communities from Ace Lake in Antarctica - Synechococcus sp. Ace-P (PacBio error correction) | ecosystem: Environmental > Aquatic > Non-marine Saline and Alkaline > Saline ... | reverse complement strand
GCGGCGGAAGAATCCGACGGGAGCCCACATCTTTTTTGTAGGGGCTGGAAGTTACCGGTCATCCCCAGCGTTTCAAAAAAACAGCGGCTGCCATAGCCCGCCGGTAAAAGGCGATCACACCCGGGGGCCTGTCGCGGCGGGCGCGCGACTTAACGGCGTTTTCCAACCGCTTCGGGCACCGGGTTGTGACCAGCAGGGTTTTCTTGGCGTGTAATCCCCAGGCAAGCGCGTTCAGCTTTTCCGCCAGTATCGATATAGGGCCCCATAAGGCCGACCTTTGAAAGCTGGTGTGCGTTGTACCCTGGTTCTTCTTGCGCCTTTGCCGCGGCGATTCACCTTGGGTGACGGGTGGCCGGTGTTCCAGGCCACACCAATGCCGCCGACGAAATCGATTATAGCGGTTGCCCTCTACGTCCAGAGCTCTGCGTTCTCGGCGTATTTCGCATAGATCGGCGCGGCAGACGCGACACCACGTTTGGGACGGCAAGTCACGGCGTGCAACCAGCTGTTGCATTGGTTCGACAGATACATTTGCATCAAGCAATGTTCGGTGCACGACGCTGCTTTTTTGCCGGTTCTTTGCAGCGGCCATTGCGCGGCTGTTTTTTTGACATGTGCTAGGGCATATAACAAATCCTTTCTTGTGAAACGCGACCTGCGTTTAAATCCTATTATTGCGTTTTAAATATTAATTGTCAATATAGAAATCTACCGTAGCGAAATTGACTTAAAGTTTTCTGCCGCCAAAAATTAGCCTGTGATCTCGCCACCATGATACGGTTATTTGCAGCAAGGAATAGAAATAAATCCGGCGGACCGGGGACGTGGATATAGGTCAAAGACTAAGACGATAAGAGAAGACCGCGCCTGTCCCAGCGTCGAACTGGCGACACAAAGGGCGGGGCTGACCAAACGGGCACCATTCTCCCTCATTGAAAAGAACAAGACAAGCCCTTCGCGTGCGTTCTTTTGAAAAGCTTGCTGGACGCGAGGATCCCGATCAAGCATGGCGGAATTCTTTTCGACTTTGGAAGACACCCAGACCCCCCAAGCGTGTTGTCTACCGCGAGAACGAATTACCAAAGTGTCCCCGACCAGCGACGGTTCAGGTTTCGCTTCGGCAGCTTGAAACGCCGCAACAGCATTCGCCTACAGGTGTTGCCACGAAGGTAACCTACCCCCCCGGCGCAGGATACGGGGCCCGAACTTTTGTGGTGCACGAAGGCGAAGAAGCTGGCCGGTTGTCATTATCGGGGAGATCGAGTCACGGTTAGATGGTGCTGTGGCGGTTCTGAGCCCTGGCGATGGCTACCTGTTTGACAAGCCGGCTGCCGCACCGTTTCAGAAAACATCGCGACGTTTCAATGCATCGTCGTAAGTGCATGTACGCCGGCCGAGTTTTTGAATTCGTATTTGTGAAGTGCGGATGACCCGCCACTGAACCGTTGATTATCGTTCGTCGTCGGCGGCCGTGATAGGGCGATTGCCAAAAGAACGATCTTTGGCGCTTTTTCTCTTCGCTGCCGCGCTGCGTCGAGTCAGCGAAACATAGCGATTGCGGCCAAACGAGAATCAAAAATGATGCGATAAACAAGTCTGTCGTCATGATGCCTCCTGTACGCTTGTGGCCCTCTTTCAGGAGAGTAAAAACAAGTCGGGCGGCCCAAGTTCCAGGCCTTTGGAAACCCCCTAAAGCTGCCACGCGCAGGGAGCATGGGCTATTAATCTGACTGCGACCAAAGAATGTCGCCTGACATAGGACCAGAGAGCTGCAACCGACGCGATATCGGTAAAATGCCCCTTGAAGCCGATAGTTTGCGTCAGAAAGAGCCCGTGATAGCTGACCGGCACCAGATACATCCGCGACATAGAAATAAAATCAGATTATTTTCGGTTTACGCGACGGCACCGTTAGTAGTCGTAAAACTTCTTTCGCTTTGCAGGGGACGTGGAATTCTACCCGAAAGGAACATAGAGGGCGTCGTCCCTTCTGTAATCTCTTACCTGGCCCGTTCAACTGCGCGAAACGCGTTTATCAAACGAGAACCGGAGCCCTGTGCGGCTTTCGACTTCGCCCCCATTTGCCGAGGGTGTTCTTGACCAACAGCAGCCATTTCCGCGGTTGGGTGTGGACAGGCTTCACTTCAATCTGCCCCGAGCCCGTTTCGCGTCGGCAGCGACGTATTTCAGCGCCGTTTGTTAATCGCTCTGACACCAGCCAAACGTCAAAGGGGCTGCGTCATCAGGGGTTCCAATTGCAACGGGTCGTAGTTCTGGTATCACTTTCACGGCGGAGCCCGAAGGCAACCCAAACGCTAAGCAGGCTGGTTCACGGATCTCATGCAAAACAGTGCGCCCCCGTCGACGCGGCGGACAGGGTTATCGTTTTGATTACAGGCTTTTGTGCACCGGGTTCGCGAGGCTAAGGAATGCCGGCTGAAGGCGCTGCCAACACGCGCTTTTGAATCGGGCGTGGCAAGCCTGACGATCTGCAATGTCATTGATCGACGAGATCAGCTGAGATTGTCTTAACGGTGTGACTTCTTTCAGCAGATATTCTTTGCGCAAGTTGTCTTTCGAGCGCGGCCTCATCCCGTAAAAATAGATTCCGCCAATGCCTAGAAGCATTTTCCATATTCACGATTTCGGTTGGAAACGACCACCGCCGAGCGTCGTCCGCGCAGGAGTTCGTTTCAGCGCGAAATGGTTGCATTTGGCGGCCCAAGTTTGCGATATGTTTGATTGGCCAGGCGTTCAGCGCCCAAAACGCGACGATTAAGCTGGCCAGCCCACATCGCGATCGGAAGCACAAAGCTTAACCGGAGTCATTGCGCCAGCTTTCAGCATGGGGGAATTTCTGATGCCAAACGCTCATGGCATAACCGACACAGACACGATCGGCAGCAACCGCGTTATACGCGCTTCCTCACCAAGCTTTGGTTAGTCCTCGTGGAAGACGCGGCCAGACTTGCCCGCATACCATTTCAACGCGGGCAAATACAGGGCAATTCTTTTTGCGTGGTGCCAGCTCGCCTTTGCCGTCAGAATATCGCCCTCGCATTGAAAAGATTCAGCATGGCGATCGGGGTGCGCCGATTTGCCGGTTACGGGAGCCTTCATCGAATTTTTAAGCGGAAACGGCAGGTTGATGAATCCGATTAAAACTCATCATCCACCTTCAAACGGATTTGTGGGATCATCACCGGCTCGGACAGCCTTTGCGCCGATTGCAGTAACATTCGCCATGCGGGTTTTGGAATTGGGGGTCCATCAATTTGAAAGACTCCCGGTCCGACAACATTGCCTGAGGGACCCCGGTTGAAACGCATTTCCATGCTCCCGTCGGGCCGTAATGAGCTCCACGCCGGTATAAAGCTCGGATAGTCTTGGTATTCGCGCCCAGAAGGCCACTGCACGACACGTCGGGTCGGATTTTATCAGATTGACCACGGACGCCAAAGCGGCGGCCCGCCCCAAAAGGCCTCTCTGATCGTGCCATTTTCCAAACGTCAGAGGGCCTGCTCTGTTATTCGCAAGCAAGGAAACTCTGCGTTTTCAAGGCTTTGATCGGATATCTCGCGGGTTTGCTTACGACAGCAATCAGGACCAATTGGGCAACAGGCGCGAGCGATAGAAAAGCAAGCACGCGAAAACGCGAGGCCACGAAAAATATTCGTTGATAGGAACCCGGACGTCATCGGTTCAGAAGGAAGAAACTTTGGATGCAGAAATTACAGACATGTCGCATCTCGTCATTTCGAGGACTCTCGTTTCGTCACGCAAAAACCCCATCAACTTCTGCAAAGGCGCGCACGCGCACGGTTGGTTCGCTTTTGATTGCATACCTACTGCCACGCCACACATATCTGCCGCTTCCTCGTAAGAGAAAGCCGGAAAGCACCAAACAAGCAACAAGCGGCTTCGCGCTGTTTCGTCTTTCAAACAGGACCCAAGGCCTTGCGGGAAGTCGGTCATTGCATAGCCCGTAGTGGCCGGGCTTTCGGCTAGGCTTTCGGTGAAAACACACCATCAACATCGCGACTTTCACGGTGGCTTTTCGACTGCGACGAATAATAAGCTGTTCCGCAAAATTAGTGGAGAGCCACGCACGCATTATTTCGTGGCCGACTCAAACGTTTCTCGATATTCGGTCCAGGCTTTGACCAAAGTGTCCTAAAACCATGTCATCGGCGATCGCCACCGTTGCGTGTCAGGCTAATGCAAAGGCGCGCATGGCTGGCAAAATGCTCTACCAAGTTGATCGCGCGGATCAGCGGCGCTCATCCCTTTTTACTAACTGTTTTATCCTGCTCTTTCAACTGATTAAGCAGGTCCTTGATTTATCTGGAACACCTCTTCCATCGGGTTTCATTCCGTAACGCGGCGAAGATTTTCATCGATAAAGCGCTCACCGAATCGTCGTTTTGGCCTGATTGCATCAACAAGTTTCCTGCCTTCTCTAAATAACTAATATATACATATGAATGGAACCAAAACTTAACGTTAGGGGGTTTGGTTCCAGAAATATTTAAAAGGACGACAATAAATGGAGGATGTCACCGGAAACACCAAGTGTCAGCGATGCGTTGGTGAATGCCTTCCTTTACCTGGCCGTCGCTACGCGGCGCGCTCTTACCGGTAGCCAAACAGCGGCGATGCTTTTGCAGCCGGCGTCGCTCGAAGCGATTCTTGACGGATCGCGTTTCGGTTTCTGGATTGGTTTGTCGAACCGCGTACGGCGTGTTTTTTCGGTGTTGTAACGGCATTTGGAGGCCAGTGCCGGTGCACCTGTTGAAGGAAGGCGAAGCGGTCTGCGGGCCAAAAGCGCAAAAAAAACACCTCGCTAAAGCTGACCAACCAACAGCCGCGGAAGGCGTTGCTGCCTTCACACGATTGAAGGGTTTTCGTTCAAAGAGGTTTGGTTCAAATCATCGGCGTTGAAGAAACCGAAGCCAGCAGCTGGTGCAGATTGCCGCTTTCCTCCGGTTCGCGAGATGGCGATAGTGTAACCGTTCGGTCATGATTATCGAAGACGAAGGCGATTTATCGCGATGGATATCGAATCTTCGTGGCCGAGATGGGCTGTCACCGCGTCACTGGTGTTTGCACGCACCCGCGAAGAGGCCGTGAAAGCTGGGCAAAGCCGAGCGTGCCGGAACTTGATCCTCGCCGACATTCAATTTGGCCGACAACTCCTCCGGTATCGATGCAGTTAACGACTTGCTGCGCGACCTGGGCAAAACGTCCGGTTATCTTCATCACAGCCTTCCCCGAACGCCTGCTGACCGGCGACAAGCCTGAGCCCGCGTTTCTGATCTCGAAACCATATACTGTGGATCAGGTTGTTTCTGCTGTTTTCGCAGGCGATTCTTCTCTTCGACAGAGGAGACGCTGGTGTGGGTAGTCTAGAGCGCCCTGGTTACCATCGTACAAAAGGCCACGGGTTCCACCGTGGCCTTTTTTATCCGCGATGTTGCCACGTGAAACACATTGCCGTCGGAACTTATTACCACAGACGCGTTGTTGGTAAACACGATGGAATATTAGATTCACCATTGGCCAAGGACGTTAACCAAACACAAAAGGCTCTGTCTGTCGATGACATTTCAATCCAAGCTGAGCGCTTGAAAGACGACATTGCGCTCTGGACAAGCACGATGGGCAGATTCTTAACCCAAAGCCAAAAAGCGGCCGAGGCCGCCTCAACGGCGAAATCCACCGCTCAGGATTATAGCAACTCCGTGCGCGATAAGCACTAGAGGCCCAAAAACCGCCGAAGACTTCGTAACGCACTCAACCCACGCCGCCCTGGGCATCGCTGCTTGGTGTTCGGGTTCATCGCGGTCTGTTCGCGCACGTCGCTGATGTTCGAATATGTGAAAGATAGGGTTGCCCTCAAGGCGACCCGAACTTGCGCAAACCGCAAGCGATTGTTCCGGCGCAATGCTCTGCCTAATATTGTAGCGGGGGCATTTCTTTGCAGTGCCTTTTGGCTTGTTTTCTGCTGACGTCACATCGGCTTTGGTGGCGGCCTGATTTTGCGGTAGCTTGTTCTTTTGGCTCGGCTTTGTCCTGATCGCCCCTGTCGATCCGTGCCCGCGCAATCGCTTCAAAAACGCGAAAGCGGCCTTGCGTTGCACAAGCAATGCAACAGGCCCAAGCTACTGCGCGGGCGGAATTGCTTTGCGATCATTATGGCTTCGTTCAACGGGACTAAACGCAGGGAAGCAAGCGCGTCCTGACGCCTTGCATCATGGTTTCCATGGGTTGAAAGCCGGTCGGACGACAGAAAAAGACTACTGCTCGGGGAGAGCGAGACCTTGCCGTAATAAAACAAGCAACGTTGAGATTTGGCAGATCGTAGGCAAAAAAGTTCTGCCAAATCGTTCTTCGTTTGCCAGATATAAGCGCGACCGCTTGGGCAGAACAGCTATGCAGGTCCTGTACAAATGCCGTCAGGCTCTCGGACACAAACAGAGCAGTGCAGCCGCATGCCTGTTCAAGGATATCGACCACATCGCCCGAAAACAATCGTCTTTATCAAAGACGAAAAAAAAGGAATCACAACGCGCCTTTCTGTTCGACGCAAGTGTGTAGCAAGTTTTGTCCGCATCGCGTAACATGACATTACGAGTTAGGAATTTTTTACAATGCGGTATCGATTGTCGTTTATTTCCGCTTCACAAAAAAGACGCCTTTGTCACGATGGACACGGGAAAGGAAGCTCGAATTCATGAAGAAATCAAGGTGGCGAAGCATCCGTTCGATCCCGCACCACCAATCCTGATGCAAGGATCAAACTCCCCCCAACTCGTATACACGTTGCTTTCGGGGCATGGAATCGCCCATAGGTCGCGGGGACAATGGAGAACGACAAAGTCATCAATTTCGTCCCGGTGCATTTCCTTGGGCTTACAGGCCGGTATGCTGGGCGAAATTGGGGCATAGCATTGATGCGCGGCACCATATGCGTATGTGTGTGTTCATCGATCCGACTTCTGGAAACCCCACCCCTTTTTTCCGAAAGTAAACCCCAATCGCGCCTTTCGACTCACGTGGCTCGCTGCAATCGAGGAACATTTCTCGGCGAGACGCTGGCCACTGGTCGTCAAACGCACCGCCTTGCAGCTCGTGTCATGGCGATGCTCAAGTTCTTTGAACCGCGTATAGGACTGGGTATGCGTCACCAACAATCGATGCCCCTTCCCTTTACACAGCGCCAGATCTGGCGGGATGCTTTGGGCCTGTCGCTGGTTCCACACCAATTAAAACCCTTGCAAAAGCTGCGGATCAGGCAGGCTTGCGTCGGTGTCCGATCAGTGTTTGCAGGGTTAACCGAATCTGGACAGCATCGCAGAGGGGCGAGACGGAACGAAGCCAAACCGACCAAACGTCCGTTGATGTAGCAGTTTATTCCTCTGAAAAACGACCAGATTATCCCGCACACATACGCGCACCCGGTTTCCCCCGCGGCCGATCAGGCCCGATGGTGCTGTCAGGACGTGTCGCAGTTCGACCTGTGCGTTCCCACGAGGCCCCCATCAACACCAGAAAACTGCTGATCCACAGCCAGGACCCAGCATGGCGATGACAGCCCCGACGGACCCACTAGACCTAGATTAGTAATCCCGAAGTTCGGCGTAATAGCTGGAATGGATCGAACGGACGGCCCCAGAAAATACCGCAAAGACAGACATGTTAAGCCAGCCGATCCGCGCGGCGCGGACGGTTGGTCCAAATCGATTAGAGCACGCCCACACCGGCCAAAAAACAGGAGGCGATGCTCCATCGGATGACCTCGGCACGAAATAAACCGAACACCCCCATCGGGAATGAACGACAGGACGATTTCGGCCGCAATCACCACCGTCACAAGCCGCAATCAATCCGACCAGCACCAAGGTAGCATGTCAAGCGTAAGCGCGCGGAAAAAAAAAAAAATAATGCCGTGCGGGCGTTCTGTTTTTCGCTCCACTATACACGCTGTTCAAACCGATCATCATCGCGCCAACGCCGCTCGCGCCGACACATCGCCACCAGAACAGAGACAGCAACCCGCCAGCGAGTTGCAGGTGCTGGTCGTCACCAAAAGACAGAAACGACCTGATCGTTCAAAATATGCATAGACATCATTTCGGCAGAAGACCACGCATGTCCCTCTACTGGCAATTACAACGACCGGGTCGAAATCAGGCTGCTGAGGATCGTGACCAACGCCGCAATTCGCCGGGAAACAGCGACCGCATCGCATTAAAACGCCACCCCCCGCAGGCGATCAGCGATACGTTTTTATCGGCGATATCAACCAGCGCTGCTTTCAACGCGTTCCCAGTACAGCTTGAAGATGCACTGATTTCTGCCAAAGCCCTGATCCTTGTCTCCTGCAGCCGCTACAGCTACCGCATCAATTAGTTCGCCTACTTGTTTTCCTTCTACCCTCATCGCGCACTTGACCCAAGCGACGAGCCGTAAGATGATCGTCCTCCGACGATGTTGCCCGCAAGCACCGGTAGGAAAAACTTCGAACACCGCTGCAAACACGCCAAGGCTTGACCCGTCAGGATCATCACCGCCATCTCAACCGACCCCGCAACAATATTGCGCAAAGTCCCCTGCTGCGATGAAGCCCAAGTGAATACCAGGATCAGGAAAAAAGACGTTCTTCATCCGCCTGCGGCAGATCCAAACGATGAGGCGGCCACAATCACCCCGCCGGTATAGCCCGCCAGAAACCCCTTGGGATAGGCCCCCATGCTGGTTGCGTGATTTGCGACCAGGTCAAGTATCGACGACAGCACATCGGGCGAAGATGGCCGGCGTCCACAGAAACAGCATCCGCGGCGGCAAAGGCGCCCACCAACATTTCGCCGTCAGTACGACCCCCCACAGACGGAACATGCCATCAGCGAATGCAAGTCTTGGCCCGCCATGATTGGCCAAAAAACGGTTGGTATGGTGTTTTTCAGTAAACAACTGCATCCGGCCATGATCACGGGCCAGAAAATCCCAGCGATAGCCAGATTTTTCGATCAGGAAACCGGTGCGGCGTGTTCGGGCAGATAGGTGGAAACACCGCCTCGCCCAAAAACCCGACAGGTGATCATGGATACCAGCGGCGATCCCCGACCAGATTCAAGACGTTGCTGCGCGCCAGGCTCTTTTCCTCCGCCCTCGCGGCGGATAACTTCGTAGTTTAAATCAGCTTGGGCGACAGGGCCGTCGCTTCGCTTCACGATTTTCTCTTCGGCCCTGCGCATCTTGGATTTCTTGCGCAAACCTGCGTTGAATAAGAGGGGCCTGTCTGCGCTCCTGCAAAAAGGCTAAGGAATAGGGCCGAGGCCTAAAAATACCATTGTTTCCAGCATCAAACTAGCGCAGAAACTGCATAAGGACACAAAGTAAACGTAGCGGGAGCGGCTAGATGTTCACCGATAATCCCCAAACTCATGACAGCAATCCGCGACAGCTTGCCCATGTAGACAACGGCCCGTTTCAGGGTCCGCGCGTTTTCGAAAACGCCGGCGGCGCGCTAACGGCTGAAAATCCGTTCGTCGATACTTTCTGCCAAATTCGCGGCGATCCCTTTGAACAACCAAGGCCGCGATAATCCGGCATCCCATGCGCTCGTCGATGTTATTCAAAAGGCCGCGCCGACATGGCGCTGTCTTTAACGCGCCCGACGGCCAGAGTTCTTTGTTGCGAAAGCGGGGACCGAGCTGTCGATTCCGGCTGATCCGCACCGCGGTCATGGGCAGCGCAAGAAGGGCCGTCATCGGGTCCACCGTCGAACACCCCGCCTCGCGCAGCGGCCGCGCAAACACTGGCCGATGTCGCGGCAAAACCCTATATCAGCGTACCCCATGACAACGCCACAGGGCAGGTCACGCCCGACGCCTACGCCGCAGTTGATGTCACCCGAGGTGCGCGTCGCTTACGATTTTGCACACTCGCAGTTACAGGGAATTGCAACGATGTGGGCGGGGCATCAGCGCCGCCGATCCGCGCTCGTCTCTCCCGACGCCTTTTATCTTTGTTGAATGGCATCCAGGGCACGCCAGCCACGGGCCATTCGACCATTCGCCAGCTACGACAATCGACGGCTATGTTGATCTCGCCCTACAAAAACTGTCTCGCGCCTACGGCTATGGATTGGCATGGGGCCTCCGATCGCCTATCGCGATGCGATTGAAAACACTGGCAAACGGTCCCGCTGGCAACTGGGAATGGGTACCCGAGACACGGGGCCTATTGCGACATTTCGGATGTGGTGCGTTATTTTGACTGGCATGGGACGCAAAGTATCCGACGCCAGCGAATCCGCGCGCACGTATCGAAGCCGCCGCGGCGCAATCCACGCGCATGAACATCAGGCTTACCCAACGCGCTATGTTCGGTTTACAGGCAACCTTGCCGGTCTGCTGATCTCGCGGGTTTGTTCAACATCCTGGGCGGAACAGACAACCCCGACCGCGAGGGGTTGTATCGTTCACGCTCGACACCCCTGCCCGCTGCGGATATCCGTGTCAAAGCTCAAACGCCCAAGGGATCCGGGACCCACGTGCGGCAAGGCCGATCACTATTCTGGCACATCCTGACCCGCTGGGGCTGGATGCGTGCCGGTACGCGTGTCTCTGTGCCATTAACAATCGAATGGAACGAATTACCGCGCCCTGCTTCACCGCGATGAAGGACATCGCTGCATAAACGCCCCTGGTCGCGGCTTCATTTTGCCAAAATAAACTCAAATTCCGAACGGGAGAACAGCCAAATCTGCTTCCAATATGAACGACCGTATCAAAACATGGCGTTCATGACAAGCACACTCTCTACCGCCATTATCGGCCAAGCGTGACGACCTGATCGCCCTGACCCAAATTTTGATCCGGCATCCCGACGCTGAACCCGCCGGGGCAGGACTATCGTTTTGATCTGCGAATACCTCGATACCCGTCTGCGGCAAGCACGGTTCGAGGACGCAGCTGATCCGCCGCCTTGGCACCCCCGGCCGGAACAGCGAGAAATACCCCCGCTGGACATCATCGCCCGTCGCGAAGGACGCAGGCCGGCGAATGCGTGCATTTTAACAGCCATAACCGGACGTGGTCGAGGTGGGCGCTGGTTGGACGTTCGACCCATTCGGGGCGGAAATCTCGGATGGCAAGATCTATGGCCCGAGGCACCTGCGATATGAAGGCGGGCTACGCGGCCTCAATTATCGCGGCGGAGGCCTTTTATCGAACAACTCCCGAACTTTAGCGGGGCCATCGAAATCTCTGGCACGGCGGATGAGGAATCCGGCGGCTATGGTGCCGTCGCCTTATCTGCAGAACACGGGCATTTCAACCCCGACCGCGTGGCAGCACGTGATCATCCCCGAGCGTGCAAAAAGACCGTATCTGTCTGGGTCACCGCGGCGGCTTGGTGGGCCGAGATCGAAACCAAGGGCGAAATTCGCCCCACGCTCGATGCCGTTTCTAGGCGACTGCGCCGTGCGCCACCATGGGCGCGGTGCTGTCCGAGTTCGAAAACAAGCTTTTCCCGCCATGGCGCCCGCCACACCGTATATGCCCGTGGTGCCCGAAGGGGCGCGTAGTTCGACGATGAACATCAATTCTATCCATGGCGGGGCAAAAGGAAAAGATGCGGACTTTGACGGGCTTGCAGCGCATTGCGTTCCCCGACAGCTGCCGCATTCACCATCGACCGCGGTTTCTGCTGAGAGCCACTGGATCAGGTGCGCGGGCGAAGTGCGTGCGCTCTGGAAGGGACTACGCGAAACACGGGTCGATTTTGACTATGAACTGACCAGAGCTTTGAACTCTGTCCTGCGTCGATGACGGACCGTGATGCCCCTGTCGTAAAGACCGTCGCCGACGCGATTGAAAGTATCATGGGCAAGCGCCCGAATACGTCGGTCGTCCGGATCATATGACCAGAAACACATCGACCGTATTGGCAAGCTCAAGAACTGCTCGCCTATGGCCCGGCCTGCTGGCAGGCTGGCGCATTTAAACCTACGAATACATCGCATCGACGATATGGCGACAGTGCCTGCGTTTATGGGTGCCGCTGCTAGAGACGCTCCTGCTTCCCGAAAGGAATAACGTTCAAGCCCGCGCCGTCACACGTCGGAAAATGCGTGTGGCGCTTGCGATGGCTAGCCCGTCGGGACGATGCTGTCACCGCAGCCCCCCGATGCACCTCGGCGTGAGGAAGGGCGTCGCGCATTTGGCGCGGTCGATGGGCACCCCCATCAGGCTCGACCCGCCGACAAAGATTTCAAGCTTGGTCACTGGCGTCGGTCTTCACATCTGCTTGCGCCGCCAGATCGGTCGCCACCTGAGGCAACCTTCTGCCGACATCCCGACAGGGTCGCCCGCCTCTCGCCTGCGGCAACGGCACGTCAGCCCGCGCTCAACAATCTTGAGGTCGATCTGTGGCAGGCGCGGGTGCCGGGGATCATTGGCGGCATTTTCCAGCCTCGACGGCAAAAAGGCCATTCGTGGCCAAGGCTCTCGTCTTCCAAGACGCGGGCAAGGCCGGTTCAACAAGCTTCCGGCTTCTACCGCGTATTTCACCAAGATCCTCGACCGCGCCGCGTTGTTCGCGGCGTATTAAAAGGAACGGGATTTTTGCCAACGTCGCCCAGAATCGCAAATACGGCATGCGAGCCGCGTGGGTTTCATCACCGAACACCATGCTTGATCTGGCCGCCCATCCCCAGATGCGGCATTCACGTGCTAAGGCTTCAGTTCGCATCAAAATCTGTACCGCCGATGGCGAACGCCTTTGCATCGCAAGAAAGAATATGAATGCCGACGTCACCTGCTGCCGGAAAAAGGGTAAAGTCAGAGTAAACCGCCGCCAATATCGACGATCAGCCCCAGATCGCCAGGCTCTAACACAGCGCGGTTGGCCAGTGCTGCCGCCTTGGTTCGGGCATTTAAAACGGACGTCTTTGAATCCGGCTTGGGTAGAGCATTCGGTCAGATCCACCAACCGCCTGCGCATCCCGCACGGCCATTCGGCGCTATGGAACATCACGGGCGCCGGACAGCGCCCGATCAAAACTCTGGCCGTCGCGCTCTCTGCTTTTTGCTTTTCAACTCCCGCCTAGAAAAGCTCGCCACAATGGCGATTAAATCCATGCGCTGTGCCCAACAAAACCGGCTTTCCCGCATTCAAGGGCGTTCCCAGCAAGACTTTTGAGCGCGCGCATATACCGCCACGTCCTTCCCGCTCGAATCAGCGCCTTTTGGGCACCGCGCCCATAAATGATACGCTTTTTCCTCATTATCGAAAAACAGAGCGGTCGGGCAGCGTTTTTCTACCCCGCCTCGACGTTTGATCAGGTGCGGCACGCCGTCTATCGCATAGGGCCGGCGGCAGAGTTCGACGTCCCGAAAATCAATACCCAAAGTGGGTAGATTCGTAGCCATGGTTTGCGCCCCTGCAAACCCTGCAAAAAAACGGCGATAAACCGCAGACAGGCAAGCGCACAACCGATAAATCGAATTTAGCGAACCGCGCTGGTCAAACCTGACAGAACTGGTTAACATTTTATTTATTATTTCTAAACAGGAGGCGTCCATGGGCCCCATCTTCGCAAACTTATCAAGGCACCTGCGCTGCCGCGCTGATGGGCAGTGCGCGTCGCTGACGAAAAGCCGATATCACCGTCGCGATGCAGCTAGAAACCACCGCATTCTGGACCGACCAGCGGCCGCGGCGGGGCTATTGATCTGTGCTTTATTCCAACGTTTTTCGAAGGCTTGGACGCGGTTTATGGGGGACGGATCGATTTCGTACCCGGACTTGCGCAATCTTGGGAAAATCTTCTGACGACGGGCCCTAACCTATACTTCAAGTTGCAAAGCGGTGTGACCTTTCACGACGGCACGACGATGGACGCCGGCCGACGTAAATTCACTTGATCGGGATTCAATGCCGAAGACAGCGCAAATGCACAAAAAGCGCTGTTCGCACCGTGATTTTCCGGAGGTGACCATCGTCGACCCCTCACCGTTGAGATCAAACTGTCAAGCCGGATGGAAACCTGTTGGTTCAACCTCGCATGGGGCGACGCGTGTGATTGTGGGACTCCCGGAAAGCATCGACAACATCAACAGCTGCCCATTCGGACCGGCGCGTCAAATTCACCAGGCTGGACCCAGGGCGAAATAATCCCGCATTGAAAGAACCCGAATTATTGGGGGACAACCGGCTGCGCTGGACATGGCCACGTCAATTCATCGCCTGGACCCGACCGCCGCATTCGCGTCGATGATGGCGGAAGATGTCGACGTTTTTCGTCAGCTTCCCCGCGCCTGAAAAACCTGCCGCAAGTTCGAGCGGACCCCGGTTTCAAAAAGTGCTTGTCGGCTCATCCGAGGCGAGACCAATTCTGAGACGATGAACAAACAAGAAACTCCGTTTGATAATCGAAGGTCCGCGAAGCGGTGTATTAGCGCACGCCATTGACCGACAGCCATCCATCGACGGGGCAATGTTCGGATCATGCACGCCCATCGGCACACATTTCGCGCCCCCACATCCAGCCTACGTCGACCAAAACTGCCGCTGAGCATGTATGACGTTCGACAAATCCAAAGCGCTACTGGCGAAGGCCGGCTTTTGCCAATGGTTTGAAACCACTCTGGATTTGCCGGCCCCCTTCGTATGCCCGCCGCGGCGGGGAAACATCGCCGCGCAAAACTCGGCGAGGTCGGTATCACCGCCCAAAGATCAACAACGTAGAAATGGGCCAGTGGCTGGAAACAGTGTTCAAGGGCAAGGAATTTTTGGTCTGACCATTCGTTAGCCACACCGAGGATGACATCGGCGTCTATGCCAACCCCGACTACTACTTTTCAGTACGAACAATCCCGATTCCAAACGTTAATGGCCCAGTGAACAACAACAACAGACCCCGACAACGCAACGATGCCTGGGCGAGGCACAAACCATGATCTCGCAGGATTCGTCAACGGGTCCCTTCAGCTTGCTTCGCTCTCTGTTGCGCTAAGGCGGGACTAACCGGGGCTTTTGGCGCAAACGCACCGACACAGGCTTGGGGTCGATCTGACCGGAGTGGCCTGGACGGCTGAATAACAGCTAGGGTTCTTAGGAGCATTGGGGCACAGGCATGCGGTGCCCAATGCTCTACACCATGTGAAAAGATTCATCTATTTCCCCACCTGTGCTGTTCCATTTCCGGCGAGGGGCAACGTTCGAACCTTAGCCGCAAAACCCGCGCCGGATATGGCTGCCCTTAGGACTCCCTCGTCGGCCGAACCGTTTCATGCGGCCCGTCAGATAGGATTAAGACCTTATTTCAGGCCGAAATTGCGCAAGGCTGACGCGCTGTATCACCACCGTGCAGCTTTTGTTTCCGCATTTGGCGTGTGACGTCGTTGCACGATCTCCTCGGACATCAGGCAGCGGCAAAGGGAGCGCGAGGATTCATTCCAACACGATGGAGCGCAGGGTCGGTAAAACTAAGGGTTCCGTGCCAAGCCGATTTTCTGTAGTGCGCTTGGCTCAGAACCGATTGCTCCCCCCCTCCCTAGGAATGTCAAATATCCGTCGGGGAGCGCCCATAATTTCGTCATGCACCCGCGCAAGCTCGGCCGCATGATAACCTGCCGCATCTGTTGGCTTCGAGCGCGGAACCTCGAGGATGTTGTCAAAGATGTAGCCGGCAAAAAGCTCTACCCCTCTTCTGCAGTAGGCCGATGGCAGGAAACGGATCTGGGAAGGACGGCCAAGAGGGCTCAGTTTTGACCCGCATCAAAAACGGAACCTCACCCGGCGGTCTGGCTGCCGAAATACCCTACCAAGAGCTTCGCCAACGCGCTCTTCCCTGCGTCGAAGGCCTCCCAGTGGAATTACCACAGGCCATTCCCTGCGTTGCCAGGCGAACGAGCATGTCCTGTAAGGCTATATTGTTGAACCGTCCCCCCGCGGAGGGGCTTGTGTCTGCAGAAACAGGATGAAAAACCGATATTTTGCGGCCCTCTCGGCGCAGGGGAGTTCAACCGTTTTTCGAGTTGTCGGCGCATAGTGTTCAAAATAGGTATGTAGCTGTTCGATGTGCGGCCCAAAACCGCAGCGATTAGCGCCAGGCCACCTGGTGATTTGTTTCAATGGGTGCCCAAGCACGCGCCCCGCCAAAGATGGATGGCCGCCCATTAATCATTTCCGGCGGAAATTTGTCCCTGAAATGTTACCAAAAAAACAGCACCCACCCGTGAGGATCGCCGGAATTGCAACATCAGGCGAAACGTTTTTTGCTGAAAGGCTTGCCAATTTGCATCAGGGGCAGAATGGGCAACCGTTGGTTGCCAAAACCAGGCTTTGCTGCCGCTGGCAGTCCAAAAAGCCCCCAATATGCCGCAAAGATCATTCTTGCATTTTTTACGCATGGCCGCGCAAGGGGCTCGGCCAGTCGGCGGGGGCTTTTGATTACCCGACATATTCCAAGTTGAGAATAGTGCTGAGGCGGACAAGAGGGCGATACCTTTGATCCTACCGGCGTCAAACCAGCGCGGAAAAAAAAACACCACCATACCACAGGGGGGCCAACGCAGGGCCGGGCCGGCGAGGGGACCCATGTCCCCCAACCCATGGGAATGGGGATTTTCAAAAAGATTTTTTTACAAAGCGGCATTCAGGAAAAAAAATTAAAAAAAAAAAAAAAAATCGTAATCTCCC
>Ga0163217_1014365_pt1 | contig 16713 bp, 7 predicted proteins | sample SynspAceP_FD_185933 | JGI IMG/M metagenome (GOLD analysis project Ga0163217, IMG submission 185933) | Saline lake microbial communities from Ace Lake in Antarctica - Synechococcus sp. Ace-P (PacBio error correction) | ecosystem: Environmental > Aquatic > Non-marine Saline and Alkaline > Saline ... | reverse complement strand
AATAAACAATTCAACGAATCCTGCTAATGAAGAGCTTATAAATTCTTCTATTTTCATGTGCCATCTGGAAAGAATACATTTAAGCGCCCGGATTTTATTCAATAATTGATTGATGCAGGATATTCAAAATCACAACTTAACTCTTATCCGGTTCTATCTCAATGTATTTTCGTTCTTCATGCAGATGGAATTACTCAAACTCTTAGTTAGTGAGCTAAAATTGCATGTTTCATTACATTTTATGTTAAAAATACTGAACGACGCCACAGCTTTATGAACGTAATGATTACTGCCCGATACTTTACATTAGTAAGTCCTCTCTATCCAGTGGTTAGGCAAATAATTTGAGATTAATTCGAAAAACTGCGCCATACCTAAATTAACAGCCTTATTGCTTTTGTTTAAAAACAATAGCCACGCAGGGAATGGAATTGCCAGAAAAGACCCCTCAACACGGAGAAAAGTGTTGGTGAGCACCGTTGCAAACTAATTACAATCCATGATTAAAACAGTTATTTTTCTGAAGAAAAAAATTCCGTTATCTAAATTAATTGCAGGAGCAATTCGAAGAAAATAATCTAACTTTAGCTCCTTACCTTCTTTCTTCTCAATTCAGAAAGAGATCTATACTCCTATTACGTTTAACCTAATACAGAATTCTAAGGAAAAAATAATCTCTCAAATCCCCAACTTACAACCTCTAGATAATCTTCTATTCAAATAGGATGCTTTATTTGTGAGCGAGCCATCTGGTATAAAATCAATGTAATTGGATGGAGACGTAACAAAAAAGCCCCGAAGTGAAGCACTCTTGCTGTATCTATGTCTCCTAGTTTTATATCATGGCTTTACAGCTGCGCTGTGTGGTTTTTAGCCGAGGCTTTTATTTGAAAAGGACAGGGGAAGCAGTCTTTTAAATCAACTGCAATTGCAGGGTTTCGGCAATTACTAACTCAAACTCAATAGCCCTAATAAAATATATCTCCATAGTCTATGAAGGATTAACGGAGAGCTTCTATTAAACAATTATAAAGGTTAGCAAGAACAATATGTCATTGAAACAGAATTGCTACACCGGTTTATCAAATATAAAAAAAATAGATGAAATCAGGTATTGAAGAATAAGGAGACCGATTTTTACCTTCGGAATAGCAGGGAACTTTGGTGTGGGAATAAAACTCAATTGTATTCTGACTTTTACCGAAATCAAAACATTTGCTTCAATTATAGAATTACTGGGCGGACTACAATTATAGAAGGGTTCAGATAGATGAAAAAGGTGCTTCTTGGATATTCGGAAGGAAATACCACAGCCTGCAAACCTTTTGTGGAATCTCGCCATCGGGACAGCGGAATTGCTATTGCTTATTAGCCAGAGGCAGGAAAAGTTCTAAAAAACGGATAAATTTCAAATCTAATAAAATGGCGCATTCAGGATATGAAGATAAATGGTATAAACTTGCGGGTGAATAAATGGCCAGATTTGAGAGTGGTTTAAAAATGATTATGAATCCCACAAAGAGGTTGAATGAGAGTCTACATTCTGGTGCAACAGGAGCGCCGGGTATTGCTCTAACAAATAGTCATGCTTTAAATACAAAAGATTCAATGGGATAAAAAAAACAGTTAACAGGAAATTTTAAAAGCACTAAATGAGGTATCGCTAATTATTAGATAATGATTCAAACTGCCTTGAGCTTATGTCCGGTGCATGTGAAACGCCGCTATTTTAATTATGTTACACTAAATTATCTCCATCAATACAAATAAAGTAACCAAATGGTACTTTAGACTACTTGGAATACTGATTAATCAAAATCATATGAAATCTGGTAATCTAGCTACTTCTTACAGGATTAGCAGGAATGAAGTTTTCTGCTTGTAATATTGAATCTAATACTCCTTTTGGATGCTTTTGTTCCCATTGGAAATAAGCATCTAGCTATATTAAACAAATGCGTATGAGATCAGTATAAAAGAAATCGTTTTGTTACTCAAATGAATTACTTCCAAAAGGACTGAAATTTTGCCTCACTCTTCAGAAGTATCATCATCAGCAAGGTTTGATATCGGAAATTAGAAAAGACCGGACTTAATGTCAATAAATTCATTGATTTCAGATTCTGCAATAATTATACCTTTCTAAGAATGAGAGCGCATTTCACTCATCTCTCAATAATACAATTTAAGCACAATATCTTACTATTTTTAGGGCCATCATTAGCAAATGAAATACACTACATTTTGTCAACTGTATTTAACATTACAAAAAACAACTAAGAAAATAACTATTTTTGACTGGAAGCATAGCCTCGCCCTTTCCTTTTCTGCAATTTAGAAATTCATAGCCAATCAACGGTAAGTTTTGATTATGGATTGGATCAGTAAAAAGACCTTTTTTTGAGTCCCTAACACTAAATTAATCTGTGTTGTTTTTGGTTAATCTAAAACATAAAAGTAATGGAAACATCTTGCGGAAACACTTTCTAAATGACCTTTGACACTCAAAGCTACATTCACCAAAACCAAAAAAGAAAAAAACATTGAAAAAGAAATTGACAAGTGTACTGAAAATTGGCCTTTCTACTAGGTGGAATAGGTTTATCAACACTTCGATGGCACAAACGAAAATTGATGCTTTCGGACCAAGAATTGCGGCTGATTACTGATGATGCGAGGGAAACAAGGTGCTAATGGAAGCGAACCCCAGGGGGATATCGATAGTACAAAGTTCTGACAAGAATTGGTGAAACGATGGCTCTGATGGAGATCCAATTTGTAGGATTGAGGATTTGCCTCATTAACCTTCCAAAAAATGCAATTATCATCTGCATTTATTCAATTTACTGTTGATGAAGTGCGACAATGGGCGCGACCTCAGTTTTTGATAAAAGCGAAGATGTAGACAGCCTCTTCGACTTTTAGGCTACCCATTTAGCCATTTCTACCAGAACAAATACTACTTGCTTACGTAAATAGACAAACATTCCTGCATTGGGGAACTGCTCAAGTAGCTACATTAGATCAAAGAACACCAGACATGTTTTCTAATGCTAAATGCCAGTGATGCAAAGAGCCAGGATGAACACAAGGAAACCCTATTACTTTTTTAATCACAGGAACAGGAGTTAAACCTTGCATGAAGCATACAATTTCAAATGAGCTGAAAGCAAGCTGATTGAATTGTGTATTATTTCACCTTCCAAACCAAAACCACTTTTCTTTACTTTGGGTGCTACGATGCTGAACAAAGTTTTGATTTTGCGGGCAATGACATACAAGCTCAGACATTGGAAATTATACTGAAAATGAATGATCAAGCCAATTGGTTTAAGATTTACAGGAATAAATATTCCGTCAAGGAGCAACTATTCTAAACGCCACTACTTACAGTTCAAGTGAGATTGAGGCGCAACTACTACTGGAATGTAGATGTTGCGATTGTAGTAGAAGATGCAGCAAATCCCTACTACTTATGTAAAACTCAATAAAAACATTGCAGGGAAGAACCCCTATTAGTACGGTTGGAACCACTTCGTTTTATGGACAAACCTTGCCAGCATGGGAAGTGTCGTTCCAAATGGGATTAGATCAGAGAACGCCTGACTTAACCGTTTTGGTTAAGATAGAGTAAGTCAAACCACGGGGCGGCCGAATGCAATGGGCTTTTGGAAATGGTACAACCGCCGGTTGATTTCTATCCAGGTTTCACAGAAATACAGGAGTAAAAAAGAACAGAGAAGCATGTTGATGGAAGCTCTGCCCCACAATTGAAGTCTTGGAAATACTTAAGCTCCTAAAGATTTTGTAAACGGGAACTTTCCAATTGCTAAAGCAGTCTTCTTGGAAATACAATACTTCAGTTTAGATTTGGCACGAAGGACTGCTTAACCAAACTACAATGATCTTCTTGGGCTTTGGAGACGCAGTATTGGAGTATTCAAACCCTAACACTACGACAGTAGATTTTGGAACTTAATCCCACAACGATAAAACAGCTCAGCCACCTTATTTGCGCCATAACATTTAATGGAACTATTACCATGCAATATGACTCCTTAATAATTTGAGTATTGAGAAGATGATGGTGGGTGTTTACATTAATGGTGTGAAGCATTTCGTTCGAAACATGCCTCAGGATTAATGGTTTTGACACGACCGCATTCTTCTACAGTAGGCGTTGGTTGCAGACGAAACTACTTACTACCAATACTATACTGTTGACAATAACTTGGATTGCCAGGAGTAAATACAATTTCTTGTAGAATTACATGCCAAGCAGATTCTACTAGTTCTGACTTAAGTTTTGACATGGAAGTGACTTGGAAAATTGCCCTCCGTTGCTACTTCAAGTTCCCAAATTCAAGCGGTGACGAAGTGGAACTATTTAGACCAATGGTTCTGATTTAACAGAGGCTACCAACTGGACTTCATTAAACACAACGATACTCTTGGGCTTACGGAACAATCTTCCTTAGGTTATAAACAATTCGAACACGAGTACCAGATATTTCTTACGTCCATTATCAATAACAAAACATTACAACTTACTGTTAGAAAGCGAGTTTACATCACAAATCTTACTACAGTTGTAATTCATTGATTCTAAATTAAGAAGAGATGATTGGACTTATTGTTTATGTAAACGGTACCGAAGTTATTCGTTCGAAGTATTGCCTGCAGGTGCTGTTAATTATAAACAGAATCTACTACTATCGTAAGTGGGGAACCTGATGAAGACCTTTCTACCCCAACTACAGTTCATAAAAGTACTATTCAATCAAGGAGTAAAATTATTGCTGTTGAATTACACCAGAGAGATTCCAAGAGTTCAGAATTTAACTTCTCGATTTTGAAATTTAGAGAAAGTAAATACAAAAAAGCATGTTTGGTCCGAATGACACTTCATACTCTTGTTACACTCTTATGCCCTTCAGTCAAGGTCCTGACTTTTACCATTCCTTTGTCTACTTCATGCTTTCCAAGTATTGATTGGAGCAAGGAGGATGCATGTTACACAAACCAAACGTTTAGAACTACTTGCTCCAGGAAAATAAATGAATTTTACAGGATTTTATACCTCGATCAGGAAGCAGGTGAGGGTTTGGGGCGATCAATCACGAAAAACTCTCCAGGAGGGAGTATCTATTTTAGATGTAAGATACATCACTCTTCTCGAACTTGGGGTGGTTCGATTTCCATCCAGCAGTTGATTTTTATAACAATGATTTATGTGGACCACTATCGAAACTGTTTCAGGTCGGTGTTACTCCATGGGGAACTGAATAATCACTTTGAAGAATCGGACCAATGCAGTGATGCAAATATGGATGGATACGAAAGATGTAGGCTGGCAAATAGAAATTGATCCAACACTAGAAGTGAGAAGAAATACGAACTCCAGGTAGCAAGAGAAAAAACTATGGCTATGGGTATAGAATGAGTCATGGAGAATGTGGCTGTTGCTAACGATAAGCATCCACGTCTTATGAAGTTTGGAAATCAGGTTCAGGTTGGTTTAATACAAATTTGTGGCAGAAAAACACTCGTTGGTGATTTATTCTGAGGAACACTTTACGCAACATTACAATTACAGGTGACTAACGATATGGGTGTACTTGCCCTAACTTCTCAAGTTAGTAAATGATTCAAGTTCAAAATTACCGACAGTTGCAGATGAAATTGCGGACAAGATCTTTAGCATTAAAGCTTAGTGCACTCCATTATTAATGAATTGAAGATGCAAGATTAGGACAGTAGAGGGGTAAATTTACTACGTTCAAAAGCGGTATTCTAGAGTTTAATAGATTCAGCGATGGTTCCAGATTCTAACAACTCTTGCTTTTGAAAAATTCGTAGGAGACCAAATAGCGTATTGATCAATTATGGAAAATGGAATTGCAGCTGAAAAACTGGGGTTCAGGAAATGACCAATTTATGTTTTTAGATGATTTAGGAAACCTATGTATTTTGCAAGATGGCGAGAAAACCACCATTTGGATGGTGACTCCTAACCATACTCAAGCATCTCCTAAGTGATTTATTTGCGAAGTTTACCATCAGGTTCTGAGCCATGATGGTATGACTTTTACTCCTGACAATAAAGTTTATGTTTGTTGTCGCTTCAGCACCCAAGCGGAGGAAGCAAATAGCAGCACTTTCCAAATAGATGCAGAAGGTGATACCGTTAGAATGAATTTAATGCAAAACTCGTCTAGTAATTGCTGCGTAAAGGATTCTTAGGGAACCTAGTTGCACCTACGATGTGCAAGTACTTTTCACATTTCCAACATGCAGCTTGTGAAAATTCAATTGATCTAAGCTTTACGAAAGGTAAACGAAATGGTAGATTAGTTGTAGCGTAAGGAAGCGGCTAAGTAGACCGCGATTACCATTAGACGCGATTTACTTTTTCTGCTGACAAACACTTTAGGGAATGGCTTCAGTTTTAGGAACCAATAACTATGTTATTTATGACGGAGCTGACTCAGCGATTACTATCAAAAGGATTGAAGCAGCAAATACAATGTTATCATGCTTTCAGTATTTGAGTACAATTAAGAATCCAAACAAATTTTACAACACTTCTCTTGCTGCATTTGATTAGCTTCCAATTGACCGCAATGCTGTTAAACACTGGTATGCGATAGCCGGAAACTTTAGTTCTTCTGTAAATTGCAGTTGAAACATATTATGGTTCCTAACACACTCAGGATCTTAGTTACTACTGGAATTACCATGGAACATTACTTCAGGAGCAAACCACAAATAGTGTGTCCTGTTACTTGCGGGAGCAAACTATCGGTTCTAAAGAACTTTTAAAAGTAGTGAAATAAAATGCTTCTTCTGTCTAGAGGACACTGTTAGTCAAAAGCTGTAGTTATTGGTACAGGTTGGATTACAAGAGTTGATTTAAGGCCATCAATGGACATTGCTCCTAACCCTTCAACGTAGACGAACATTGAATTGCATATGGATCGAATGATTGCATTTGATGTAGAAGTTCTAGATTTAGTCGGAAAACAAGTAATACAGACTTTAACCAGACTGGATTCTTACGAAATGTGATCTTTCTTCTCAAGAAAGGAGGCACTCTACATGATTCGAGTGAGAAGCCAAAACAAAGTGGAACCCAAAGCTTTTTATTAAAAACTAACATTTCTCCTTTAAAAAATAGGAAAAACCGAGCAAGGTGGGAAAAACTCCCTTTGCTTTGTAGTAATAAGTTTACAAAATAAACAGATAATTATCACGAGTAGCAATGCAGTACTCTTTTTAATTTGGTCTTCGCTCAAGACAAGGAGAGCCACATACATCGAGATAAAGCGGGGTGAAACAACATTAATTTACTCTTCAGTAGAAAGAAGCTGAGGAAAAACGGACCGGAAACAGTCGAAGTTTAAAATTTGAGAAATTAAGGGATATTAACCAGTGGTCTGAAGGCATCAATCAGTTTCAAAGGAATTGAAGTTTTTAAATTTGATGAAACCAGGTGACGTCTTTACCTGATGCCATTTTTGATGTTCTGAACTGACGAATTAATTTCAGACCAAAACAAGATAAAAGAATTACCAGCAGCTGTTGGCAAGCTTAAAAACTTAGAAGTGTTAAATGCTTCAAGAATCAATTTACGGTTTTGCCAGAAGAAATTGGTCAACTCAAAAAAAGTACAGATTAATTCACTTGGTTCAAATGACATTAGTCGTTTTGCCAGAGTCAATGGAAACTTAAAGCAGTTAAGACATGTGGAATTAGAAAATAACAAACTTATCAGCACTTCCGGAGTGCTATTAAGCGCATTGAAGCGATTGGATTTTTACAAACGTATGCGAACATCAGTTGGGAGCTTTACTCCGGAAAATTTTGTTGTCGTCTAGCGATTGGAGGACTTAAACGTTGGACAACAACAAGATCCAATCATTACCTGAGGATATCAAAAAGCTAAAATCGATAAAATCACTTTCGTTAAAGACAATCAAATCTCTACCCGCTTTCCTTGAAAACATTTGCAAATTGAGTGATTTGATTTATTGGAATTTAGGAAATAATTCAAGTTGATTGCACTCCCTGAAAACATCAACCAATTGAGTAACCTAAAACATTAATATTAGTTGGAAATCAGTTTCCGGTCAGCAGAACAAACAAGAATTAGAAAAGCATTTAACCGCAATAACCGGACATTCGTTCTAGTTCCCTCCGTCGCATCAGCTGTATCTAAACTACAGAAAACAAGACTCCTCTTTATGGATGGTGCACTTTTTTTCTACTTTCCCTACCTCACAATCAACTTCTTTTGTTACCTCCATTTTCTCCAATCACTTGACAAAGTAGATTCCCTGTAGTCATATTTGTTAGTTTGCAAAGCTTCTGTGTGTTGATTTTTTGTCAAGAATAGAACTCTCCTTTTCAAGCATTATCTCCAGGAAATAGAAAACACTCGAATCAATATATCTCGATGAAGAATTATGTAAATTCTAACTTAACATCTTCCATTGTAGGATTTGGATACCATTCAACATAGAAAAGGCTTTTCGCTCAATTTCAGGGCACTTCCAAGAAAAAATTTTAATAACGTCGATCGATTCCAAACCCATCTTGCTGATTTGGAGGCCATTGGATGAAAAGCAAACCTCAACTTCACATTGCATTTCCACTTAATCCGGAGCTTTCTTAGAAAACAGGAATCCAACCATTGGTGCCTTGTGATCTTCCTTCCCAAACTTTGGTAGCGCTTATTGTTATTAACAGTTATTAGCCGTTAATGAGGGGACTTACTTTTTGCCAAAGTATTTGCCGCTATTCAAGTGAAGATTCATAGCCACATTTTATCGTTCGATTTGCTCTGAACTAAAGCTCGCTAAAAAAATTGATTTGCAATGCTGAGGAAGATTCTATCTTGGATTAAATCCAAGGGAAGGCGGCATTCTAAATAAGAAAGCTCATTGGCATTGTGATATTCCTGTTAGATTAGTTACCCAGCATTTACTCCAGTATTAGCCGGCAGATATAAAAACTCGAATGGGCGCTCCCCTATTGCCAAGAAGAATGTTCATTTGGTGGTCCACAGTTGATCAGCCGATTTCGAAGTGTAGATTTTTGAAGAAGCATTTAAATTAAATACATCTCCTCGTTTCCAACCCACCGTAAATTCTAGAGTATCATTTCGAGCGTATTCGGTCTCCAATTGTCGTTTACACTTGCAACATGTTTCCAAACGAATGGTATTCATTTTCATTATGGAAATTCCACCCCCAATGGAATTTCACCAAACATGCGAATTTACAGAAAGGAAATTTTTCTATGAATAGAAATGTCGCTTTTTGAGTTCAGCAACACTCCATTTATTGTTCATAATTCACAGTTCAGCGTCTTATTCGATTAAATCCCTTCATTGGAAACCAAAAACAGGCTTTTAAAAGGATAGTTCTCGGGGACATAAAGCAGCTGGAACATTGAATGAAATCGACACTTACTTCTAGATTGGGTTGGGTAAAATGCCAATTAGCTCCACGATCCAACCGCCAATGGATTACGTGGTGCTCCGTAAAAATCTTCAGTTACTTTGCTGTGGTTTTCCTGTACCCTTCAATCGAGAATGAGTGGACTTAATCAACCATTTTCTAGGTCCTTGAATTTTGGTCTACTGGTGATATCATTTCTTTGCCCATATGATTACATTGAAAAAAATCGTTATATTTTTTGAAAAAAACTTCCATCTCCATTTCAAATGCATAACAAGTTATCATTTGATTTTTCAACCAAATTACGTTATTTCCACCCATCATAGCCCGAAGTTAGATAGTCCTAAATGCATACTTCTGAATAGGAAATCCTATCCGGAGTCCTGATTTTGAAAGCGTGAATAAGATTATTACTTATTTCATACCTCTAGTCAATTCATAAAATGAGTGAGACCTCCAACTGTATACCACATTGACGGTAAATTCGACTTGATTTCAGCGAAAATAGTATTGTTAAAAATCGTTTTCGTTTTTTCCAGATCCGGATGGGTTAATCCTGGAGCAAGACTAAATGAGGGATAATATCATAATTTAATATTATTCATAAGTAATTCTTCGCTTCTAGTTTCAGGTGCATTATTTACTTTTCAATTCCATAAAAACTTGCTACATTTTAAAGCACCCACTAGCTTTAATATTATGAATTGAATTCCTATTTGACAAATAAATTAGTTGCGACTCCGTGTTTATGCCAGTTAACATCTCTTGTGCTAAGAACGTTTGATAATTCATTATTTTCTAATCTCCCATCTTCAATTGATTGATTGGAAATTTCCTGAGAAAAAAAAACGTTGAATACATTATCTACTATCTTTCAACAGTTTGTATTGTACTAAAATCATTTCCCTCGATATTTATTGCTGAATTAAGTGATGCTTTTACTTATTTCTAACAAACCGAAGATTATTGGCCAGAAGTAGCAGTCAAGTAATAATCTCCCTCGACACATAATGCCAATAGACCCAGACTATACAAAGAGTCTGCGTAAATTCCTTTACAGTCTGAAATCTCAACATTCTCAACACAGCCATTCGATTCCGGGAACCTACTCGATTTGATAAGAGTTACAATTTTAAATTATTGTATAATAACATCCTTACAAATCTATAAAACCCAAAGTCTGCAATCGTAGTTTTTAGCCTGATTATTGTAAATTAATTCCTCTCCGTTTCCAAAAATTCGAAAGTGTATCATTTAAATGATTTTGGGATAGCATTAAATTAAGGCAGTTTCAGTTATAAGGCCAGAACCATTGAATGATATCTAAAGTGACATTGCCAACACACATTCCCCATTTTGGAAAATTGAGTTGCAAAATCAGTTAAAGATGTGAAGTTTTTCGCTGGAAAACTGGGACATTGGGCGTCTAAGAAATAGCGGCCTGATAATGGAGGTCGGATATTTTTGATAAGGTATCATTAAGCGCACATTATCATCGTAATCTGCCATTCCGGGGATGTAATCAAGCCTTTAATTCGACAACCATTTAATTGGTTCAAAGGAATAACTACCCAATAAAACAAGGCCCTTGTGTTTCCACGCACAGAACCTATTGATCTATCGCACTTTATACACTATTTTGACTTAGTATCACATTATCTACTGACCCAATTAAATATTAAAACTGTTCTATTTTCGTTTTTCATTATTCTGAACAACAACATAGTTAATATTCCCTCGGCAGCTGGAAAATTGCAAAATCCAAAAGATTGAATAGATGCATCTAGAGAAACAAACTGGAGACTCCAGTAGAATTGCTCCCCCATGTCATTTTTAATGAATTTCTGACTTCCCCTGTTAAAATCATCTTAAAACCAGTGGTATTAAATAATCCCATAGCACTTAAAACTGGATTGTGTAGGAGAGTAGTTAATCAGAAACTAAACTCTTAAAATACTGAGGTCCACTGACAAATTTTATTCCCCCACCTCTTTAAAATTTTCCAACTCTTCTAATGTTACATTCTTGCTACCTAGGGTTAAACAACTTTAACTCCTGTTCCCAACGAGTTCACATAAATATTATATTCTTAAAAGGCAATTTGGATATTGTTTACTCGACTAGAATCTTTTTGGATCCTTCAATTGTCTTCAAACCCATATTTCGACCCACTTCCTCCTGTAGTAATTGATATTAGATTATTTTGAGAATTCCATCTGTAGCTATTTCTTCAACAAGATTCCTGTATAATTCACATCTGGTGCTCATTTTGGTACCTCCGTCTAAACAATAGTATTGTTGAAAAAATTAATATTAATCGCTGCCAAAAATATGTAAATCCGATAGAAATGCTATCACTCGCAATATTATAAACATAATTACTTGCTTTACAATACTGGATTGGATTTATAATTACCTAACTTCTGATATTAAAAGTGCCGTAAATTGAATCTTTCAAAAAGCATTCTTTCCATATTATGGATGGCATTTTTATTTACTTTAAGACCATAACAATCCCAAAATTTCTATACATTAACTTGTTTTATCATAACCAAGTTTTGCTGATGAACAGAATTACTTTCAACCATTAAATCTTGACGCTTGATATAAAATCCCAGGGTGTCAGTTTAAAACCTTCTAAATGAATTTTGATTCAACATTTCAAACCACTGGCGGTTAAATCAAGCAAATCCTGATACCTGAAACCCTTTCCCTCCACCTAAAATTTATTCCCAACAAAAATAAACATCCTTAAAATAAGATGGATAAAATACATGAAATAATTCCTATTCTTCCGATTTTTGACCTATTGCTTACACCTGAAATGTTAGCTGAATTGGTCAGTAGAGACCACCTTAAAAAAACAATTGCGAATACTATTATTAGTGTACATTATTCAGAGACCATAGCATCTCCATATTTAATATCCACTAGATTCTATTGTTAGACTATCTATTGTAAGTAAGATGAATTCTCTTAATTTTAAGAGTTGATGTATTGGTGTCTGCATCATTTAGAGAAAAAAAAGCGGACTTCCCCATTCATTGATGATTTTAATGTCTGTTGGGAGCTCCTTTTTAAAATCCTCTTAGATCATTCTTCCAAAATGGCCCTGAACCTGAGACAACATCTACAGTTATTGAACACAAATTCCTTATATCAGCAATCTTATTCAACAAAGCAGAAAAAAACTAGTTAAAGTTGGTGGCAGAAAGAAGTCTGCATTTCGAATTAATTGTATAATCCCACCAGTTAATGAGGGTGATGTCTTTTTTCTAAAGATCGTGAAGTTTCTAGGTATCTCAAAACTCCATTTGGTAGGGAGTCAAACTTTAATTTCATTTTGATTATCCAGTAAAAAAGAAATTCCCCTAAACAACTTTAGCTTCAAAGGAAGCCTAAACCAACCTAAGAGTTGTCTATAAACCTGAAGAAATTTAATGGCAGTTTGAAGAATTCCATTTACTGACCAATTGACTGAGCAGAATTATAACATTCTTACCGTAATTAGCGATTGGTTGCATAAAATACTCTTACTATCTTCACAGATCGTTTGAATAGAATACGATAGACTTAACTACTAAATCATTTTAAAACCCTTTAGTCACATACGTGTAGGCAAACTCCTCCGATTGAAGCTTCGTAGTTTAAAAATTTTGAGTCCGGTAATACATTATTAACCCTATTCCACCAGAACACTACCGACCCCAAATGGTTCAAATGAAATTACACTTATCGTTTTAATTGGAGACCAGCACACCTTTATGAATACTAATGGCCAAAACAGCGTATATTTATACCTTCAACATAAAGCCAAAATTTACCAGCACGTATTTTACTATCCCACTGGATTTCAATTGCAGCCATCCTGCCTGACTGGAAGCAGTCACTTTTACATTGTTATTTTTCCATATTTCCAATGTTAGCTTTCAAAATCAGCAGTATCTGGAGTCGGATAAAATAGGAGTTTCCTGTACCATAATTCCACATTTAATAATTGGAAAGGAAATTGGGAATGTAAAATTAGTATCTAACCTAATAGTTTTGATTCGAGCTTACATTGAATAAGCCACCCTATTTGAAAAACTGTTTTCACGGGCCTGAACCAGAGGTTTAAACTTATAATTTGACATGAGAGTTTAGATAGAGCCAAACCAGGCAATCAGGAAAGAAAGGAAACCTCAAGGTCTTATTAATAAATAGTGGAAGTCATCATAGCTTTAGTTTATCTTTCTTAAAATCAACAGACAACCCAAGTTATTAAATTAATCCTGCTGAAATACTAGTTAATTTTTAAAATTGCTTCTTTCAGGAAGTGATTCATCCCCTACTTCACCATTTCAACTTCTTCGTTTCCCCCCATCTCGCCAACAACTTGAAACCAAAATAGATTCCCCTTAGTCATATTTATGATTGCAAAAAGCTCTGTTTGTTGATTGTTTGTCAAGAATAGCAACTCTCCTTTCAAGGCATTGCTCCCGGAAATAGAAAAACACTCGAATCATATATTTCCGATAGAAGAATTATAAATTCTAACTTAACATCCATTTGTAGGATTAGGATACATCAAACATTTGAAAAGGCTTCTGTCCTACTTCAGGGCACCGATCAAAATTTAACTTGAACGTTCATTCAAAACTCCCAAAACCCATACTTGCTGATTTGATCCATTGGATGGAAAGCAAACCTCAACTTCACATTGCATTCCACTCAAACCTAAACATTTCGGTTTGAAACAGGAATCCAAACCAGTTGGTGCTTTGTGGACTGTTCCTTCCCAAACTGAGTGACGCTAGTTGTTATTAAAAGGTTATTAGCCTTTAATGAGGACTAGCTTTTTGCCAAAGTACTGCGCTATCATTTGTAGATTCTAGCCACATTTTATCGTTCGATTTCTCTGAACTTAAAGCTCGTAAAAATTGAATTGCAATGTGAGGAAGCCTCTATTTTTGATAAATCCAAGAAAGGCGATTCTAAATAAGAAAGCTTCGTTTGCATTTGTAGATTTCCATTTCAAATTAGTAAACCCAAGCATTTACTCAGTATTAGCCGCAATATAAACCTCGAATTGGTTCACTCCCCACTGCAGAAGAATTGGTTCCGATAAGTGGGATCGTCCCAACAATTAATCACCTATCTCGAAATTGTAGAGTTTGAAGAGGAATTCAGATTAAATACATCTCCACGTTTTCCAACCACGGTATACTCTAGAGTATCATTTCTAGCGTAATTCGTCTCCAGCTTGTCCGTTTACACTGTCAGCCATGGCTTTCAAACGAATGGTATCATTTTCATTAATTTGAGAATCCATCTATGGAATTTCTGCTACATTTCCAATTACAGAAAGGTAGTTTTCAGATGATAGAATGGGTGCTTTTGAGTTCTTGCACCACCCCATTTATTCATAATTCCAGGTCAGGCGTCCCGATTACGATAACCTTCGTTGGAAACAAACAGACTTCAAAGATAAGTTCCAGGAACATAAAAGTTCAGGCACATTGAACGAATCTACATTGACATTCTAGATTTGGTTGGGAAAAAGCAATTGCTCCACGAATCCAACCGCCATGGATACGTGGTGCTCCCGTAAAAATCTTCAGTTACTTTGCTGTTCGATTTTCCTGAACCCTGCATAGTCGATAATTGAGTGGACTCTAAATCCCATTTCTAGGTCCTTGAATTTTGGCAGTTTAAAAGCAAGTTGTTGGGGTTTGCAAAATTCCTTCTCAAAAAGGCCTTATGTTATTCAAATGTTTTTGACATAAGATTCAGGCCAAATGATTAGCCGTCCCAAGGTTCTATTAAAATGAATCGAATTCTAAGAAGCACCTTACAGAACCCATAATCAAAAGCCACTAGAGTATATGTTTAAAACTGACCAGAGATCCCCCTTTGCTAAATAAATAATATTATTTACTTATCTCTATGTCTTTCCATTATTGCGACCATTGCTGCTTGTAAATTAAAAGCAAACACGTGTCCTTATTTTATCTAGAACAAAAGTGTTATTATATATTTTTCATTTGATTTGACTTTATTACAAATCCAGAGATATTGTCATCGCTTGAATTGAAGCTCCGAATTTACATTATTCATAATATAATTTTCGTTTTGTAACACTAGGAGAATATGCACTCTATTGCTGAAAATGTTCTAAAAAAAAAGACCTGGTGATTCAATATCATGAAACAGTTTTTTTCAAATTAACAAATTTGAGCATTACCAACTAGAATGCCTTTATAATCATCATAGTTTATTCTATTCAAATACGACGTAAATCATTCCAAAACAATACGGATTACATCACCTCGCCCAGAAATCAAATTCCCTTCGGAAACCAAAATTTTCAATTTTACCTTCAATCAATACATTCTGAATATTGTGCATTAGTGTCGATGCAACAATTGAAGAAATACCCATCTCTATTAATTTGATTAGTTTAAGATTTTTACTCCTGTTAGCTGTAGTAAAAGATCTATAATCCAAAAGCGAACCTATCCCTTATTTCCGATATATTTGTAATCATCAGTTTTGTGTTGTTGAAAAAAAACTTCTTAGAATTTGAAAGATCACATTCTCAACATCATTTAAGCTAATTCGATCCCTTTTAATCCATCGATTGAAACTGCTAAATCATTCAGATAAAATTTTGGAAACAATTGGAAACACTAAATGCTACATTCCAGTCAGTCCAAGGTACCAAGCTAATTTAATGAGTCCGCCATTTCCATTGATTCTTGAAATGTCATTTCGGCCCATGTGATATCGACTGAAAATGTACACTTTCATTATATGGACCAGATCCTTTTACAAAACTCTAAGGTAAACGTTCCGCACATTCCCATTAGGAAACCATGTTTGAAAAAAGTCAGGAAAAAAGTAGTAAAAACGTGATCAGCGGAAAGCTTGAAACTTTGCATCTAAAAATAGGTTGCCTGAAAAGCAGGGCCTTATATTTTGATAATTGTATCATTAAATCGATGTTTTCATCATTTATTTGACCCACTCAGTATAGTCAACAAGCCTTGAATTCAATAGCATCTGTAGCCCCAAAAGTAGAATTTGGTCAAGTTAACAGTGGCTTGGTTTCCTCCCACAGAAACCTAAAAGGCTATTGCGGAGTTATAGGCAATTGGAGGCTTGTTACACTATCAATCGACCAATTGTGATGACACTCGATTTTAGTGTGCCATTATTCCAGAGGCATTACCTACACCAGACATTTACTATTTCCTCCGCATATAGCAAAGGC
>Ga0163217_1002506_pt1 | contig 16713 bp, 14 predicted proteins | sample SynspAceP_FD_185933 | JGI IMG/M metagenome (GOLD analysis project Ga0163217, IMG submission 185933) | Saline lake microbial communities from Ace Lake in Antarctica - Synechococcus sp. Ace-P (PacBio error correction) | ecosystem: Environmental > Aquatic > Non-marine Saline and Alkaline > Saline ... | reverse complement strand
TTTCCCGTATCCTACGCCAGACTTCTCCAGCGAGCAATACCATATTCTAGGCGTTAGTGATCGGGATTCTATTATTTTTCGAGGCTTGGTTTAGGTATCCATGGATTCAGCCCAGATTGCAAGTCATTTAATTTGGAGCTGAGGGCAAATAGAAATCACGATGTGCGCTAAATGGCATTACTAATCGGATTGGAAAGAGGCTTGATTTCCATAATCGCAACAATCCAAGTTGCATACAAATATTTCGGACTAGCCAATTCCCTGATTGGTTACACGAATCTATTTCCTACATTTCACCAAACCGTCACATTCCATCTCTTTCAAATTCCAGAGGTTTTGTTCCGAGTCGTTCCCAAAGTGAAATGGCATAACAGTATTCAAGCTACAGACAAGTCAGAATTACAATCCGTACCGCTAAATCTTCCTCGTCAACACATGGTCCCTTGTAATCGGCCAATTGGCTTCTTGACCAAGGATTTCCTGATTAAAATTTGATATTTTTTTTCGTTTTGGCGTAGCCCAAATTTGATGTCACTGATGCCACTTGCTCCTGAGACCTATCAGCATTTTTAGCAGGTAAGTCGTATAGCCCATGAAATTCCGATGAGTTTCCCCTCTTCTTTTGCTTGATGCAGGGGAATCACTAAACTCGCAAAATTGATCCTTCCAATATCCTTCATAGCCTAAGTTGAGCAGGATTTTTTCCCCAAACTCGTTATAAAGCCCTTTTCTCATCCTGATTAGGCAGATGGTTCTCAAAAACTTTCTGCGCAGGAAATGCAGTCGGTAATGTGCATAAGCTGTAGAATGCAATTCGATCTGGAGCCAATTGTACTTCCTCAAAATAGCTTCTAGTGCATAGTCTGATGACGCAACCATAGATTAGATCGAAATTAATCGAAGCTGTATCCAATTTTCTGGGCATTTTCTGTTGCTACGCGTACTATTTTTCACGGGCTGGATTCGACATGGATAGCTTGCTGAACTTGCTTCGTCAAATCTTTGAATCCGAACCTAACTCGATCAAAAGCCCGTAGACTAGCTAATCCATAAGTGTTCTCGGTAGTGTTTTCGGATGACCTTCGAAGCTGAATTCTGCATTGATCAAGAACCTCCGAAACTAGAAATGACGAACTGAGCAAAATTGTGAAGGCATTCAGGATGCGAAAAAAAGTCGGCGTGGCCTCCGCCAACGATGAATTCCAGCGACTTGGCTTTGTCAAAGAGAGCTAAGTATTTATCCCATTTCGTCGAGACAGCGTCAATGTAGCTCTTCGACAGAAGGTTTTTGTAATTCGTTTCGTACAGCTACAATAGGTGCAAAGACTTTCCACAAAAAGGCAATGAATGTAAAATGATATTCCCTCTTTGGATCCCAAAGTTCCTTGAAAAGCCAGGCGAAACAAAATCCTCCCAAGTCTGAGCAATGAGTTGTTTTCCCCAAGGGGGAAACGGAAGGGTGAAAGATATATCTTGGTCTGGGATTATTATATTCCTTGATCAGAGTGAAAAATCGAACATGATATTTTAGTTTCTCAAAAAATACTCCATATTTCCTTAATGCAGCTTGTATACCAAACCAGTTCAAAACCTGACATAAAATCAGCTAGACCATAAAAAAAAAATTAAGGTCAGTTTTCACGATTCAAGATTCTAGTTATAACTTGAGATAGCTTAATCAAATCAAATGTCCAGTCTTAAGAAAAATCGGGTTTTCAGCGCACCTAATCTTACCGCTATTGTGATCCTCGGTGTGATACTTTAGGGGGTCAAGAACTTGTTTTGATTCATTGCTTTGTTTTCATTTGGTTCCAATATGGATTTCTTAATCAGCAAAGATCAAAAAAAAATATACCAAAAGAGTCAGTCAGTCAAGTTACTCAGGAGACCTTTTACAAGCTGGTCAACTTCTGTGGGTGTACGTACAGTTTGAATATTTAATTTTGGGATTTTACATCATGAAGTGTGAGTGACTTTCCTGGTGGAATCTTGGGCTTTTTCAAGTGGAATGCGTAATCACGGGCAGGATTGGGATCAGACTGTAGCCACGAACGGGGCATAAGAACGATGCGCTGCGAACAATGTATTCTAAAATGCTTTGTGACATGTATCCTACATGCATTTTTTTATCGGCACAATCACGGGCACCACGTCGTGTAGCCACGCCGCATTGATGCCGCTACGAGTAGAATAGGAGAGAGCTTTTTTCTTTTTGGTATCGATCGTTAGTTCATGCTTTTCAAAGTGCATGGGACTTGGAGGCGAGAGCGACTTTCCAAAAAAGGGATTCCAGTTGGTCTTTAAAAAACCAGATGATTCAATTTTCAAATCTGCTTTGGCTTTTTTGGGGCTTCTTTTCTGATTCTTCAGTGCTAATAAATACGCTATGTTTGGGAGGTATCCTTTGTTTTTTGTAGCTCAAAGCTTCTTTGCGTTTTTTCGCTTCTTGAAGGTTAACTACCTCGAAGCATACGGGATGGAGCGGAAGAAATTTGGAATCAGGGACTTACGAGCGAGTATCTCAATTCACTCTGGAATGCCCAGTCAGGTCGTTAGTAATTTTTTACTCTTTCAATTTGCAGCGAACATTTCTGATCATCACGCGATGCCTCATAAAAGCGCTATCAGTTATTAATCAATTATGATGAAAAAGTCCACAGCTTCCGGCAGTTATTTCTGCCATCGATCAGTTCTAGCCTTGTTTCCTCTTTGTGGTTTTGCCGTCATGTATCCGAGATTTAGCGCATTGGAAAAAGCGAACTTTCGGAGAGTCGCAGTCCAGCCCAGGAAGTTTGTTTAGGAAGAGAGCTCTTCAAGAGCATCAAGTGAAAGTAGATAAATCCCCAAAACATGTAATTCTTGTAGAATCGGAAGTTTCTTTGTATCGATTATTCTCTTTGATTTCAGGTTTCTCCAACTATCGATCCGCTCAAAAATGCCCAGCTAGTTGTTACCTCCATCTGCCAGCCCTTAAAAAATATCCCATTTCCGATTTTCGCAACTTTTCCGTAAGTGTCTCATCCAGATAGCGTTCGACCATTTGTGGTCGACCAAAGAAGTCAGTGCCATACGGACCATTCATCTTTGCTACAGCAATCGTATAAATTTTGATAGTTCAAACCGAGGCAAGTTGGGCTGGCAAATAATGGATTCTACATTTCCCGCATTACTGTTCACCATCCCAATAGGATCATCAACCTTGGATACCGATTCGGAATCTTTCATTACGTTCGTGGCAGAGGCTAATGCAGAACCCAATTGCGGTCCTTTGGCCTCCATCAATACTGAAAGATATCTCCCCAATTAGTTCTGTCAAAAGCTTGTAATCATTGGTCAAAAGTGCCAAGCTATACGCTTTCTCCTGCAAAAACAACCATTCCAATTCGATCTCCAAATCTGTCCATATGAATTCAACAGCTGTTGCTTTGGAAGCTTCCCATCGATTTTGACTTGGAAATCCTGTAGTCCATCGATTCTGAATATATCCCATACCAGCATTTCGATTATCAATTCCGTCAGTGATATGCTCAACACGCATCATTGCTTCCTGGGCGTGCCCACAGCGATGCACCCATCATAACTAGAAACAGGAAGAAACAATTGCTGTAGGGATCAGTCTGAGATAAGTCCAAGGATTTTTCCTGCAGACAAGTTCGGCTAATTGAAATTCGAGTACTGGATTCTTTAGAAACTTTAACAAACTTCCCGAATCAACATTAAAAAAAGAGGATGATCCAGACAATTAAATCAAAACGGGTTTTCCATCGTAGGATTTTAAGGTCTCGGGCAAAAACCAAGACCAGCTTAAAAAAACTTCAGACAAGCTGATCGATTCAGATTGGTATTTTGCTTATTTTTTTATCAAATTTTTTCCTTTGCGACTTCAAATAGGTAAGCAGAAGTTCTTCGCTTTTAGAATAACACCTGCGATAGATGATTCATATTCAATACTCGTAGTGAGTTGAAGATTTGGGGTCCCGAGGTTTTCACGATTTCACTTGAAGTCCATTCTTTGAATTGGCTGCTGTAATACTTTCTAGAAACCTTTCCATGGACCGATTTACCCGGCAGCAAGCTCGATGGAAGGATTTTAGAGAGTCTGCAGTCTGGCAATTCCATTTTTTCTCAATACTTCTTCCATCGTCTTATTCCTCTGATAAATGAGTAAAAAAGCCAGCAATCTTCTATTGAAAGAAAATAGAGCACATGCTAATAGAAGGAGAATTCTCCGATCAGGATACTAGTCACGATCCAATGATCGCTTTATCAGCGGTTGATAGATATTTTTCCTGAAAGACAGGTTGCTCAGGAGTATACTGTCCCAGAGTCAATTTCAGGCTTCAACTCGGCCTCTAAGGAATACGTCACACTATCATAGCGTTGCCATTCATAAATGGAAGTGAAGGAAGATGCTCGTTCGAGGGAGAAATTTGACAAGAAAGTAGATAGCTATCTAAAAGTGACGCCCTCTGCGGTTTTGGAGATGAAGGTTGCTTTTCTAAAGCAACTCAGTTCTCAAAATTAAGACGGAATCTGGAAAGATTAATTGCTTGGATTCTGATAGGTAGCTTTTAAGACATAGCCTACACCGCGCGCCCAATTTTGCGGAATCCTTGCATGAAAAGCCCGGAAACGACCACCTCTTGTCCTTTAATGCAGCAATCGAAAAAGACTGAAAATATTCATGATTAAGAGCCTTTTAGCCACGTTTATGCTGTTATTTCGATTACTAAAGAGCTCTATCAGGGGAAGTACGATGTCTTGGTAGTGTCATCGAGAGGTAGTATGATTATGATTTTTCTTACAAATCTCCTGAAGATGTAATCTCTCAGTGGTAAAGGTATCTGCTATTTTCTTTGAAAAACTTCCAAAAGACTGTATTTAACCATGGTTTTTCCTTTTCTTTATCATAAACAGGAATAATTCCAGCGAACGGGCAATGTGGATTCACGTGATTCTGTCAACTGAATCGCCACCCAATCATGCCGTTCGGCAAGCGCCCGGACAAGGCAGTTCAAATCGGAGTCGATTTAAAATCGGAGATACCACTACTTATGCCGTTTTTTTGAGCAGTGAGCGCAAGGAAATAGCCATTCAGATTCTGTTTTCAATGATCTTGTTTTTTGCTAAAAATTCCCTTTGATCATCTTCAACACCTTGTTTCCGCCTTTGCAGGGCAAATCAATTTTTCTTTTGATCCGAATAGCTAACCAATCCAACCTGGCTTCGCCAAGCAAGTGTAAGTACTCCTGCAATAATTCTACCCTGGTACGATTTTCGATTTCCCTTCTTGACACGATATCTTGACTCCACTTGATATCTATAGAGGAAAAGACAATTGATCTTTTTGTCCACGAAAAGTTTTTGCGAAGGTCCCATGACCATTTGGCAGAAACTTCCATCGATGGTTCTTACATCATCTCCGTATGGTAGGCCGTAAATCATTCAAATTCTAATCCTGAGCCTTTAAATATGGACTGATAATTCACCTTGGGTGGTTTTACCACTCCGAATCATAATTTCGTATTTTCTAAGCTTACTGATAATTATTCATCCGGAGAGTATTTGAATCGACTAAGTTAGGTTACTCTGCCAATTATTAAAATTCCCTTTACATAAAGGGTGAGAGATTTTTCGTTAAAAAAACCAATTTGAACCGTGAGAAGATTAAGTATTACTTAGTTTTTGGACCTCCTGCTGGTGGATGTTGGCTTCTTGAAAGGCAACTAAAGGGATACTTCAGAGGTAAGATTGGGTTAGGTTTTCGATTAGATATCCAATGACAGAAGGAATTGCCGGTCTATGCGATCTCTTATGATTCCTCTACAGTACTCTATTAACTGCTTGAGGCGAAGTTTTTTTAAACATGAGCGTGGAAGATTCAGTTTTTTCACTCATAGTATAATCACTTACCCAATATCCAAGTAAAAATAGATCCATTATGCGGCGCGTATTGATTCATAAGTTTAAAACAAACAATCCACTGAAAATTTGCCCTGAGCTCAAACAGGAAATTAAGCTGATACCCTTTCTAAATCTCGAGCAAAAATAAATGTCAACAAAAATCAAAGAATTTCTAAAGTCGGAGTTAGCTCTTCCTTGGGGATGGATTTTGGGACAAAGTCTTCCTTTTTTTCAGCTCGAAATTGGTCGTTCGATGTAGATCCAAACGGAGAGTTTCGGCAAGATTTGGTTTCGGGTGAGGCTTTTCCTACCTCTAATTTCACGAATCTTATCCCTATCTCGAAAAGGCCAAATTGAAATTCTTTTTTGGATGCTACTGATTTTCATGAGTAAAGCTTCGCTTCAAACTATTTCAACTGCGTTCTCATTCTTTCAAAAAATGAGGAGTTTACCCCGGATTAAGTCAATTATTAGGGTTGCCTTATGATCTGGGATCTTTCCCTTCTCAAGTCATTGATGCGATCATCGATGAGAAGGGCATGTTAAAAGCAATCCAAAAGCCGTGAGCTTTCAATTGATTCGTAGTCAGATTCATCTATGAGGAGGGACGGCTTGCGTAAAGTGATGGAAAGCGCGTGTTCAAAGAAGCATCGTGCTAAAGGATTGACTCCTGAGGATGCACAAATGACTGTTGCCGATCTGGCCGTTTAGGTTTGATCCCCGTTGCGCAGGAATAAGCGTAAAATGAGAGGATTTATTTCCATGATGAGTCGCCACGGGCAAACGTATTTATGGAGCGCTGAGGAGGTTGGTCTCAATAGATGAATTTCGGATCTAGATACATGGAGCGTCGGGAGACATCAGATTCTTACACAAGCTACAGACCGAGTGCGACCTGCTATTCGGCTTGCGAAAAGCGACAAATTTCTTAGGCTTGATCGAATTTCGATTCGGGCAAAAGCAAAAAATTGCTCAAAAAACGAATAGTGCCCGACCGGAAATTACAAAGATCGACAACTGATTTGGCGAAATGCCAGGCATCCGCTTACTGGAGGATGCTTTGAAAGCTCAGGAGAAAAAAGGTCGTGTACCGTTGCAGATCCAAACTTAGCGGATCCATGAGCGGCTTTTGTGGATTTCTGGACCAAAATGCCGGGTGAAATCGTGACTTTGAAAACTGTGCTTTACTCCCAATACATGTCCAATGTGACTTTTGATTCCCGTGAAGCCAGATTCAAAGAGATAGCCTGTTGATAATTTTTTTCATAGACATTGCGATGGAGCAAAATCTGGGAAAATAACCTATAGTACATATAGCCACACCTGATGAGTATGAAGTATTTTTTCAAATTTTTGCTGATCGAAAAACCATTCTTTTCATTTCGGGATGAATTTGAACACGGTTACCGAGCCACAGTTCGCGGGGGCAATTGCACCGAAATCCATTCTTTTGCACTTAATAGGATTGGGAGCTTACGGTGTGCTCTAACACACACTACGAAATATTGAAACAAGTGGCGAGCAAGAATCCAAGGACTTTGAATGTGCGATGCGCTACGATGTGACAAACTAGAGCCGATGTATCAGTTAGAAATCCGGAAAAGCCCGGATCATCATTCCTTAGAGATTGCTTCTAAGTTGGGATTTCGATAGGATATATTTGCGTATGCCAAAAGCCAAATGAGTGAAGACAAGAGTCGCCTCGACTCCGACCATTATAACCCCAATTAGAAAATAGAAAAATCATACAGCGAACTTTGCAGAGGTGAATTCTAAAGACCGCTTTTTAAAACTCGACTCAAGAGTATAAAGACTGAAAGAAACACTTAGAAACGAACTAAGAAAAAATATAATCCAAGAAAGCGCCAAAGAGGAGGGCTTAAATCGCTTCTGGATGTGAAATCAAGCAAATAAGAAAATTGAATCTACGATTCGCAGATCAAGTAAGAAAAGCCGAAAAGGAAAAGTACAAACTGTGTAGGCAGAAACTTGAAGCCTTTAAAGAAAAGTAAGCCAGAAAAAGTAAAGGTGAAAGCTCCTTCAATAGTTAGTGTTGCCTGGCGAAATTAAGAAGGGAGATTGGGTAACGATTGAAGGATAAGTGCCATCGGTGAAGTGTTCAATTGAAATCAAAAAGAATTGACAATATCAATAGGCGGGAGCAAAAATCCAAGTGGAAAATTTTCTCGATTGGAGCGGAATCTCACAGGGTGAAGTGAAAAAGGAAAAAAGCAATCGTGTGTTCGCGGATTTCAACACGAATGAAAGATGATGGATTTCTCATGAATCTGATCTCAGAGGGAAAGAGAAGAGGAGATGACTTCGCTGATTCAGCATTAATCGATGAAGGGTTATATGCTTGGAATTAAAGATCTACGAATCTACATGGCAAGGAAAATGGAATTCTTGCGTGACCTTCCCGTAACTTCTTGAAAAGAGTATGAGCCAAGTCAGAACATATGGAAGATGAGGATGCCGATCGAGGGAGCAGAGCGTGACGGTCGTTAAGATTTGAAATGAACCAAGTTATAGACTTAACCTTTTACGCTAAAAATCCCTGCTCTATTCTGTGAAGAGGATAGTTCGATGTGATAGGGGTATTTCTTTGATTGCTCGTTGAAGAATTTTTTACTAAGCAGATATTCTTGGTTCTTACTATTACAACCTGATTGCAAACTTCAGTTTAAGATTGAAGAACAAGGGTTCTGGATATTGAGCCAAATCCAAATTGGTCATGGATATAGGGAATTAATTGCATTCGAGGGCTAACAAGAATTCACCCCAGCTCCAAAAATCCAGATTTAACTATTCGAGATCTGGAAAATGTATTCTAAAATCCCGCCAAATCTTATGATAATCCGAAAAATAGAAACACTCCGAAGTAAGAATTATCCGAATTATAAATTTCTCTATTCACTTCTTAAGGAGGGTAGAAAACTTGCTCGTTCATTGATCAGACCGTATAATGTCTTGAATAGATTTGGGGTTTGGTAAAGACTTATACTCAAGCGTTGCTTTTTCTTGCAATTAACACTTGAACCGCTAAGAGTTGCAGAGGGAAAAAAAAAAAAAAAAACAAGGAGAGCCGGAAAATTTGATAGGATTTTCATGATAAAAACTCCTCTTGAACTGTTGTAGTCTTGATAGTTTGTCTTGGAATGGCTGCTCTTATCCAAATATCTTAATTCATCGATATTGTGAAACTATGTCCTTCATGCTCTTTGCGGAATAGACGAATTTTCCGCACCGCACTCCATTAATCTCTGATAATTTTCTCAGCTATCTTCTTTTGTTTATTTTTGCTTTTGCAGACATGGTAGAAATGAAGAATTTCCACTCCAACTCCCTGCATATCCCGATATATTGAAATGAAAAACTCCCTTTTGTATCCATCCATTTTAATTTTCGATTCAAGGTGGCATTCTCCTCCTCCCACTTTAAATACCAGTAGCTGCTCATTTTTAGGCATGTGTATTTAAGTTGAATCACCGTTTCCTTCATATGCTGAATTTCTGTTTCCAATGCAACTATACCCGCTTCTACATCAGTTGGTATAGTTTACTGATGTATCCAGCAATAAGTCACTTTATTGTCCTTACTAATTTTTCTAACACTCGAGCAAATGGGCTTAATAAAAGGCAGAAAAATCACACGCCAATTCAGTTAAAAATTGAGGTGAAAAGCCCGTAAGTTGCGTCAGTGGATTGTCTACATCCAGAATGTCTTTTGACCAGAATTGAAGGCTACCGCAGCGGTATGATATTGAAGAACAAATGGCAAAGCCACGCGCTTTTTTGCTACAAAACTTTGCCTAAGGAGTCCATTATGAATAGTAACTGATAGGTCCAGATTGGCTCCGATAATCAAACTACCGGCTGCTGTAAAGGAAAACAAACATCTGCATTTAAGCATTACTGAGCGCAATCACAATGTAGCAAGCAGATTGACAAGAAGGCAGTAAAAAACCTAAGCCCACGGTAGAATTACAAAATTTCCATAGTTTACAAAACTTGCTTAAATCTATTTGAGAGGGCCAGCTCGTCGATACTAGATTCATAAAATCCAACCCGAAAAACAAAAATCCAAAGCCTGCTATAATTTGAAATGTAGAATAATCTCTCATTACCGCTATGAAACGCTCTACCCAAAACCACTTGCAATAAAGAGGAGGGAGGAAAAGGCTTCAATTTTAAAAGAGAAGCCGAAAATTTGCTACTAACATCGTAAATGGGTTCCTAAATTTGCTCCCAAAAATAACTTCCAATGGATTCTGAAAACTAATAACCCCGCCACCTACAAAAGCTAAAAAAGCATAGAGGTTAACCAGCCGAACTACTCCTGAAATACTGCCAGTAGAGAATGCGCCGGTTAAAAACTGCATAGATGGCTTTTGGTAGAATCCGGAAAGAAACCACAGAAAAAACTTTTACCTCCGTAATGCTTCCAAACTGCCTCTAATCGTTGCATTCCAAAAAGGAAAAAATTACCAATCCGCAAAAATGCCAATTATTCAAAGAGCTCCCACATGCTTAAAAGTTTGAATTGTTAAGATTGGCCCAACCCAATTTGATTGACGAAAGCAATAATAATTGCGATTACTTAAGTATTTGAGCTGGCGATTTAGTCTTACCAATTGCCGTACAGTAAAAATTAGTAGTATTATTCGATAATTCCGAATTTGAGATTAGAAACTTCCCAATCCTAAAATTATTCTTTAAAATTCAAAAGGGGTAAGAAAAAAATCAAAGATTACTACCAATTTCTGAGTGAGTATGTCGTTTGTTCGTTAGTGCTGACATGTATTCTAAAAAAGAGCTGTTAAGCTCCCCTTTTTTGTGGGATCGAAATCCTTATTTCTTATTCAAGTTTAAAAAACATAACTTCCAGCTACTGCAAAAACATTGCCACTTATTCGTGCACCTGGAGCAGGAACGGTGAAAGTCATCAATCGTAGATATCGCCTGTCCTGTGAAAGAAATTCTCGTCCAGCAGCAGTTTTGATCCTGTTAGCGTGAATTATCAAAGTTGCGTTCCTGCAAATGACCAGTTGCCTGAAGTAGTCGAAGAGTTCGATTATTGTTTGAGAAGTTATAAGTCTTAGCTGAGCCAGAGTTAAGATTAATTCAAAATTTGTGTATTAAATCAGTCACATGGTTCCCATCTCTTGTTACGGATTGTGCGCACCAAAGCCCAGCTCAATGTACCCTGTTCCAGTTCAAGGCTTCAGTTGCCAATTGTTCTGCAGTCTTGGAGGGAGTTGGAGTTAGGACTGTCTCCACCGCATGGCTTGAATTAAAACTGCTGCCATAAGGCATACAATTTTTATAAATGTTCAAGTCATTATTCATCAGTTGATATTGACCGTAAAATTAAAGTATCGATTTAAATTCAAAAGCCTAAGTCTAATATAACTTCTAAAAACGATTTTTGTTGCAAAATTCGATATTCTCTAGGTTCATTTGAGCAACGATCAAGATTCGATTCTGCCCAAACTGATCGATCAAGTTCTGATACCATTCAATTCCTCTACGGTCAAGGTTAGAGGTAGGTTCATCTAATAACACCATAGGGACCTCAGAGAGCATGGCAAGTCCGAGGTTTTAGGCGTTGTTTCATTCCGAGGAAAACTGGACTAATTCATTTTATCCGAATGAGCTTCGAGGTAAATGATCTCAAGTATTTCTTCTTTTGAAATATTGTTTAAAGTGATTTAAACTTGAAATGAAAGTCGATTAATTCGGAGAGTGTAAATTCCTCAGGCATTCCAGTAGGGTGCTAGATGCTGTTAAAAATTAAACCAATCTATTTCTGGTGGATTTTTGTAAGCTGTTTTAAATCGTATATTGCCCTCGAAGAAATTGGATTATGCGCCCTGATGCATTTTAGTAAAGTAGGATTTCCAGATCCATTGCTTCCAGTCAATGCAATGATTGACCTTGGAAAGTCAATGAAAGATTTTAAAAAATCCATTCATATTGAAAGCGTTAGAAGCTTCTTCAAGGGATTTTCAATCGTTTAATTGATTATAGCCTTTCATACCCCACTTCGGAAGATCTGATGAAATTTCAACATCCGTCACGCATCTTTTGTGGCGGGTAAGTTTACTTCTATTTCTTCCAAACTTTGCTATTGTTCATTGCTATTCAAGAACAAGAATCGATATACTTCTGAATAAATGAGAGAGAATTGATTCACTGGAGAACCTCTTCTCGCAATCGGGCTATTACACCGTGGCATAGGAAATGGCTCTCAGAGCTGCTTTTTGTAAAGGAGAGGCACATCTTTACGGACTAATGGGCCACCTGAGGATTCACTGTGCAATTCCGATTTTCACAATTTGTGAGTGAATGGGCACTCGGACCGCAATGATATGCCCAACGTCTATTACGACCATGGCCCAAGCGATCTGTACCGCATGCAAGATCACATTGCTAACCAAATTGACGCAATCATGTTGCGATTGACATAAAAGGGGCATCAAAAGGCAGTTACTTCGGATCACTGTGGTTGGTTTGTCCACTGTTCCTCTGCTGATAGGTCACACATTCTCTAATTTGTAATGGTCACCATGATCCAGTAGGTCTATCGCCTTGAAATTTCAAATCCTGAGGGATACCTTGCGTATTTACTGTCAGGAAATATTTTCAGTTTTGCCAATTTTTGACACCTGAGAATAAAATGGTACATTCGATCCAATCAAGTATTGTCACGATTTCCAACGATTTCTCATGAACTCATGTGTAAATGGATCAATTGGGAACATTATGCACCCAATTTTAGTACCTTGGGTCTATGTGGGTCATGGACTATTCAAATTTCTTTACGAGTATGCTTTGGCAGTCATCTACAGCCTCACACACTAAGGTGTTGCCTAATAGGCTTCACCTATTCATTTTTGGCGGAATTCCTCTTTAATAGGCTCTCGAAAAAATAAACGTTTCCGGGATAGAACCATCTTTCGGAAACTTTTACAGCTTTTCTATTCCTAGAAATAGGTCCAGGAATTTTAGGATCTTCTACCGTGCTAAGTACTTTAAAATCCCACCAGGTCTGAGCCATAGCTTCCACCTGTAGATACACCCTGGCATTACTGGATTTGAGGGAAATGTCCCATGAAAAATGGCTCATTAATCGTTACATTTTAATCTGCTTAATACGTATCTCTAAATAAATGATTTTATTCTAAAGCTGGGAAAGGATAACGAATGGGGGAAGGATAGACTTAATATTGGTGTGTCCATAAACCGGTGGGCCAAGTTTTGGATCATAACGGGATGTGTGAAGAGCAGACATTCTCCACTGCACCGTTTCAATTTTTTTGAGCAAAGGCCACATTAGCGGCATGTCCAGTTCTTGCAAGCCAAAGTTATGTATGCTTCAATGGCTCCATACTAAAGCAAGACCTACTACATCCAAAAACTATATGCGAGCTGGCTCATTTCATATAGCAGAAGGTCCACGTTATTTAGGACTACCTTCTTTTTGACCTCAACTTTTGCTTGATTGAACATCTTTCGCCAAGTGCACCAATTCTTTTTCCTCGACGGACACGGTTCAAAACTTACCACAATGGCATTGGTTAAGCCCCACCTTTTATCAGGTTGAATTATTAAAAGCTTCTAGTCATGAAGAAAGCAGAAAAGTTCGCGCAGGAAGCTATTCCGATCGGATGCTATCTGTGATCGAGGCATGTTGACTTCCCAAACGGGAGAGTTTATAATCTTACCATTTACAGTCACTCGGGGAATTGTCAGTTGGATAATGCAACATTTCTTACCTCTCGTGCACGTCTTTGTATTGGATACTTTCCTGAACTTCAAAATCTTACGCTAGTGCATTATTGCGTTCAATCCTGCATTTCTAATACTTCGATGAATTGGATCGACGATCCATCATAATCGGAGGCCTCTGGGCCGTCTAATTGTATGAGAACTTGTCAATTTCATAGCCTACCAAAATCACAAAACGTTGCTCTACGTATATTACTCGGCGCACCATTTGCTCAAGTGTTGTTCCTCTGGATACATCGACTACTAATCACATCGATCCACTGTCGTCTCCTCAAGATCTACGCGTTGAATTTATTCCGTGATAGTGGTGCAGGCACAAAAGTCATATTGGAATCACGCCAGATATGTAGCTCCAGATAGTTCTACTATTTTTCTGAATTGGTATGTTGTTTTACTTTCATTTGGTTGTTGCAGCGTATCTGCTTTGCAAAGGAGTGCAAAATTTACTTGCTTTTTCCTAATTACTTTCAGGCGGTTTTACGATTGCTTCTAGATTTCGGAAAATGTAATAGACTTTAAAATCTCTTGATATCCATCCCAACGATATCATAGTGGAATATGCCCTGAGGTTACGATGTTTTAAGAACGCCTGTATTTGCTCGAATAGTCGTATTATCGCAATGTTATGTGTCCAACGAATTCTGCTTTTCCTGCAATGACGCAGTTTTGCAATTTCAGTCGACCCTGAGACGCCTGTTTGGGAGCAATTACGGTTTCTCTCCAATGATACATTATGGGCAATTTGACTGGTTATCCAATTTTAACTCCTTTCTCAGAATAGTAGACCATCGTTGCCAATCAATAGTTGCATTAGCTCCCACGCTACATGATCTTCCAGATACATCTACCGATTTGCGGGATTGTTTTGTAGCTGCCGTCGGCTGTGGCGCAGCCAAATCCATCTGAAACCGGATCACTTGCTTCCGGGATGATTCGCAATGTTGACCCATTCTTTAGTATCGGAGGCAATTCTGGCGCCAGAATGAATAATCTATAACCCCAATATTACTCATCTCCTACGAAAGCATGTCGGATGGATTTTTACATGATTTCCGGATCTGACAGTTTTTACCATATAAGAAAATGCACCTCGATTTAAATCTGCTCCGCCCATCCTACTGGAATCATCCATGTAGAGGTTCTCGATGCCCACAAAGCTTGATTTCATCATGATTGAATAAGCTCCAACAGTAGTGAAATCCGGTGTAGGCATCTTTCACGTCGAATCAAATTGTTTACGGCTTGCTCGCTGCAAATCCTCAGATACAATTACGGCGTAGGCTTGTCATATATGTGTGGGGTGATTTTCATTGACCAAAAAGAAGAAATTCCTCCGGATTTACCATCCTTGAATTTGTCTAGACGATTTACGGTCTTGTTTCATTCTCCTTCTACTGTTCCATTAGGATCACAGCGATCTGAGCAAGTAAACAATCGCATAAGAAAATCAAAATTATTACTAGTTTAAAATTACAACTTTTATAGCTTACCAAGATGTAATGTTCTCGACTATTTTACTCATTACTTTGATATTGGTAAGTCTGCGCTTGGCTAATCAATTACCTTTCCTTTTTTAGTCAAAAAATATGATCGAATCCTCCATTACATATCCATAGTTGCCTAACGAAAACCATGGGAAAAGAAGAAGGTCATATCCTCTTCTGGGACGTAAGTTTATGTCTGGTTTTCTCTCGGATTTTCTACTTGCTTGAGGGGGAAAAATGATTCAGTTTGAAAGATTAATCTTGAAAAAGGTTTCGGGTAAAACATTTGCAGAAGATGTTTCTAAGCACGTAATTCCGGATGGTCTTCCAAAGTTTGACTGCTCCCAAATATCCAAATCATCCAATTCTAGAATTTTGAAAGCAACTCGGGAAGGTTTTCGAGACTCCTTTAATGTTAACATTTTGTAAGAAGAAATCGAAACTCATCGGAAATCGTGAATTCTGCCCTGCTTGATCGAAGGAAATTTGCACGATTGATCAAATTGATCAACATCTTTTTCCGCACTTACCGTTGTCTTGTGTAGGGCTAAACCTGCCAATAACATGAAGTCGTCTGGGCACTAAGAAAAGTTTTCAATAGAATAGATTCCTTTTTCTCGATGACTTATTTGGTATCCTTTACATCCATCATCTTTTGATAGATTTCGCGTATCTCCGATCGATCCCTTCTAGATACGCGGTGAAAAAAAAACAATCTCCCTGAAGTAATCCCAAGCGAGTCGATGTCAAGCTGGCTAGGAACGAGGCTGATTGAAAGAAAACTTTCTTCGTCTTGATTCTTAAAATCTTTTTAAAGCCGAGCTCCAATTTACCTCCTAATGCTGATTAGAGAGGTTTCAATTAGTCAACAGTGAAGCGATTCGATGAGGGAAACCCCTTACAGTTAAGGGTATCCAGGCGTGAGAAAGAAAACGGCCCATGTCCGATATCGTGAAGGAAGAATCGCGATTAAGGCAGCTCATATCAATGATTCATGAGGATTTTCGTTGCACTTTTATGCATAGAATGTCAAAAGTGCATTTGGACTCATCAGATGCATCGCAACCAAGTTTGCATGGTGAAATCGGGTATGCAAATGCTTCCCCGGATTACGGACCAAAATCAGCCGTAAGTCCAAGCTGTTTGACTTCGTCTAAGCGCTGGAAAAAAAGGTGAATCAAATTATCATCAAAAATCAAACTCAACTGGGAATTTGTTTATAAAAATCCTTATTTAAACTGGGTCATTTTCAGTATTTTCTGGCTTTTCAGGAGGAGGCTCTCTTGATTGGACTCAAAAAGTTAATCTATTAATTTTTTAAAGAAAAAACAGGAAAGAAAGCAATGTCACATTTACTTATAAACCGTATACTCTGGGGCAGGGGGGGGGGACGATGAGATCCGATTTTTCTTCCTTTCCCAAGCCCCCCACATTTCTTTTTTTCCCTTTCAGCAGACGTGGGCTTATTGAAAAATCACTTTTACAGTCCCCAAATCTTTTCTCTCCTTTTTTTGGCTTTTGGTTTTGTTTTGTGG
>Ga0163217_1093150_pt1 | contig 16715 bp, 16 predicted proteins | sample SynspAceP_FD_185933 | JGI IMG/M metagenome (GOLD analysis project Ga0163217, IMG submission 185933) | Saline lake microbial communities from Ace Lake in Antarctica - Synechococcus sp. Ace-P (PacBio error correction) | ecosystem: Environmental > Aquatic > Non-marine Saline and Alkaline > Saline ... | reverse complement strand
CCGTTGGGCAATGATGTGCGCCACAGGCCAAGCTCTGTGACCCAGTATTCTGGGTCACACCATTGCTGGGGTTTCCAGCAGCGGGAGGGTCAAGGCTTATCGAGTTATCTACCTTTGAAAGCACCGGAAACCAAATCCTCGCGCAATGCTGCCCCGGCACCATTCCATGTCCGGGAAACGGGGGCGAGTCTTGCCGGGACGCTCGATATACCGGCGCAACATCGCGAGCAGGCCTGAGTGTGAGAGACCCCGCCTGCGCTTGCCCGCAGATGCCGCGCCGCGCCGTGCCAGCGTTTTGTAGTGAAACGCCACCGCGTCGCCGGGCCTGCATTCGGCCATTCCAGCACTTTGAATTCAAGCGGTCCGAATCAGGATCCGGGCAACAGGCAGGTAGTGCCATCGTCGCGGAAAGAATATTATTCCTCGTGCAGCCATTGGTCGGCAGCACGGGCTTTTCCCAAAAGGGTGACGCCGCAACCAGCCGCAACGACGCCTCCTCCACCGGTCACAGGCCACCAGGAAGCTTGACCATCTGCGAGCCTTCAACGAAGTAGTAAGCGCGTCCTGATGCCAGGGTGGCTTGGCGGTGCCGGGATTCCTATGAACCAGCACATGATCATGAAACATCTGCACCGTCTCAGACCACCATCAAGTTCACGCGCCCAGCCTATCCACCGCGTCACTTTCATAGATTCACCCGCTGAAAACTCGGGATAGCGCGCCAGTTGCAATAGTCGTCAAAGAATCGCCCGGCATATCGCCGTCCGTCAGGTTCTCAGCTGCATACGTCCCGGCTCGGCCATGTGCGGTCAATACCGGCGCGGATCTCGTCCAACCCAATCGGGCAAGAGCCCGGGTATCACACGGCACACGTCGCGCTTGAACGCTTCCAAATCTGTCTGATCGTCAGCATGTGCCAACTCCTCAAAACGGAGTTCACAATCTGTCAAACACCTGCCAACAAGGTCACCCACTCTATCAACAACACACAAAAAACAAAACCCCCGCAGCATGGACTACGGGGTTCAAAAAGTCTTGGGGTCGGCATAGCGCAGTGATTTACATCATCCCTTCGCGCTTGTGCTTTTCCCCGCCAGTTTCGGCGCGGGCGGATCGCTTCAGCGCCTTCGCGCGCTTTTTTCTCGACGGTTTCTCGTAATGTTGCTTTGAGGCTTCATTCACGAAACACACCCTCGCGCTGAAGTTTCTTCTTCAGAGCGCGCAGCGCTTGATCGACGTTGTTATCACGAACACTTAACCTGCATTTTGTTGTCACCACCTCCTAAGTTAGAGTTTGCAGAATTTGCAGGGAATGCCCTATAGCAACCGCGCCTTATGTTGTCCACTACCCTAATGTGAACCGGAGATTTGCCATGACCGGATCGAAGCACCCCACCAGATCAAGGCCGCACTTCTATTACGCGATCTGCCCCACGTGGCCTTCGACGGCTGGTCGCAAAGGCGCCATCAGGCGCCGTGACCGAGGTTGGGGTCGAGGATGGGCGTTGGCCAAATGCGATCTGTCCTCGGGGGCACCGGACTCGCACTCGCTTTCCACCAAAACGCGTGACGCGGCCATGATTGCGCGGTTGCAGGCAGAAGATCTCGGTGCCCTCCGGTTCCGCGCGCATAGGCCCCGGGGTTTAGGGTTCCGGCTGGGAGGCAAAGTCGAGCAGGACAAGGAAAGCCGTCCGTCCGTGGCACCTCGCTGTTGCACTGCCTCCATCTGGCGTGGTTGACGCGCTGAAGGGCGATCTGGGGGACGGCAGACTGCGATCTGGACAGCGCTCGGACGACGCGTCCAAGGAAAAAACTTTTTATAACTGGTATTTAAACGCACCCCTGTTATCAGGGTTACGGGTCTACCGTGCTGTTCTGGCTCGGCGATGAAAGTGACGGGACATGAGGCTACTGGGGGCTTCCTCGACCGCCGCATCGACGATTGTGATGCAGATCGAGAAAGGTCAAAAAAGCAGGTGGGCGACAGCCCGTGCTGAGCAAACTCATGGCTGGTCCGAACTGGCTGCTGGCAAGATCAAGGCCCCGACCAAGATGGACCAAGCGATTTCCCCGGTCACTGGTCCGAACACCTGCCTCCTAACGAAAAAAGCCTCCCGATATGACCCTTTCCACGACGATGCGCGCCATGAAGATCACCAAACCCGGTGGCCCCGAGGTGCCTGGCCGAGACCACGTCCGCGTCCCACGCCCGGTCCGGACAGGTGCTGATTCAAGATCGCCTACGCCGGGGTGAACCGCCCCGACGCCGCTTGCAAACGCACGGGCCTCTTATGCGCCGCCGCCACCGCCAGCGATCTGCCGGGGCTTGAGGTGTCGGGCCGAAGGTGGTCGCCACGGTCCCAGGGGCCGAGTGTGCGTATCTGGGCCGCACGTTTGCGACGCTGACACCCGGCGGGGCTACGGCCGAATACGTGGTCTTGCGGCGGCCGATCACTGCCTGCCAATGCCTGATTGGGATGCCCTCGACCAAAGCCGCCAGCTTGCCTGAGACCTACTTCACCGTCTGGTCCAAACATCGTCATGCGCGGGCCTCAAAGCAGGCGAGCGGATTCCTTGTGCACGGAGCCCTCCGGGATCGGCACCACGGCAATCCAGATTCGCAAAAATTTGCTTCGGCGCACGGGTGTGGGCGACGGCGGGAAGTGCGCGAAATGCGAGGCCTGCGAGCGCTTGGTGCAACGGCAAATCAACTACCGAGCTACGATTTTCGTCAACATTCTCAAGGCCGAGGGCGGCGGAAAACCTGATCCTAGACATGGTCGGGGGAAGTTCTAAATCCCGCGCAATGTCCAAAGCGCTCGCATGGTAAGGCCGCCTCGTCCAAATCCGCGTGTCTCGAAGGCCCAAAGGTCGAGCTTAACTTCGCGGCAAAGTCATTGATGCGCCGCTACGTCACAGGCTCACCCTGCGGCCACTAATTGATCTCGCCAAAGCCGCAAGATCGCCAGCCAACTGCGTGCAAACGTGTGGCCCATGGCTCAACCACAGGACCGGAATTGGCCCGTGTATGGGACAGGCGAGTTCGCGCTAGCGGACGCCGCCAAAGGCCCACGCGCGGCATGGAAGGCGGGGATCCACATCGGGAAGATGTTGCGAAGGTTTAGCGCCCCCGCTAATTCAGGAGTTTCCCCAAATACTCAACCTACCGCAGCGGATCCTTAGCGCGGCAATCGCTCAAGGATGCAAATCGCGAACACAGCAAACATCGCAGCCCGCATTCCCTCGGCTCAAGCCCACGCGTCAGGGCCAAACCGCACCTCACGCACAAAAACCGTCGGCGGGCAGAGTGATGTCACGCCACCCGCTTCTAGCGCGGGTTTCGCCTCCAAAAACGCCTCCTTCCACCACTGGAGCGCCGGAAAGCGGTAGGTGGTCTTGACCACCAGACGGCGGAAAAATATTCGGGCCGGGATTACGCCGGTCGTAAGCCAGCCTCGACAGTCATAATAGTCGATCAGAGACAGCCCCGATGCCAGCGCCCATGGGCTTGTTCCACTCGGTGCCATGCCAGCCCGCTTGTGGCCGAACAACGACGACTGCTTGCCGACGATATCGTGCGCGCGACGGATGACGCTGCGTTTGTGTTGCAATAACTCGGCAAGCCGTCCTCTGTATTGCGGCCAAAAGCCCATGCAAACGTAACCAGGCCAAACCAGTGCCTGACCTACGCATTGCTTCAGACCCGCGCGCATCGACCTTCAATCGCGCAGAACGAGGGGCGTCAGCTGAGCCGCCATAACGTAGTAGTCCAAATTTTCGCCCGCGCGTCGCCATCTGGCAAACGCGGCAAGCGCCGACACAATCCCAAAACACCAACGCGCGCATTGCCTCTTCCCCTTTGGGACGCTTCGCCTAATCGGCGTCAAGTTCCCTGAACGTGAACCTGCAAACCGCAACCCGGGTTGGCACTCTGCCCGAAAGCTGTGACAAGATTTCTGTGTCTTTGACGCGTAAGGAAAGAAAGACAATGGCAATACCGCTAATGCGAAAGCCACCGCTGTCTGGTTGGGGACAACACCACCCTGACTTTCAAACAAGTCGCGGATATCTGCGGTATCACGAGCTTGAAGTGCAGGACATTGCTGACGGCTGATTGGCCACAGGCGTGAAGGGTTTTTGACCCAGTACCAACAACTAGCTTGAGGCCAGTCCGAGATTGACGCTCCGAAAAAGGACCCAACGCGGCCTTTGAAGCTGAAAGGTCTATGCTGTGCTGCGCGCTGGCGAAGAAAAAGGCGCCCGTGGTCCGCGCTATTACACCCTTGTCCAAGCGCCAAGAGTCGCCCAGGCCTCGATTCTGTGGCTTGTAATACAGTTCCACCCTGAGCTGACGGTATGGCCAGATCGGAAGCTGGTGGTTGGCACCACCAAAAGCCACCAATCCAAGCGATCCGCGAGCGCACCGCACTGGAATATCCAGAACATCCAAGCCAATCTCGATCCGGTGGCCTTGGGTCTGTGTAAGCAGATCGAGCTGATACAGCCGTCCAGAAAAGTCGGCTGCTAAGAAGGCGGTGAAGGCGGCGCGATGACCGAGGGACGAGCCGTCGCAAGCTGGTCAATCGACCGGCAGAGCCTGAACAAGATTGGAAAACCCGATGCAAAAATCCCAACGGCGATTGCCGGGGGTTATGGAAGGTTCAGCCTCAGCAGTCCATCTGAAGAAGATGAAGAGGTGAAAAACTGGGCCGGGGCCTTTAAAAACGCAAGCACCCTTTTTCAATCTGCCGAATGCCCAGTGATGGACGACGAGGACGAAGGACGACGATCAGAAGTGATCACTTTCCCCCGTTTGCAGATTTGAAAACCCCGGACCATTCAGGTGCCGGGTTTTTCTTTGGGGTCGCAAAGGTGGACAGGGCGGAAAGCCTCGGCGAGAATACTTGCGGAACCAATGAAAACGGAGGCGGACTATTGCGGACACTCTGGCAGCGGCGATTGTGGTGCTCAGCGCGGGCACGGCGTCGACAGCTTCACTCGCCCGGTAGCAGATTGCGCATTCGATGTGGGTGACGCGGAAACATGGTGTTGACCGGGCGGTTATGCTCTTGGCTCCAATCTCGGCCAGTTCGGTTTTCAATAACGCAGGCTGGCATTGGACGGGATTGTTGAGTTATGTCTGCGCAGATTCGTGGTTTTGTTCGGCCACACCTTCGCGAGATTTGAGGACCAAATCTTGAGTGCCAGCAACACGGCCCGCACGTTTCGCTTGACCTGCCATTGCTGCGCACTGGCTCAAGCTGCAAGACCTCATGCCCCGTCAGACGGAGTTTGCAAGTGGCTGCATTGGCTGGACTGGTGCGCGCGCGGGGCGCTCCCGCAGCGGCCAAGTGGTGGCGCCGGTCTGTGCATCGGCACGCTTAGGAAGGCGATTGTGGTTCTGTTTGTCCTATTGCCCGTTGGTGCGACTGGAAATTGTCATAACGTTCAGCCTTGGCGAGCCCAAGACGCGAGATTGGCTGGACGGATGTGAAAATTCAGGGCCTGCCACCTGCCCGCTCGTGGCGGGCTAGACCGACTTTTCGTGTCTTCAGGCGGCGCTGATCGTTGCCGTCATCGAGGTAGTCCCCAATTCGCCCCCAAATCGAGCACACCTTTGCAGCCAATGAAATCACGGCAAATCCCGCGCCCGGCAATCTCGTCGGCGATGTAATGCGCGGTGGTTGAGCCATCTGGACTGTGGGCATTCAGGGCAAAGGATGATCTCGGTGATCTCCTCGTCGGCCAGCCGCGGACAGCAGCCTCGGGATTGACGCAACTCGTCCGGGGCCGACGGGCATCAAGCGGCCGATAGTCGTGCCGCGAGCACATGATAGGCCCCTTGAAGCTGCGCCCGCGCTCCATCGCCCACAGATCGGCGACAGCCTCGACCACGCAAATCTGCCCGTTGACGGCGCTTCTCGCTGGCAATCGAGCAGTGTCCGAGGTGCCGATATTGCCACAAGTCAGGGCAATCGCGCGCGGTGCCTGCCCAAACTTGCGTCAAGGCCTCGGCCAGAGGCCGTCATGGGACTTGGCCGCGCTTTTCAACAGATGCAAGCACCAGCACGCCGCGCGACCGAGGGGCCCAAGCCCGAAAGCCGCGCCATGAGATCAATCAGCGCGCTTCGAGTTCGCGGTTTGTGTCTGCCAATCGAGCGACCTCAGAACGGCGAGGCCCATTGCCCGGCGGCAGCCCAGCCCTTCGGGTCAGCGTTGCCCTATTTCTTCGGCTGATTTTTGCGGCCGCCCGCGCTTGGGCACCTTGATCGCGGCCAAGATCAGGTCTTCGACGACCTCTTTCTCGTCGGGGTTTAAAAGATCGACGGATCGATGTCGAGTGCCGGTCAATCACCTTCGCCGTCGCGGTTCGCCTTCACAAGGCCCGCCCACCGGATTCGCCCACCAACGGTTATCGTGTCGAGGGGCAGCCTGCAAATTCGCCCATTTCTTGGCTTGCATTTTTCCTGGCCTGCCTTCCATGGACCTTGCCATATCGCCAAGCCCGCCTAATCCTTTAAAGCATCTGATCTCTCCTGTAATCATGTCTCTAGCCATTCCTCAGAACGGATCCCATTCTGGATCGTGGAGGGGTATCGAGGCAACAGCGAGCAAGGCCTCGGGACAGCTGCTGCCGCATCGAGAGGTCTTTCGCGCGATCGATACTCTTTTACTTTCGCGTCTGGAAAAGCAGCTAGAAACCGCAGCAACCAAGGGGATTGCGCCATATAGACCTCTTTTTCTTGGCGCCAAAGACTTAAGTTCAATTACTAGGAGATACTGATAGTATGGAGACCACGACCCTAGACTTCACGCTACCCCCAACGCACCGCCGCGTCCGGCTTTCGCAGGCATCTGAAGAAATCCGCTGCGCGAGATTTCACGTGGCGCAAATCCCTCGTCGGCTCGAAAAGCGATCCTGCCGCGGCTAATACCGATGATAATCCGAAAACGACAATCTTTCAACCTTCCATAACACAAGCGGCACGTCATAAAGAGATTGATCAAGCGACCACATCTTCAAACGTCGCAAAAGCGCGCCAGTGAGGATCGGTCTGGGGGGGCGGCAGCGGCATCGGCTTTGCGCGGCCGGAAACTGGTTGTGATCGCGCCGCGCGGACCACCACCGCCGCCGCCTTTGAGGGGCCGGGCAGGCGCAGAAGTGCTGTTGGTGGACGCTCGTTTCAGAAGTTTCACCAAGGTCGCCTGGGGCGTCGGCCAGATCGGCCACATGGGGTCAGCCGGATCACGCCCATCTCAGCGGCCATCACGGCGTTCGGCGCAACGGAAACCTCCTCAGACGCCTTCAAACAGCAATCTGCACATCCGCGTCAGCACTCGCGATCGGCACACGCTCAGCCAGACCTTGCCCGCGTGGCGCGCTCGTCGGGCTAACGGTCGGATCTGGGCGGCATCGGGCGTGATGATCACGGGGACGCTGATCCAGTTGGGTCAACTTCGGCCAGATCTCACGCAGGATCGCGACCGGTCGGCGCCGTCTTTCTGCATATTGTGCGGCCAATCGCCCAAGGCAAACGGCTGCGTCAACCGCGCAGGATCGCTTCAAAACAGATTTCAAGCCCGCGCCCGCGATCTGCAAGCCCAGCATGACGCACCTCGTCAGCCGCTCGTCTCGCCTTGGGCCTTGGCTGATCGCATTGGTCGACAGGCTCATGGCGTTCGCGCACGGACCCTTCGGCGGCGCGGGTAATCAGGGCCAGCGCGTCCTCGGGCAACGGAAGCGCCCCAAGTCCTGCGATCTTTTTGCAGATGATGCGACATCACCTCAGGCTCGATCCGGCGGCAGAATCGAAGCGCTGACAGCGCGACAGAACCGTGACGGGAACTTGCGGAATTTCCGTGGTACAGCAAGAATAGATTTACACTAGGGGGCGGCGTATCTTCAGCTCTTCAGAGACAGCGGACGTTGACCGCACTCGTCGAACAGCATGATGACTTCGTCATATATAGTCTTATTAGGCGAGGCCGAGGCGCGCGAGGGTAGTTGCGATTAGATCACCTCGCGCATGTCGCCCACGCAGTATTCGAGAACACCGCTACCATTCCAAAGCACGATCACCTAGCGAGCCCTCAGACACTGAGCGACGGCCAGGCTCGCACAATATTCGCACAGACTCGAGTAAGTATAAGAAGACCTAACCGGCCCAAGCCAGTTCAGCCCTTGGCAATGATCCGCGCGGTCTGGTTTTTGCCTGTGCCGCGAATGCCCGTCATTCATAAAGCCCTGCGCGATCCGGTGGCGGCAAACGCGTTCTTGAGCGTGCGCACCATCGCGTCTGACCGATTCAGGTCCGCGAAGGTGGCGGGGCTGGGTATTTCCCCGCCAGAACCTGAATGCCGTCTCGCTCATGCGTGCCCGAATCCGAGCCTAAGGTAGGCGAGCGGTTGCGCCGCGTCCAGCCAAAGCTGGAGCCAAGTTGAACTTCGATGTAAGTGGATAAAGAACGCAAAGGTCAGCGTCGTGAGAATTCCCACGCGTCAGTAAGGAAGCAAATGCTTAGATGTTCACAGCACCGGTTACGATTTTTCTATTTGGCGGCGGTTCGTTCGCTTCTGTCTTGCATACTCTCTAAGGACGGCGTGCGGTAGAACTCACTGGCGTTTCAAGCGGCGGAGGGTCTTTGTTCTTCGCGCAGGCAGTTTGGGATTTCCGTCGCAATAGTCTCAATGCTGTCGTTTTTCAAATTGTCGTCTGGGCTTTTTGGTCGGCGTTGTAGCAAGCACTGATCGTTTGGGTGCTTCTGCTGGTTTGGTCGGTGGCGTTGTGGCGGGATGTTTGGCCCGGTTGCAGGGAGGGTGCGACTGAATGTTGAGCCGTTTGCAATCTTACCACTATGCTGACAGTTCGACGCTTTGGCTTTGGACCATTTTTGGATAAGTGTGGCCTTCACGGTCTAAGATCAGCTTACCCGCCCCGCGTTGCCTTCGAGCGCGGCTTGGCCAGCGCTATAGGTTTTTCTCACGTGCTCGATCCTTTCTTTCGGGCATCGGCCAAGCTGGTGGTGTTATGGGCTCTCGGCCAGCAGTTCTTCCAGGCGCGCGAAGCGGTCTGATTCAATCGTTCCGGCCGCCACTGCGGCCTGCACCGCGCATCCCGGCTCGCTCCGTGGGGCGCCAGTCGGAGAATTGCAATGCCCGGTCAGCTCGGAGATTGTCGCCCAAACACCGCCCTCGATTCCCGTCGGAAACGCATCGCTGAGCGGCACCGCGCGGCATGCCCCGGCGTGTCGACAAGCCAACCACCATAGGAGCGTGCTCCAAAACATCATAGGCCGCCGAGGTGCTGTATGACGGCCCCCTCGCGCTCGTCCTCGCGATTGCCACCGGTCAGCAGATCGGCCCGGTTAGGCCCGTTGTCAGGTGGTTTTTCCGACACCACTGGGACCCCATAAGCGGCGGAGGGGTTTTGCCGGTGCTGCACCACGGGGCGAGGCGTTTGACCTCGCTCGTGTTCGCGCAGCATCCAAGGTCAGGGCCACGTGACCAGGCGGGCGAGATGCTTCGACCTGCCGTTGGAAGGCGGGTCGTGGCATCGGATACCTCATCCCGCCGCGGGTCAGGAATCACCAGGACGCGCAATCGGAACTGGCGCCATGGTGAATGTAGCGCTCAGCCGCGCGATGTTGAAATCGCCGTTGCAGCGGTGACGATCCCGAGCGTGTCGACATTCGGCCGCCATAAGTTGCGGATGCGCGCGTCCGGGCCGAGGCGCGACGTGCAGCAGCTGAAACGGGGTCAGGCTGGGGCGCGCATAAATTCGTCGGGCCAGCACCAGTCGCCCACGGCATATTCGCCGTGCTGGTCTCTAGGCTCGGTAGTTTCAAGCGGAACGGGGCCGTCCACCGCCGAGGCGATGCAACGTCGTGCGCGTTACGCTGGTCAGCGGGTTAGGCGGTCAGCGGTCGGTGGGGCGATCTGTCGGCTTGGATGGAAATCTGCGTCCAGCCGAGGTCATCGAGCGTTGATGTGGGGCAATGGGGGCGTCCTTCGCGGGCGGGCGTTGGAGGACGATGTAATCAGGCGGCGGGAGGGGTTGTCGTGTGGGATTTGTGGGGGGGGTTGTTGGTGGCGGCGGCCCCTCTCGTTGTTCCTGCGGTAACACCTGCCGGGGCTTCGTCGTTTGCTTTTGCAAACAGACTTGGGTGAGAGATTGACAACGACCCAAAGCGGAATCGTTACGGCTGCTTCCTTCCGACCTGACCGCGTTGGCGAAGTGCTTGCCCGCGCCCAAACCTCGTCGATTTCGCAGATAGCGAGGGTGTTGGACCTTTCGCAAGGGAGGCGCGCATGCAGGAAGGCCGTGCAAGCGAAAGGACGTACGTGGAAGACCTTGCATTACATTCGAACCTCAAAGCTCGACCGCCGGCGGGCGACGTGCGCGGGCGATGCAGGATGCCCTTTGCCAAGTTGAGCTGAACAGCAGGGATTGCAGGCGTCTTTGGGGCCGATGTGGCGCGGCAAGCCGTGATGCGGGCGGATGCGCTGGCTTGGGTGCCTGCGGATCATGCCATTACTTGCGGCAAGCCGACGAGGCCCCGGTGTTTCTGGGGCGCGACGAAGATTGGCTGCCCGCGATTTGCGCAAGATGATCTCCCAAATGCGGAAGCCTGAAACAGGACGCCTCGAAGTGGGGCGGCATTCCTAGACCAGTCCACCCAACATCACCCCGATGCCCCAAAGGCGCGGACTTTATCGAGCTTCGGGGAAGTGATGAACGCGCCTGTTGCCGCCGGGACGCGGAATTGGCTGGCAAGTGCGCGCGCGCGGTCCTTCATGCACGAATCGCATGGTTTTGCGCAAATGCGGGGCAAGAGTGTGATCAGCCAAGGCGGTGCCAGGGGGCGCGATTGCCCGGCTTGCGGCGCCAAGCATTTCCCACGCACCGATCCGGTGGTCATTTCATGCTGATCACCCACGGCAATGAGTGTTGTCGGACGCTCGCCGTTTTGGCCGAAGGATCATTGCCGCTGCTGCAGGCTTTATCGAGCCGGCGAGACGGTTGAAGCCGGCCGTGCGCCGCGAGGGTCTTGAGGAGGGAGCGGTGCGCGTGGGCAAAGTCCGCTATCTGGCCCAGCCAAACCATGGCCGTTCCCGTCATCGCTGATGATGGGTGCGCGGGCGAGGCGACTCGCGCGAGATCACCCGTGACGAGACCGAGTGGGCGATTGCCCGGCTTGGGTCAGCCGCGAGGAGATGGTGCAGGTCTTTCGCGGGACGCACCCGAGATGGCGAGCCGCGCAAGGGCGGCGTAGGCGCACTCACTTTGCACGCTTGGCTTTCAGATCGCCTTGGCTAGGTTGTCAACATCCCGGACGGGTATCGGCTGTTTTCTGAACAGCTCTGGTTGAGGTTTGTGCCAGTCCTTCATCGCCTGCAAGGGTGTTTTGCTGCCCAAGGCGGACTGCGTGAAGCTGACTCGGTTGTAGAGCCAGGACGTAGCGATTGCAGCGTTAGCCTTCCAGCTCTTCCCCGGGATCGAAAGTGGTGGCTTTGTAACACGTCCTCGATGCGACCGTTAAACGCTCCACCATACCGTGGTTCCTGAGGTGGATTCTGGGCGTGTTAAGGCTGGCTGCTCGATGTCCAGCTCAGTGCAGAGGCTGTCGAAACGGGTGTTTCCCGCTTCTGCGCCCGTTTTGCGCAGCCGAGAGACGGTCGGTGAATCTTTACCGTTTTGTCTGTAAGAATGGTGCGGTTAATCCGCATTGGGCAGCGCGCAGCTCCAGGGTCCTCAGGAAAGCGACGCGCGTTCGCCGCAGTCTTGTTGTTGTAAGATGCGGATCGAAAACCAGCGGGATGGCGCGGTCGGATCTGGCGACAAACAGATAGCGGGCGCGAGGATTTCGATCCTTCATTTTCGCGTAGATATTTCACGGTCGATGTGGATGTATCCGGGCTCATAGTCTTTGAAGCTCCTGCTAATGTTTAGGGCGGAACGTCCTTAGACCTTTAGGAATCGCGCAGGTTGCCGACCCGTGCCTGCGCAGGCAGCGCACTGCCAACGTCCGGCGAGCGCGAAGCACATCCGGATCAGGTATAACTTCCCGAACCACCGACCAGCAGATCATCCAGTGACATAAGGCAGCTGTCTTGTGCGCAAAAACGCGACGGCAGACAGCTCTTCCTGTGCTGGAAGTCAGTGTCGTCTGCAACCGATGCGCTGTATGGCTGCGTCGGAGCAACCCCCCCTCGTGGCTTATTTCCCCGGGTGGGGGGGCGGTGCCGCCACTTATAGATCGTCTGCTCCGTCGTGCGAACCTGTTCGGCTCAGCACCGACGCAGGCTCGTCACCGCCTGAATAGCGCGCCCTTACTTCGGTGTGGTCGTCGCTTGCTGCTGGAAGATGGATCAGCGAGTGCGCAGCACCCCGTATTCTGAATGTCCCTCTAGAAACCGAATCTTGCCCATGAAAAATGCAGATCGCCGAGGGTCAATGTGCATCATCAGGGATGGAAACAGCTAGGCCCATTATTTCGCAGCAATTGGCAAGTCTTCTGATCACGCCCCCTAAGGGGTGTTGCACCAGTGAGTGGCGTATGAAGTTTTCGACAACAGCATTGTGGCGGCCCGCGTTGACGCGGTTGTTTTCCGCGTTGACGATTTTCGCGGGTTTGAGCGTGATGCAGTGACCGTCCGGCGCAGAGGTTCACGCGCACCGGATACTATGACCCGTCCGGGCGAAGGTATGGCTGGCTGGCGCGCGGTTTCAGGCACGCGGGTTCGCATCTGCGAATTGACCGCCGAGTGCAGCATGATGCAGTTTCCGGGCGCTTGGTGTTTGAAGGCCGAGTGTCGGGGATGGACGGGGTTCTTTGCCTTCACGCTGACCCGATCGGGCCTTGACAAGACCCGCTTGAAGGCGGAGTTACGCTGCAGCGCGGTCGATCCCGGCTAAGTGTTGTTGCAAAATCGTTGAGCCTTGCCGCGCGGCAGTGTGGGCCCAAATGGTTTCGCCAGCGCGTGAAGCGTTTGCAGGCGGCCGAGCCAGGGCAGGTGGTGAACTGGCTTGAGCGTCTTCGCAGCTAAGGGCCGATACGGGACCTATTGTTTCGCCATGCGAAACAATTAGGTCATTCTTAGCCTGACCCTAAGTTTATGATTCTTGCTTACCAAACCCACGTGGTAAGAGGGCCACAAGGCGCTTGTGCGGGCCCGCGTTCCTAAATGCCGACGCCGATTCATGTCCCCGGGTAGGACGCCGCGAGCACCTCGAGATATGAGGGTGATATACTAGGAAACTCGTCCAGTGCGGCGGCGACCTCGGTGATCGTCTGGATGGCCCTTCGATATCGGCGTAGCTAAAACTGTGTCGCGGTAGAATGACCCGCCCACCATGTAGCTTTCCAGCTTTGGTCATGTGCCACTGCTCTCGTCCCTCCTGGTGGCTGCAACCCGCACTATTCGGAGCCTCTGTAATAAGAGCCCGGTGGCTAGGAATGTTTGCGCACCTGAAACGACGAAGATCTGGTCATATCCGGACGGTCCCGCGCCGGGTCAGATCCGACCTACGCGCGCGGCCCATGTATCAAAGAAGAGCGCGTCCGTTGAGTGTTGGTGTCTTCATCCTCGATAGTTATGGCGCCCAGAGCGATGGTCGAGGCCGCTTAGATCTCCGGCGCAAGCTCGCTGGCTAAGCGCCGCGACCTTTGGATCAGCCCCCAATGCTCGGAGATTTCGCGCGCCGCACGGGCGTTATCGGGAGGCTGACTGCTTAGCGCGTTGATGTTATGTTCGGTCAGGTTAATCTCGCGCATTGTGGCAGCAGGACGAGTGGGGAATGGGCCTCCTCGACGACCTCCAGCTTTTGTTGCCGGGCCACGCCGAGCAGGTTTGATGTGGACCGCACGAAGCTCGTCGAATGATATGGCAGCCCGGCTTTTTGGGCAGGAAGCGCGTGGATGGCGGCAAACTAACGCGCCCATTTAGGTCGTGTCTCGACCGGTAAGCGATGCCAAGTTCGGCCTCGCCCGCTGCTAACGGCCTCAAATCAGCATCTCGAAACTTTGACGCAGGGCAGCGACCTTCGTGCTCTCGGTGGGCGTTTTCGTGACCAGGCTTGGTGCGGAGTAGGCTTCCGGGTTCCCCCTGAAAGGCGATGCGTTTGGTCATGGTGCGTACCCTCATAGCGCGCGGTGGCGCGCCAAGCGGGGCGCGATCCGGGCGTTTTCGTCCGCGCCTATCTAATGCTTGCTCTTGATGAAGGAAGCGCTCAAATCCGCGCAACCCCTGCACTCGAGGTGAGAATTCTTAGGATGTTTGATACGGATGACCGGATGACCAAAACGCTCGTGCTCTGAATGAGATGGCGCTTTGCTGATCTCCTGCTGGCAAGTGGGCCGCACAGATACGGATGTAGGCTCATTGTATGGCCACATAAAGCCATCACGCGTTGAATCCTATGTGATTGACTACGACGCTGCAAAGATGATGACGCCGCCGACATGGAAGAAGTTGTCGAGATCGCTTTGCCGATGTTTTATGCGGTTGCGGATGCAGCCTCGGCGAGCGTCTGTGTGGCGCCAGTGATGAAGTTCGGTACCTGCCCACAAGCTTGCGAAGCACGGGCGCGAACGGTGTGCTCGTCCCTTATCTGCTGGGGCGTCGTGACCGCGACAAGCACACTGCAGGCGGGCTAGTGATTATTCGTCCTGCGCTGCTGGGAGTACCACTGGCGCCTTGACGCCGGAGAATATTCTCATAGCTTCATCGAAGAGCCCGCGCAATTAACGCACCCGGCACCAAGAATGGCTTTAGTAACGGCATGCGCGCGTACGAGTTGAAATCCGTGGCGAACCTGATCGCGCATCTGCGCAACCTCCTCCCAGAACGCTGCCGTTCCACCAACTGCTTTAAAGCCGCCCCATAACCGGGCGGCTTGCTTTTGTTTTGGCCCTCTTATGTCTTACTTCGTTTTGCTGCGTGAATGCGGGGCGCGATTGCGCTTAGAATCTTTCGTCATGGCCCTCACTACCTCTTTTCACATTGAGACCGAAGCACCACTTGGGAGAGCATTGATGCACCAGCAAGACACGCAGGCAACCCGTCTCAGGCGAAAGCCGGCTGACCGCAGCCGCGCGATCTAACGCAGATCACCGGACTTGCGCCGGGGCTTTTGATCCCTTGGCGGTCTGGCCAACAGGCGGCTTTGGGGCACACGCCCGGAAAACGGTCACGGGCTTACCCACCGCCTACAGCAAACTCGGCACGTTCAAAATGCCGACCCGAACTTTCCGCATCATGGACTTATGTGAAAGCGGCTGTGTGACGCGCCGTAAGGGCCGGCGTATCATCAGCGTCTCGTCGGCAGAAGAGCAATTTCACATATAAGCAGAGCGGCTGTCTGTCGACTGAGCGTCAAGCGAGACGTGCGGAGGCCACGCCGCGAAGCCTGATGCTGGAGGATATCCTTTGACCTCCACCGCCGATGACCCCTACGGTCACTGAGTGCTACCTGTGCACCCACGATGGGAGGTATCCCGAAAGCCGTGACTGGGTCATCTTTCAACCCCTTCGTGGACGACGTAACCTTTCGGATGGGCACACGCTTACCGCCGATGATCTTGCGCAGTTCTGGTTTCAACCTGAATCCGTACGACCAAGTATCGCGGAGTATCGCAACGTGTCGCGGGGCTATTTATCGCGGGGTGTCGAGTGCTTGCCCCAACGGATCAAATAACAACTTTACCGAAGATGCGCGCGCCGGCGACGTGAACTCGGGCTTTTGCGGGTGGACAATGCGTTCTCGCGCCGTGGTTTGAGGAAAACTCGTGGCCCTGCTGCACGTCTGGAGCGAAATGAGCAGACCTGTCCCGTTTCATGGGCACCGGGCCCTTATGTGCTGGCCGACGCGGATAGGGGCTTCGGCCAACTTACGTGCGCAAACCCCGGATTTAGGTGCGGGGTGCGGGCCCATTCCGATGAATGTCAGGCGCATGACATCTCCCAACTTTGACGAGATTCAGCGTTGAAGGTGTTCGGCAGATGCTTCAGCCCTGCGATGGAGGGTTCAAGGGGGCGGTGCGGGAACGGCGCTACTACGTTCCGCAACCGAAGAAACTCGGTCTACAGAATGGGCGCTGGACCTCGGTGAGATTTCCGGCGGTTGAGGCGGGTTATGTGGAATGTCGCGGAAATTGCCGGACGGATCGATTGGGTCCGCGCCAAGGCTTTCGTGCTTCAACCTGCCCGCCGTGAAAAAGGGCAGCGGACCATTTCGCCCGTCCGCGGACAGCCGATCAACATGATTGCTTGGAACTTTGAATGAGCGGGAAACGAGGCGGACGGTTGTTCTGTTGGCGCCTTGTATGAGCGGCCTGTGTCGTTAACTGCAGAAAACCCCACCGGATCTGGAAAAAGCCAAAAGGGCACCCCCAACTTTTTTGAGTGCGGAAAGCTGGGCCCTTGCTGCGCCCGCCTATGTTCGAAAAACCCCCAACGGTTCCTTAGCTGCCGGAAGAAACGATTCTTCTGGAAACCGATGGAGGGTTTTTGATGGGCCCATTTGCCCCAAGATGGATTGGTGCGGCATAGAAAACAAACCCGCCCGACCCGCCGGACACCCGTCCGCGCAGCTTTGGCTTTGGCTTGGAGGAGGTCCGGCTGGCGGATCTGCGCGGCGCAGATGACGGTTATGGTGTCGCAATGCGGCTGGCGAGACGCTTTGAGACGTGATCCTGCGCAAACCTCGCTTCGTT
>Ga0163217_1117269_pt1 | contig 16717 bp, 19 predicted proteins | sample SynspAceP_FD_185933 | JGI IMG/M metagenome (GOLD analysis project Ga0163217, IMG submission 185933) | Saline lake microbial communities from Ace Lake in Antarctica - Synechococcus sp. Ace-P (PacBio error correction) | ecosystem: Environmental > Aquatic > Non-marine Saline and Alkaline > Saline ... | reverse complement strand
CAGCTGCGTTGTCGATTGGACTTCATTCACAGAATGAGAGACTTCGTGTTAGGTAAAGGTGAAGGAGGTTTCTAAACGGTATATGCTGTTTCCGGGCGATCCGGTCGTTTCACATAATCACACGTCTAAATGCGCCTAATCAACTTCTCTGGCCTCAAGGCTTGGCGCTGCTGAACAAATTGGCTGGAGAGGTTGTATTTCGCTTGGCAAGTTCGCCTGTTGGATTCCAGCATGTTTTATCCTTAAAGCGCCTTGAGGTTGCTTAACCAGTTAAGCCCCTCGAGCTAAGGACAGACTTATGCTGATATCTGAAAGGGACGCGACGGTGTGGTAAAGGCGGTTCATCGCGCACAATGGGAGAGACGCTGATGCGATCGTTACTCAGATATGCCAAGGTGCGTCGTACAAGTGTACAGGTCTTCATTGGATAGAGGACTTGGTACGCCTCTCACGCATGCTCGTCTGAATTCGTGCGCGCATAGACATATAATAGGGCAGAATGCGAGAGTCTCCTCGCCTCTGGTCTCTATAGATATTGTGCACTGCGCGCGATTCCCAGATCTATTGCTTCGTGGTTGCGCGCTCATTTTTCGTAGTTTTTACGACCAGGATGTATGCGTATCTGGATGTTCTCTAGGTCTACGGCCTAGAGAGGGATGGCTTTGCCAATAATTGGCGGTGTCAAGCCAGTTAGAGCTGATGAGGGCTTTCTCGTAGCTTAGCCAGATATGAGTTTGTGTCAGAGCCTTCTTCGGAGGGTGGTTGACGATGCTGTGACCAGCAGTCAAGCACTTTTGCGACTGGACATTATATATTGTGGTTTCTATACGGGCTTGATAATCCCGCTTATACATGTTCAAAGTTCGTATCTGTTAATCCGTATGTTCAGAGCGGATGGTACTTTGAGAAGGACCCGAATATCTGCGTCGACGCTGATTTATGGTTAGCGATTCTCTGTCTCCGAGAAGAAGGCTGTCATCATCTAGACCCTGCCGATTTGAGTCGGCTGTCATATATTTGATCAGACGCGGGACGAGTTGTGCTTCAAGAAAATTACGATATCTGCTGTGATGCTCAGAATTAGTTTTACGGATAAAGTATGGCCTTACTCGCCAATTTGTGATGATTATACCGGCGGTATTGATCTGCAGCGATGGAAAATAGAAGGGCCTGTATGTTCGTCTTCGATTTAGCCGTCGGCTTTGAAACTTCACTTGAGAACAAAACCATTCAAGTTTGGCCATAGTGTTTGTTCAGAATTGCAACGGAGAAGCGACGCCTTCTGGTGAAAACTGGCGATGAAGCAGATAGGGCTCGTGAGCTGATTGAATTATCTCTGACCGCTTCGTCCCTGATACAAGATTGTGATATCTCTCTACAAGCTTGTGTGCATTATGTGTTTTTCCTCATTGGCATGAAGGGTTTCTGGTTTGCTTTCGAACTGCTGTAGGAAGGGCAAGTTGCGCTCGCTCTCGGACCGGCACCGCGTGTTGCACGGTGACTCACAGGCCTGCCGGAAGTTCGCGCAATATGATCTATCAGAAGTGCCGTGTTTGATCCATATCTCCGATATGCCATAGTGCTACGCAGATGGAACGTGCTCTTGCGATGCTGCATTCCGCAGATCTTCTCTCGCATGCACTTCAACATGGCGGCAAATTCGTGGAACGAAAGCGCACGCGCGCGCGTCCACGTATCTGTCAATTAGACGTTAAATATTGCCGAGCGCTCGCGATTGCAGAACCAAAAAGTCTTTCCATTAGCGATCTTTACTCTTTCGGCCTGGCATCACGGCTGTCATCATTACATCAATATCCGGCGGAGAGCGGTGCGCGGGAATTTCGAACAATCTCACGCAAGCGGCGCGCATTGTGCGCCTCCCTTGTCAGAGGCGTATTAATCGGAGATGAGTTGTAGTTGCTCTAGCGAATGTTAGGTATCCGCTTGAGATATGGCCAAACTGTCCAATTCGCACTCTGAATGGTCTTTGTCGCCAACCGCTTTGGGATGACACGTTTTGACTCCGTGTTCTTTACCACTTTGGTAACTCCACATTTCATGAACACATATATCGGATTGCTGAAGGTGGCGCTTGAGGTGTTGTTGTGTTACATGACTTTTTTCTTTCTGGGCATACGATTTCTATCATTAGTTATGCATGGATATGGTTTTGACTACTTATCGAAGCATTATCGTTCTCACGGATACTGCTGGCACTTTGCTCTGAAGAGCCTTGTGCAGAGACTGCTACGCAGTAGTTATGAAGATCCTTGTGTAGGGACATGGTTGAGCCATTTGAAGATGGCTTTTGTTCACAGTTGTTCCATCGGCGATCTCATGTGCGCTTCAAACTCGCCGAGAAGTGGTATGGGCTTGACGAGGCATAGTTTGACTGGTGATTCGTCAATTCTCGCCGTGCTGCTTCCTGTGGCGATTTGAGAAGAGTGGACAGCGCGGTTATTGCGGCAGCTGTCAGGCTTGGTCTCCTACGTTGAATTCTTGTTGTGTTGTCATTCGGAGTGATATCAGCACCCACAAGCCAACAACCGCTTTTTGCAAGATGAGACAAGTGCTGATCTGCGGCGACGGGGCAATAGTTTGGTTCGTTTATGTTGTCCTGTAGTGATGCTTCATCGCGCTGGGGAACGGATCACATACTTCTCCATCCATCACTCGCCACCCGGCGGTTCAAGGTCTGCGATCACTGGCTGGTTAGAAGCAGGGGTTTATCGTCTATATCTGGTGCTTGCTGCAGACTGACGATTCAGTTGCGATCACTACACGGCGTGTTGAAAACGTTCGCAGCGTTCTTTAGACTGACATGAACATATGGCCACCCACGATCGTTAATGCAATGGCAGCATGGCCGACTTGAGCCAACGATTAATGATATTATAGATGTTGCAAGATGATATTTTACAGACACAAGATTATATTCGTAAGCTTTGAGCTCTTTGAGACATAGTTGATTGTGCGTAAAATGCGCCAACAACTATGGTACTAATGCCTTGAACGGATTGTGTAAATACCGTAAACGCAGTGATACCTTTACGAATGTTTGCTGAGCGCTTATGAATGCAGTTGAGCATATTTTATGTCGTACATAGGACGATCTGCCTAAAACCTTGTTCCCTCTATGCGGCAACGTTTCTTCCGAAGAGCCATCTGATGTGATTATTGTCGATGCTCAAGCGATTGCCTTGACATTCCTCTCCCACCGCAGGCGAGCAAATTAGCAGTTACTCGTAGGATGTCTCGGCCTGATCAAAACACAAGTAGTTAAACCGGGATTGCGCAAGACCTTAGGTACATATTGAGAGAGTGGTTGTAAATCTCCTGTCGGCTGGCAGCATTGAACTATGTTTACGCACCATTGGCTAATCAGGTAATACAGATATGCTTCGAATAAATTCACTTAAGCTGCTTTCTTCTTTGATGGGCGAATGAGGGGTTTGAATGAAAGTCCTATAGACGTTCGCATCAGGACTGCGCATTAATTGTTTCTTTTTGCTTTATGGGATCTTACGGCGCCCTGAATATTCTGCAGTGTTCTAAGGTTATGCGAGGAATAAATGTATTTTCATGTATCTTGCGTCATTGATCCGGCTTATGAAGGTTGAAGTTTTGTTTTACTCTATGATTGCATACTTTGGTATTGAGCGTTTATTAGTTCACCTTGCCCTTCACTTCCTTTGGCGGATAGACTTCTCGGCGAATTGGGCTTGAGGGAGTTGTTAAGGGAAACTAGGCGACGATATACTGCCGATTAACTAGAAAAGACTATGCGGATTGGTCTGCTGACTAGGTATTATAGTGGCAAGAAAAAGTAATCCTAAAGTACTATACGCTATATTGATCACGTAATATTACTTTTGATCTATGCATTTCATGACGGAACACCTCTGTAGACCAGTGGAGTTTGGACTTGTCATTCCTGCTCAAGCGGATTCATTACTATGCTCTTCAAGTGACGAAAACAGGGAGTCTTTTTCCCTTTCGGACATCAAACAAAGCTGCCCATTTTTCTAGCTAACCTTTCGGAAGTTACATGGTAGGTAGTAGACGCTCCTTTTGTAGGAGCCCTAGATATTCTTGGCCAATCCGTTGAGTCTTGATCTACACTTGGGCTTGAGGAGGATAATCACCTTGTTGCTTTTTTCGTTATAGACTCAAAGTCTGCAAATGTACTTTGTTTCCCATTGGAAGGCTGGTTTGAGCGTTTTAGAAGCTTCTTCCTTAGCTAGATGCGCTTTTTGCGGTTTACAGGGGGACACACCGATTCCGAGCAGTGAACCCACCTCTCCAAATCATCTGGCCGGGAGCGGATCCCTGCATGTCTATACTATTTCTGGCCATGACGTACTGTTAGAACAGAGCGTGCAAAGCTTCCAAAGGACCTTCCCTCCAGAACGGCAAACCAAACCCTTCATAGTGACTGGGGTAGAGATTGAAGACGTGCTGGAAAGCGCAGCCAATCACCATCGCTTCAACGTAGCCCAATATGAAATGTCGCTAGGACCAGAGGTGATGCCACAATACTTTTCTTGCAAGTCATCCACTTAGCCATCCTTTTTTGCCAGCGACAGAGGAGTCGACTTCTCCACTCGGTTGCGAATTGATGGTAAAACGTCAGGATGGAAGGCTATTTCTTCCTTGGCTCAATGGTTCCTATTGATAGGAAGGAAAGGGTTTCCGATGTTGACAGATCTCCTGTCTTGGTTTTTTGGTTGCTGCGTGCTGCATTTGAAGCCAGGTTGACCAAAGCGAGAGGCGATAAATCAATGCACTTTCTCTGGTGTGATTGTGGAAGTGCTGAGAAAGGACTGCTTGGTTGCTTCGAAATGGCCACGATTTGTCGGCCAGCGTCGCGCGCCGTCTTCAACGCCTCAAGGCAGCCGTCGGTTCGTTTTCGTGTTGTTCATGTCGGGGGTGGTTCGAGAGAAGCCTCAGTCATAGGGATAGTAGATTGGAGTGCTCCTGGCGATCGGCCAGGGGGGCCCCCCCAAAACCCCCCCCCAGCGCGCGCGACGGAAAAAAGCTCTCGAGGTTGTTATTTGTCAGACACGGTTCAAATTGCTCCAGAAAAGTGGCGCATCCCTGGTCGATTGGTCGCGCCAAGTTTCTGGGCATCTTTTCGGCCGGAGAAGACGTGGCCTCATTAGCGAATACCCTGGTCGAATGGTGGGGCAGGGGCACGAAAGGCAGTGGCTGGGTTCATGGGAAGAAGTCACGCGGAAAGGCTGGTCGAGCAATGTGAAGCTGCATTGGTTCACGTCTGAGGTCAGCAACCCTCAAATCAGAGAGCGCATTAGTATCCGCATCCGAGCTTGCGCACACGTTTGACTCAACACAAAGGGACCTTAAATCCACTATCAGTGCGCTTTACAGCCTTCAGCTTGTTCGTCATTCGATCTTTTCAGCCGGGCAGTAACCTAACGTCGTGCTTATATTCCAATAGACGCTTTTCGCCGCCCGATGCGCTGCATTCCCCTAGTTCTTGGATTGAAATGCCGTCAGTTGCATTGCCAAGCCCTTCGAGGATGGCTCTCGCAGGCTGCGGCTGTGTGGTTGCCGGGTCCCTCCGCCATCGCCACGAGGCGGTTGGGTGTAAGCAGCGCTGTTTCTTGGCGGCGGGCCCCAGCAGAAGTTTTCTGCATCAGTTTTAGTCTGCCGATTGGCTGTACTACTTTGTCAAAGGCTTTCAATCTCTTATAGTTCGGTGCTCTGCAATAGCCCGGATTGTGGGTAATGCAGCCCTGTAAGAGCTGCTGGTTCCATTTACGCTTGGTTTCATCGGCACCAGGTTCACGAGCCCATAGGCTTTTGAGCTGACGATCGGGTCTCCGGAAGTAGCCGATTGGAAGTGATCAGTACCTTGGCCCCCTTCCTGTGCCCTCCGTAGAACGCGGCATAGCGCAGCTGAATCAGCAGCAGATCGTCGCGGAATTAGCACGTGGGGTGTAGGTTGGCCGCTGGCCTTGCTCCATGCCCTGCAATTCATGGCGCATAGGGGACGCCTCGGATGTTTGAGCGAACTCCACCGCGAGGAGTGAATATCTGGCCGCATTTATCAGCACCAGGTTCGGTTCGTCGCCGTCCGTCAGAGCCGACATGCAGATGATGACGACTGTTTCGAAGCCGATCATCCTATTCTGAATTGCTGAGCTTGCACGGAGCCGGCGCTGCAGAGATAGTTTTTCCGGGGGCAAAGTGTGCGGTGGCAATCGCATTCGCGCAGGTGTTAGATGGTACCGTTGCGGAGACTCTAACGGCTTGGTGGATGGCCAGCCGGCCTCTGTGTTCAGTCTGATTCAGATTACCTCGACAATCCATGCTTCAGGGCGTTTGGCCATAGGCTGGGTGTAAGCTGATCAGCAGCTGCCATAGCGATCATGGGTTCCAGGATCGTGTTGAGGGGCATCCCGCTTGTTTCCTTCCCAAGCGTTTCGTGTGATTCCTTATGCACTCGCTCATGTATCAACCGGCGGTTCAGTGCTGTGGATTCTGTCATTTGGTTTTGACGCTCAGATCTTGTTCTCGATAGTGGATGTCAGAGCTCGAGTGGTCTACGAGTATCAAGCCGTTGATTCGATTGCGTCTTGCCGCTGAGTTCTGCGGGCTGGGTTGTGATGCGGTGCAACGCCGTGCTCAAGGTGCCAGCCCAGATGTTGGCTGAACCCACGTTCAGTCATGTCATACTCCGCGTGGCTGATGTAGGAATTCGATTAATGAACTCGGAGCACTCTCTTAATAGCATGTTGTATGAGAGATACTATGTGTCTTCTACTCTGATCTCACGCGCGAGCAGGTCTTGGAGAGGCGTCCTTCTTGATCCTGATATAGTGATGAATAGACCCAGAGAGCCGTACATCACTGAACACTTATTTGCTGTCACAAGCTCTGCGACTCCACCCCATGCAATAACAATAAGCAGGCTGGCTATGACTGCCTTGATAATGTGGTTATGATCTGCAATCAGTGGGCAGCATCTGTTGATGACCTCAATTCTTTTTACCCTGCGTTATTGCGACTGTACCACCTGATCACCATGTGAGTTCAGTCTGAGCTACGGCCATGGAATTCAATCCTCTCGCCCACAGATAGTGTAATAGAGATCGCCCTTGGTGCTGCGGTGCGCTTACTAGGCTGATGGTGCCGAAACGACGCGCAGCGTGAGCGAGAGTCTCAAGAAGGGTCAGACCTTTTTTGATGCGAGCACTGGCGAATATTTGCTCGGTGTGGTTTGTGCGGCAGGGCTGGTGAGTCTTCGCTCCTTGTCTTCTGGCAGAGTGGGCCGGAGTTCGTTGATTCCCTTCATTACGGGAGGCATCCTCACGTAGGTGGCATCGCTCAGCATCCACGGCTTCCAGAACATCGCCGTTAGTTACTCCATGCTTGTTGCGCGCTGGCCACGGCGTGACCCGAATGCTCGCCTGGCTCATCGCCGATGTGGAGGCGGCGGATATTTGCTTGGATTCGCTCTGGTCTCTTGCGCGAGGGGGCTGCGTCTCGCCTACCCTGATTGAGGCCCTCTGGGTGTGGGGTGTGGTGTGGGGTGCTCCGCAATTTCTGGGGCGGTTGCATCGTCCCGCATGCCATTTGGTCAGGGTCGTGAGTGCACTTCTCTCTCTCGCTCTTTGTCCGAAGTCAACGCATGGGACGAAGATTGGCCTCGGTGCTCGCTGTGTATAGCTCGGGTGGCCCGATGCAGGGCAGCGGCGCCCGAGGCCGTCGCGCGCGGTTCTCCTCGCGTAAACATCGCACGCTCTCCTCTCGCGCGCGCAGACTGCGACTCTACGCTCGCTCGCTCTGCTGCTCGCCCGGATATGCCAAGGCGGGCGTCTGAAGGCAGGTCAGCCGGGCCATATATTATAGGCCTATCTGCTCGCGTGGTCTCTGGCTCACAGCTCGCTCTCGATGATGCGCTGTTAGGGCGCGCGCACCACACGATGTTTCTATCTGTGTTCTGCTCTCTCTATGTTCTCTCTCGCGCGTGGTTTCGTCCTGCGCTGCAGGGCTCCTCTGCCCGCTTGCACTTCCACAACGTCACTCTCGCGCCTTCGCCTGTTCCGTGCTCCGCAGCTTCTTCCTTGTTCGCAGGCGGGACATTTCTGCCACATCTCTTTTAGCAGTCGTCTGTGTGGTGGCGGCCAGCCCCAGTATTTTCTTTGGCTCGGGATTGGATCACCATGGGTGAATGCAGTTTTTTCACTATACGCCGCTGGACGGAGTAGCGGGGATCAATCTTACGATGGTGTTTCATTTGTCAACTGGAGGAGCGATCCGCTGAGGCCTTCACACGCTCCAAGTGGATACCATTCCATCCCAGGGTAGCTTGGCGGTGGTTCATGAACGCGTTACACTTTCCTTGACGGCCTGTGGCGATCACGAAATTCTCCGGTAGCCCCCTCCTGCTGCAAACATCAGCACTGCATCTCCACATAATCACGTGGATGGGCCCAATCGCGAAGCGGCATGTCGAGGCTCTCTCGCAATCGTCAAGCCCGCCATCAATGCGGGGCAAGAGTCTCGTTGTGATCTTGGTTCGGGCTACGAAGATATATAGACCAAACTGTGGTGAGTTTGGCGAACAGCACGCTGCCCAGATGTAAGCATGCATTTAATAGGTCAGTAACTCGACCCGGATTTCAGCAGATAAAGGGATGGCACACCATGAGTGGCTGCAGGAAAAGGAAGTAGCTCTCTCCTTCTTCGTATTTATTTTTCGTACGCAATGCATACAAACACACTTGTAGAGGACCGATAAATGCGAGCCTTGCTTGGTGAGCAAGTGGGATCCGCCACGCTTCGAGGAGGCGAAGGGTTCACAGAGCGTCGGAATGCTGTGTATTCCAGATAGTTTTCATTAGTCACAGCACGTGAACTTTGAGCACTGTGAGTATCAATTTATGCGGGCTGACACCTTTTGGATTTGATGCGGGATTCCAAGTTGGTACTATCCGTGAGATCGCCATAGTCAGGGTTCAGATGGGATGCGTTCAATGAGGTCCTGATAGAGGTGGTCGAGGCGGTTGGTGTTGAAAGCTGCTGAGCGCGTCGTGGATGCCTCGTGTACCTCACAAACTTTTAGTGCAAGTAGTTCCGCAAAGACAGGAACCTCTTGATCGGTAATTCAGTGATCATGCGGTTTTGGCCATAGGAAGTTAAAAGGTATGATTGGAGAAGTGAGGTCACCAAAACGGCAGGGATCAGAACGTAGTTTTCCTGTGTTAGATGAGTCTCTCTTCGTACATTCGTTGGACGGATCTCAGCCAGGGACACTGAGCCTTCAGCCGAGATCGGCGGCGATGAGGCTAGGATCATGCAGAGTATCTAAGATCACTTGGCCGCAGGAAAGGTGGCGTCGCTGATCAGTAGGTTCTACGTCCAGCCCCAGCAGCAACAAAGGGCCAGGCGTACTCAACTCGACGCAGTGATGTGGTAAAACACCCGATGCAATTAAGTAGTCCTGGGCTCTTGGCGGCCGGCGCATCTGGTGCATGGCCAGCACATTACTCAGGCGCCCAACCCAGTCCGCGCCAAATGTCGAGATTGCGAAGTCTTAACTCGATGGCTATCTCGCCGCTTGATGCTTCCGTACTCTTCGCGCAACTGATCTTATGGGTCACAAAGCGCTCTTGAATGGCCTTGAGCGGGATCGTGATGTTGCAAGAATACCCGTGCAGCAGGAAGATACCCATAGGCCTCACGAATAGTTTGCCACCTGCCAGAGGCTGTCGCTTTTTGCGACGGCATAGGGCTTTGGGATGGAAGGCAGTGTTTCATTTGCCGGTTTCTGCTGGGGGTATCACCGGAAAGCACTCGAGCTGCCAGCACTGAAAGAGTACGTGTTGGTGCGGCAAGGCTTAGCGGCGAGGCGACGTGCTGAGAAGAGAAGGTGTTAAACGTACACTGGCGATGACTCCATGCATTCAACAGGCTGGCTCAAACGAGAGCCCCACACTCGTTTGCCCGCAGGTTTATTACCTCAGTTGCTCGATTAGATGACAGTGCCTTAAGCACGCGTCGGAAATTCGTTGGGGCCAAGGAACGAGTGAGCTCAGATGTCTTGATCGCGCCGAGCCTGCGCAGGACGACTGGGTTTATCACACTGTTGGGCATCGCGATACTGCCCACTACCCGGATAACCGATCTCAAGTAGATTGGCGAGCCCAAATATTGCCCCCGTCTATGGCCGGTGATGCCGGCGATGGTGCTTGTGTTGCTCATTTTGTTATTATTAGAATTCGTAGGATAGAAGTTGGTCTTCCCCAACTTAATTGAATAAAATCTGCAGCTTTGCTGGAATTACTTTTGATTATCCAGTCGGGGGGGGTGCTGGGCATTGTAGGTGTTCAGATTTGAGCGTTTGCGGTAGGTCGTCGGCGGGTGGAGAGTGGGTGAGTTCAGGTGTATGGTGTTCGAGGAGTGGGTGTGTGCTTGCCAGTGCGCGGGAGAGTAGCAGAGGCGTAGTCCGCATTGACTGGTGCTATTAAATGCTTTAGGCCATTATAGGAGCAAGAGTTGTTTTCGAAGCCCTGGTTCCTGAATATGGGCAATAGAAGTGAGTTCGAAGACGCAAGTGAATGTGGTTTCTCTGACTAGATTGTGAAGCTAGTTCGTCCTAATTTATGATGTGCACCATTTAAGGCGGGCGTTGCATATTCTTGGCGCATGTTTGATACATGCAGCGCTCAACCTGCTGAAGGTGGCCGGCTCTCAACAATCCAGCCTGGGCTGTGCAGTTCCGTGTCCCTCACGACATCAATTAACTGGCTCGTGCACATGGTACGGAAACAGCCAGAAGGCGCAAGTGCGTATGCGTAGTAGGTGCGATGCGCGGCGGCGCGTGTTGGCTCATGGGTCCACCAGGAGTTTCGCGCCGACTTGTGTCAGAGGCTCTGGACGAAAATCTGCTCATTTGTACGATGCGGTTGTCCATGTGACTTGAGACTTAGCGACCCCAGCGACGCAGGCACCCAGCTCCTCGTGTATTTGACTGAGGGGTTTGTCGGTGGTCAACACCTTGTTAGGGTTCAGCTCTTATTTCGAATACCAGGGCAAGCCGGTCTGAATCGCTCTGGGCATGTCAGTCTTAGTGTTGCGGGTAGCAGGCAACTGCCCTCTGTCCAAGGAGAGAGGAGGTCGGAGAGATTGCTGAGATCTTGTGTGTCGAGGTGCCGTGGGCGTTAGAGTCGAGAGCGCGGAGGATCGTGGTGCGCGCTGCTACCAGCAAGGTTTTGGGCGTTGCCGTACGCTGATAACCGAGCGTCTGCTCGTGTAGAAGCCAGCTCCTGATGGTCGTTTCAGCAGGAGATTCGCTCGGCCCGCTTGAGGGGTGGCGGCGGTGCGTGTGCGGGGGATCAATCCTCGGACGATGGTGCGGGCCCAGCGCGGGTGACCGCGTGCGTGTGGCCGTGCGGCGCGACCAGGCACGTGGCGCGGAGAGCACAGAGGCGGTGCGGAACCGGCGGATGGCGGCTGTGGTGTGCTCTGCCAAAAGCACGCTGAGCACGAATTCGCTCCTCACCGGTCCAGGGCACTCACCCCGGGACGCGTGGCTGGCCGCCGCAGGCGGATGGCGGCGCCAGGTGTGGTGGCGTGCTGTGCGGGGCGGGCGGCAGGCCCAGGAAGCTGTGGGCATCGGAGAAAACTGCTGCAGGGGCGCCAAGACGCCAAAGCAGCGGAGCTTCAGCGGTCCGTGGGCGAATTCCAGGTTTGCCCTGGTATCGGGCCGACTAGTCGCCAGACTATACTCAGCTTCAGCTCAAGATGCTGGGTGGGCGGGCAGGCATGGCCGTTCCAGGGGTGGGCGCTGGGGTGCCGATCCGGCGAGCGTGTGGAGCGGGCGTCGCGTGTGGTGCGGCATCGTGGCGCGGCGAGCCTGCGCGTGTGGAGGCGGCGGGTTGAAGATGGTGAGGTCGTCGTGAGGCGCGAGAAACCGCGCTTGCGCGTGCCGTTGCTTTCTTGCAAAACGTCAGAGGGTTCAGCGCGGTGATAAGCTGAGCCATTAAGGTGGCCGCTGCAATGCTCAAATTCCTTGCTGGGTGATCCATGCCCGCAGCTGAAGCGCTTTTCAGCCCCTGGTGTTCGGACATTCAACCTGCTGAGAGGAGGAGATCGCCCATCACCAGCGACGACCAGCTGCCGTGGCAGATGCGCAGCTTCAAGGAGACTCTTGGCGAAGGGGAATCCCGGCCAGCGGCGGCACAGTGCTTGATAGAGTTGCTTGCCGCGAAGCTATTGCGGTGGGTGCGCGAAGCGGGAAGCGGGTGCTGGGCATGCGCACTTCGACGTGCAGCTGAAATCGGCCGGGCATGTGCTGCACGAAGGCCAGATGCCGAAATGAAAGACCGCGAAGGCAAAAAACCCTGGTGGCCACCTGCCGGCCTTACCTCAACGCCCTCACCGGCCGCCGGGGTGCACGTGCGTGACCGTGAAAAACTCGACTACCTGGCGCGCCGCGATGCCGAGGTGGAGGTGGCAGGGGTGCATCGCTGGCGCTTGGCTCTCGAGTGGGCTGATCCAGGGAACATGCCCGTCCCGAGGCGACTGGCCTACGCAACTACTCGGCTGTGGACTCACCTTGTTGGCACAAACAGTAGAGCTGGGCTTCGGGACTATCTGCGCGACAACCATTGTCCAACGACATCGAAGAACGGGTAGTACAACGAAGCTTTCAAATTACCTGCATCATTTCATTGAGGTTCGACTCCATTCTTTGGTGGATTTGCATGCGCGCACCACCCTTGTATTCTGTTTTCCAGGCCAGATCGAGAGGTGCCAGGAAAAATATCGACTCGGGTCTGCTCGAGATCGCCCGATCAGTACTGCGGGGCCGAAGAACCTCCAAAGACGGGATCGACCCGAGTGATTTACGTATGTGGAGGCGGTAGAGATAAGAAAAGTCGAACCAGACGATTGGACTCGGCATACAGCGCCAGAGCGAGTGCTCATCAACGCGTATCAGTGTAGAAGAGCCTTGATCGTCCAGCTTCCCCGTTTATACTGGGATCTGTTCGATCCTGCAAGATCCGCTGGCGCCACGTACAGTGGCGCGTACAGGACCCTTCGGTATAGGCTCCACTAGCATCCCTGTCTATCATTCATAAGGTGATTGGTCACTCTACCACTTACGGTGCGCGCGGGCGAAGTGCGGATGTTGGCCGTGGACTCGTGTCGGATCGAGCTCTCGGTTGGTCGGGTAATGCCTGTGTCGCCGTTGGAGCGACCGTGCCTGAACATCCAGGCGATTTTGTAAGGCCAAGGGAGATGATCATTTGGCGAGTTGGCGTAACTCCGGGCAAACCGCGATCATTGCCGATCAGCCCTGGCGATCGCAGGAATTTCTTGTCTCCTCGTGACCTAGATCGTGCGTCTTCCGAGCTGAGTGCGATATGGACCAGGCATACCGGACAAGAGCGGCGAAGAACCGGAGTGGAATTCGAGAAAAGTATGAAGCGCGAGATGTTGATATCTGCGCTATGGATTGGTATCCCAGCGCGCGAGACCGGCCAGCTCTCTCGGCTGCACGGGCCACTAGTGATATTGCGGATGGGACCTCACGTGGGCTTTACCCGTTGTACAAAGAACTCGATCGCCGCGCACTAACACAGATTGGCGGCGTTGTTCCCGTGTTGCAGCTCGCCGAAATTGACCGCTGGCCTGACCGGGACCGCGAATCGGGCCGGCTCGCGCTTGGTCGCGGACACGCAGCGTGAGAGAAAATCAGAATTGCTCAGTGCCCTTCTTTGCCGAACAGGGCGTTCCCCCCACAACCCAGTCTATGACGAGACCGCCCAGACCTGTATGCACATCTTCAAGGCGAGACACGTTGGAGCGGAGTGATGAGATCGATTCGGCCCCCAGGCGCCGGCCGGGCCGGGCCTGTCACTCGATCGCTCACTTCAACGATGGGCTGGAGCGCCGCCAGCATTGGGCGGCACCGACATCATCCTCTCAGAAGTGCCAAACTACGTGTGTGCAGACACGGCGATTACATGGCCCGCGTTCTCAAACTGAGCGGCGAGCGTGCTGCTTGGCCCAGCCTGGTGCGCCCCTACTCCGGATGTTGCACCGTCCACCCCCGTCTCTCTCTACCTCTCGGCCGCGGGGAGGTGCCGGCGCGGTGGTCTTCCGGTGCAGCATGCCCCTCCGGCACTGGCCCATGCCCCCCAAGCGAGGGCCGGCGCCTCTGCGCGCTCCTCTACCCTGGTGTGTGCCGAGCCAACGAACAATGGCCCTGGGTGAGCTGGCGAATGGGAACTGGTCCAAGGGGGGGCGATCGGGGCCCTCTCGGGTGCTTGAAACTCGCGCGAGCACCGCCAGTCGCTTGCCGAAATCTCTCTCCCCCACCGACGCCGGCGGGACGTGCGCCCAGTATAAGGCTGCGCCAAGCTGACACCCCGGTCGGGCCGAATACGTCGATGGTGTGTGTGTCTCGCGCAGGCACTGGCGTGTGGGTCTTGTTGATCTCTGTGGTTGTTATCTGTTCCAATGTAATCGCTCGGACGGGTCGCGCCCAGGCTGCAGTAGGAGCCCGCGCGCCGGCCGCCAGGGAGGATGTGGGCGAGCACTCGCGCTTCTAGTGCCTACTCGCTGAGTAAGACAATACTCTCTCGCGCATCTTCCGGTGGGATCGGGTGGACCGTGTTGATGAATGCCTTCCGGGGTGGGAAGAGGACATGCCGATCGGAATCGGGGCGTAAATTGACTTCTCACTTCCGCATCTGCCGAGGGGGAGCTACAGAATCACAAGGCGGGTCGGAACGGCGCCTACCTACGTCGACTCCGCAACGCAGGTGTCGAAGTACTGACGAAGTGTAGTGGGTGGATGACTTGACAACCAGCGGGTGTGCGTGATATGCGGAAAACGCCGCCGTGTTCTGGAGGGCCGGGAGCTGGGTACTGCTGCACGGAGTCAGGATCGGGCCACGGCGGGGATATGGACGGACGTCGTCGACGGGGCTTACGTCAACCCCGGACCTGCCCTCGGAGGGAGTGGGATTGGCCCGGCTGGTCTACGAAGGTGCAGGAATTCGTTTATCTGCTTGGACCGATCTCACGCCTGGGCAGTTGCACGGGGCCTGTCGCATGGATGAGCTCAAGGCCTTCTGCGCGAGCAGTTGCACATTGCCTATGACCTCAAAGGAAAGCCAGGTGGGGATCAATCCCGTCCCACGTGATGCGCGAAGGCCGAGCGTTTCTTTATCCCAGCAGATTCGACACCCTCTATCCAGGCCATGGGACGCCCTAGCGTGAATCGGTGGGGCTGCGCGGGGATACGGCCAGAAAGATCCCCTGAATCGAATTACAGAACGAGGGCTACGAACATGTTCCTCGAGCATGATGACTTCGGATGCGCCGCAAATGTGGTGATCTATTCAATGTTCATGTTCAGCCCCGCATGGGAAAAATCCCGGGCCGTGGCCGACGGGCTGTGAACCGAGCCGCCCAGCGGCCCCGCCCCGCTCAGTTGCTTGGTGCTGGTGGCGACGGAAATCACTGGCAGCATCCTCGCGAGGAAACTGGATGATTTCTGCGATCCTTTGATGGTTTCTGGGGCAGGTGCCGCCGGCAGGCTTCCTTGCAGCGGACGCCCGGCGGCCCCTCGCGCAGACAGTGCTGCAGACGGCGTGAGGTCGCCTTCGAGCGACCGTTCGATTGTCCGCGCGGTCGCATCAGAATTGCCGAATCACCACTGGCGTCTTCTCGCAATCCGGTCTTGTTGTGAGTGTAGAGCGGGGGTCGCATGACGCACCCCCGCATTGATGCACCACTCCGGCCAGGGTAGTTAAATCTCTTGGCTCGCTGTCGGAGTACCCTCAGCCCTTGTATTCTCTCAGACGGACGGCACCACCGATCTGCGCGATGCGAGGTGTTCGATATCCAACGCTGATCGCCCGAGCCGTTGGCGCCGGCGCCCACCACAGTTCCCCCCAGGGAGGTGGGCGACATGGTGGGTATTGCACGTGCACTTCGCCGTGGCAATCGCCTCTCTCCGGGCCTGGCCGCCCAGGAGTTCACGCCGACATCTCTCGAGGTATCGGTCAGCGCCCTTGCCGATCTCGCTCGGGAGGGTTTCGCCGCCTGGTATCACCACGCCATGCCGTGGCGTGTGTTTGTTTTACAATTGTTCTCCCTGGGGCGTGTTCGCCGCATTCTTAGCCAGTCGTCCGTGCGGCAGCAGAGGAATCTGGCGGCGCAAGAGCGGGGCTGATAATAAGCCGAAATTGGGCGGACGGCACCGAGGGCGGTTGGAATCCCAGGATGAGTGCCACGAGCAGACTTTTTCAGTCCGTGTGCTGTTCCGACGCGCGCCGCAGGCCTCTTTACGACGTCGGTCTTTTGTGTTGTGTGTGCCGGAGATCGGCGGCCACGGTCTCAGGAGTTGCCGGAACGAGGAACCCAGGCAAGACGGGAAACGGTGGACGCGGAGGGAAGCATACTTGCAGCACTGCTGGCTGGTTAGTGGGCGGGCGCCTGTTTGGAGTCCCGATCCAGGAGGGCCGTCTGGGCGGGTTGGGTAGCTTTACGTTGTAGTCGATGCAGTGTCGCATGCCCCCAGGTAGCGGTTTGCTGGGCACAGTGCACTGGGGCGATCGTAGCGAGGCGACATCTAGACTGGGGACTCTGTACTTTTCCTGGGCCGCACGGGCTCTGGCTCCAGACTCACGCGGCAAACTGGGCCTTGACGCAGAGAGCGCAATGGCTTGGC
>Ga0163217_1097179_pt1 | contig 16718 bp, 12 predicted proteins | sample SynspAceP_FD_185933 | JGI IMG/M metagenome (GOLD analysis project Ga0163217, IMG submission 185933) | Saline lake microbial communities from Ace Lake in Antarctica - Synechococcus sp. Ace-P (PacBio error correction) | ecosystem: Environmental > Aquatic > Non-marine Saline and Alkaline > Saline ... | reverse complement strand
CCATTTTGAAGGCTGCTAAGATTTCTCGTTCCAGTTGAGAATATAACCTTACTTACATCGGTTCGTTCCGCCTGTCTTCTTGAGGTAAAGTTTTTTTTGGAATACCGTAAAATTTTTATTCGCTTACCGATTTCCATTTTTTATAGCCTCCTTAAGAGTTATTTCTAAAGATTTAAGTATGTAGCAACAAGTTCATCTATAGTAAACAATAAGTTTACTCATACCTTCTAATTATATTTTTATCGGACTAAAAGCATAAAAAATCAAAACAGAAATATTTCCTGTTTTTATTTTTTCGAAACTATTTTTTATCAATAAGATTTTGTCTCCCAATGATTCGAACCTCTTTATAAGTTCAACACCGAATTTTCTAAGATATCTTTTGGAAGTGCGATTAATTCTATATAGTCCGTTGCTGTAGCCGTGGATTGATGTTTACAATAACCGGCGTGCTTTCTCTGAATTGAGCGGCCTCCCCAAGTTTTACCTTGTAATCCAGGGCCTCCTGGATTAATTTCCCTGTAAATAGCCTGTTGGCCGTTTTAAATACACTTCCGCAAGTAGAGGTATTTTAAGGGGGTTGTTTAGACTCTCGTAAGAAAGTTAATTCAACATTACGTGCTTCTATTTCAGAAGTTTCCCCGGTTTTTTCTAAGTGAACTCAACTTCTAAAAACGATATCTCTCGTATCTTTGTATCGAACTGTGGCGATAGCGGGAATCAAGGGTCTTATTTTTAATTCTTTACCTCTCCTAAACGAGTCAAAATAGTAACCTCATTGAATGACTTCGCTAACCTCGCCCCGAAGCTCCAGCATTCATAAAATACGGGCTCCCCAATGCTACCAGGAATACACAAGCAAATTCTTAAACCTGTTAATTCAGCATTTAATGCGCATAGAGGTGTCAGCAAACGTGGCCACTTTGCGCAAAATGCGATTTTTAGGAAATAGAAATTCATTCATTTCAGTTAAGACCTAACCACCCCATGGATGCACCATCTTTTACAATTAAATTGCTAGCATTCCCTAAAAAAACTGTTAATTGCCAACTCATCTTGTTTAATCCTTTCCACTAACTCAAACACCTCAGATTTTCTTGAGGCATACTTAACATATCTGTGGTCCGCCTTTTTTGTATAAGTGTAAGAGGGACAATGGTTCCTTTTTCTTTTATATTGATTAGGAAACTGTTCTTGTCATTTTTGTTTTAGGCATTGCTTAATTACCCTCTCAAAGTTAATTTACTACTCAATATCTAAACATGCCACCAGGTCATTGAACAGCTTTTTGTGCCTATTCTCACGCTAATTCAGATTTTTAACTACTAATTAAAATAACTTAGCTTCTTTCTTTTATGCTTTTTTCACATTTATCCTGAACTATTCAGAGTATTTTTTTACATAAGTTTTTTATTCTTATTAAAGAAATAGATTCAGCATAATTTACTTACATAGAGTATATGCTGCTTTTCCTTTCTTCGCTGGATGGACACTAATTAGATATAGCCGATTCGCTTATTGTATCTTTATTCAAGAAAATAACAAGATTTCAAAAAATTCTTTCAACTTGTCCATCCTAGTTATCAAAATAGACACCTTGAGAATAGTTTCCATTCTAAACTTGTCTAAAAAAACCAAGCATGGGAAGAAATCAGTGGTCAAAATGACACCGACTTCTCCATCCGGAAAGACACATTACGGACTTTAAGCTTCACAATGTCACCAATAATGATCGGGATTTATGCTAGTATCAAACTCATCCTTTAAAACGAGTCCATCAAAAAAATTAGTGCACACATAACTATTTAGTATCGTTTCGAGAATAAGGTGATTATTCAGGCTCTATTTTAACTTATTAAGATTAATCGTAACGTTTCAATATTTCAGACTCTGCATATCCCTACTATAATGTCATTACTCTGCATAATTAATCGTGTCCCGAATTGAAACATCTAACCTTTCTTTCTATTTTTTTTCTTGATGCCAATACTTCATTCATAGCGTTTACGCAAATCTAGTTTTTCTAAAGAGGGCCCAACCAGTCTTGTATTGGTGGCGAAAAATTTCATTACAGCATATTGATCATCTAAGTCCAACAATGCAGCTTATTATGACGTCTTAATAAGTGTTTTGGCTACTCTTGTTCCCATTTCTTTTTCTGGGCGAAAACAACTGTTTGTTTGCTTTTCCGACAAAAAAGCCATTAAAAACTTCCTAAACATTTTTATTTTTTCTTAGCAACAATCCGATCAATATTCTTTTTTTACATCATTACTGCTAGGACGCTTAGCTTCAAGACTAGTTCCTGTGCTACAACGAACAAACATCACAATCTCAAGGTCCCTATATTTTTTAGAAACTCTAAGTCTGTATGATCTCCTTGGATAGCTTCTGTAACAAAGGCTTCTTACTCGATCTACATGGCTTACATCTAATTCGACAGAATCACTTCACAATCAAAAACTCACTTAAATTTCTTTAGCAATTGAAGAAACCAAATATACCTAAAACCCCAATTTACACCCAACTTTTTTGTTGCATTTTAAGATCTCCCTATCCAATTAAATATTTGTTTTAGCGTAGGACTCTTCTTTCCTTTTCTTTCGTTTTCTTCTGACGAAGACTTAAGAAATCGTAATTGGCCTATCGTCCAATAAACATAAATACCATTTAAAACGGTCTGACCTTATTCGCCGATAATTTCTGGCGTTAATTAGCGCTTATACCAACCGTTCCCAATGCTGAGACTTGCCTCAATAGCACATTATAAAGGGATGCTCTTCAACATTAATAAAAATTCTAAGCCAGTCATCAAACAAGCAAAAAAGTGAAGACACTTACAGATTGCTCTACGAATCGTTTCGCGGATAGAGTTGACTTTGTCATAAAATTAAGCTATTTCTGACCTTTCTTATTTCATTTTATGACTAATAAGATTACCAATGCAAATATTGTGTTGTTTTTATTCCACCGCTGTCCCCCCTGGGAAACCTCCGAAACATCAGAAAAGAATGGAGAATAATAACGAAAATGTTTAGAACAGTCGCATAACAATTGGGTTGCAAAACCAGCTGTTCTCATTCGTAACAGATTGGAAAAAGGAAAACCGATTACTTTTTGGGGATGTATTAATTTCCCAAATTGAGAAGTATTATTCCATTCCACTGCCATAAAATGATTGTTCCTGTTAGTAACAAAATAGATGATAATTAACGGCTAGCGCGTTATGAGGTCTTAGCAAGCCGGTCTACATTTTTTAAATCCTAATTTTTTTTTATTTTTAATAACTGAAATACATATTAGAGGGTTACATCGAACCAAAACAGAAAACCAAATTCCCCTAATATAATCAATGTAGCAAAACGAAGTTTACTTAAGGATCTTGAACATTAATCTGAGGCTAACTGCTCCCATATTTATCAAATCCAGCATTTTACGAAAACCTGAAACCGCTAAAATAAAGAGGTGAATAAGCCTTTAGCCACCCAAAATCAGGAACAAACGGAACGACAAGTAAAAAAAAACATTCCTACTCCTTCAATGAACTAAGTATATTTAAATATCGACAAACGTAAGTTTGAAATCACCCAATTTATCTCGATTTTAAGCCTCTTTAACGGGCCATAGCATCTTATTAACTAAATTTTCTTTCCCAAAATCTAATAAAAATAGGAGCAATTGATTTGTCATTAGCCCTAGTCCACCTATTTGCATCAGTTTTATGATTACTAATTACTTGCCCAAAAAATAGTATACGATTCTGGCACGAAGTAGTAGCTTTAATCCTGTAACACTCGTTAAGGACACAGCAGTAAATAGTTATCAAAGTAGGTATTTTGTGAACGTCGCTGCCGTACTAATAGCAAACTCAATAATAATAACCAATGAAAATAACTAAGCAAAAACTTGAAGCTATCCTGGTTTGATATCGATAGTTTTCTAAATTTTATCTGATACATTTAAAGGCAACCTCTTTCTCAAAAAAAGCTTAGACGCACAAATGTATTATAGACTCATCAAATGAAAAAGTAAAAGCCTATTTTTGGTAAATTTATATAACAGGAAATCTATTCTACTGAAAATTATTTTTCTGTGTTATTTCTCTACTAATAATAAGGTGTTTTTTATGTATTTTCCTTAGAGGCCTTCTTCTTTATTTTCAACAATTTTATCACACAGTTGATGGGATATTAAAGGTTCGATTGGTCGAGACTGGGTTCTCACCCGACTCAACAGCGGCAAGAAATATCGATTAGTGGTGCAAACCTCTTTTTTCAAGCGTTCGGCTCCCAGTCGCCAAAGATGAATAAGCTGTGCACATTAGCATCACTTTGGTATTCCGCTAAATAATGACTCGGTGCATCCAGTAGGCGAATGAACCTCAACAGATTCACGGTTAGCTCCAGAAACATTAATCATTGACGCTACGGCAAGTGGTATTTAGTTTGTTAAATGAACCACACAATTGTTAAATTCCCATCTTTTTCATTTCACACTAAAAGGAACATTATCGCCGTGATTGGGTCATCTAATAGGTATAAGCTGTATCTAATACATGAATAAACATGTCATAAAAATGGCAAACTTTACCGTTTCCTGTACTATTGGTTTTGTTTTTTTGAATAAACACCATATTTTTATCTGGGACGCTTTTAGTTTTTGGATCATTGGAGCAATCGGTCGATTGAATCCTGCTGTAAGCAATAACGTTTTTCTTGTTTGGCTAGTTGAATTAATTCTTCTACTTCTTTTAAATTTGTCACTTATAGGCTTATCTACATAAACATGGAGTCCTTTTTCTATTAATTGTTTACAATTAGAGCATGTGTATGTGTTGCTGGGTGAACAAAAGCTGCCTCTATTGCCACTGTTTCAATTAGCGCTTCTATAGAATAAATGGAAGATTAAACGTTATTGTATTGGTTCGCCAATACTTGAAGCTTTTTCTTGGTTACGGGTATAAAGATGCCACTCACTTTGCCTTGCATCGCCATATCGATAGGTAAATAAGCTTTTTGTGCAATTCCACCTAATCCAATTATTCCAACTTTTACAATTATTACCGCCTCATTTCTTTGTCACTATTTGTTTATTTTATTGAATGTTTATTAAGAATATTACTGATTTATAAATACGTGCTCCACCTAAATGTACTATTTTTTGTTCCATCATGTTACAATAAAAATGAAAGTTTATTTGAAAGGAGCTCACTACTAATGAAATTTGATTTTCATGGAATGGTAAAAAATGGGTCTTACTGCTATTGTAAAAAAGATTTATGATATCTTCGAAGAACGATGCAGACTTTTTTTGTTTGCAAAGAAACTAAATTGCAAGAAGTCCAAATGACTGAATATTGCCTTGGTTATTATGATTTTACTGGAAACTATGCAGAAAAAAAGGGCTATCTGGAACGGCCTATTTTTCACTAAATACGAAACCACTAAGGTGTCTCTTATGCATTCAACAAGAAGAACATCATAAACCAAGACGAGTAATCACCACTTAGCTATCCTGAATATTATGTCGTTAGCTGCTATACTCCAATTCGCAAAGCAATCTAGCGTTTTTAGGACTATCGCAATGACATGGGATCGTGATTTCACTTGATTATCTAGCTTAAACTAGACCGTGAAAAGCCGTTATTTTTTGCGGGGATTTAAATGTTCCCACAAAAATAGTGATTTAAAAAAAAACTGGAAAAAAAACCATAGAGTCAGGATTTACTGATGAGAACGAGCTAACTTTAACCTTCTTTACTTTTGATAAAGGCTTTCTAGATACTTTCTCGTTATTTATCCTTACAGAAGAAGGCGCTTATTATTGGCTGGAATTATCGTTTCCATGCACGTAAAAAAATAATGCTGGTTGGAGGAATAGATTATTTTGTATTTCGAGCGGCTTGAAAAATTCAATGGAAAATGTAAACAATTCACTCAGAAATTATGGGTTCTGATCATTGTCCAGTCGAATTAATTTTAAAATAAATAGGTAAAAGCATCTTAATCCTACTGAACATAGGTTTTAGGATGCTTTTTTGATTAATTGCTTTTATTAATGTCTGAAATTCGCTGTAGCTACGCGTATCATTACGATGACGACTCGAGATATTCGAATGGGCGTCCATCCTTTTAAAATAAACACTTTGCTTTCTACTTCTAATACTGATCATTTACTTACAATCAAAGGTATTCTTGATCATATTTAGATGACGTTATCTGCATGAATCTTCTAAAAGCTCCACCAAAAGCAAGTTCCCAATTCTTCATGAATATACGATAAATAGACTGTTCTAAAATCTTTCCGTTAACCCTACTGCTAAATCAATTGGCATATTACGTTATGCTCTAATTACATAAGGTTTGCCATTAACAATACGCAATCTATCAAATTATAAACGGCTGATTTTTTTTGTATCATTAAATGTATTCATAATCTCCTCTGTGGAAATTCCACATTAAATTCATTAACTACTAAGTAAACTTTTTGTCCATTCCAATTGTTTAGTTTAAACTTCGTATTCATTCACAGCTGAATCTTTTTGATTCAATTAGTGCCGTTTCATTACATTACGTCCCGAAACCACGCTGTTCGATAAATCAAACCCTCCATTGCAAGGATATCTAAAGGCTTTTTTCATCGTTCATTCCGGCTAACTTCAAATTCTTTTTGCTAAGCTTAGTGTGATCAGGGAATAAGCGACTCAATTGAGTACGTCCCTTTACTATTCTTTTTCTTATTTCATTAGCAATGGCTTTCGTATTACCATCTTGCCCCTCCTAATACATCAATGCAAATATTCCATAACCTCAGAGTCTTAAAAAAGGACAGTCTTTTTAACGATGCTTTATTATTATTTTTAGCTGTTTTTCTTTTAATTTCATTTTCACTTTCACACAAAAAAACGGACCAATCACAAATGATTAGTCGTTTTTTTAGCTTAAGCTCGTTCAGGCTCACTCATTTTTATTTGATTTAAATTAGCGCGATCAACTAATTTTCAAGAAATGGAACCAAATATCCGATAAGGCCATATCCTATTAATTTGAAGCAAATCCACCCATAAATGAGCTTGTAGCCATAATACCAATTAAAACAACAGTATTGTCCATTGGTACTATTATCCAGTTGGGATTGGGGAATACCTCTTGCAGCCGATTACAGTATAGTGAATGCTGTGTTACTAATGGCAGCAAGATCCAAGGAATAAAAATTGAAGCCTTTAATACTAAAGGCAGTACGAAAATCCAATGGTTTTTCATTACGTTAAAGAGTGCAGTCTAAAGCTAAAGCGACCGATATCCTTTTATTTTGTTCTGCTTTCATAAACAAAAGCTAATAATAAAAAACATCAACGTTACTTTCCTTTGATCCGCCCGATACCAAACCGTATAAATTTCTATAAATGGTTTCGTTCAATATGCTGGTAAAGCTTCAACCCTTTATAAGCATCAAGGTTTTCTAAAGCTAACGTGTCCAGATAGGATCCATTTACTGAGTTAACAATAATTTGCCATGTAATCCAAAGGAACCATAGGAATTGTAAACTAAGAATACTGCAATCAATGTGGAGCCGTAATCCACTACAAGAGGCTGTAAGTGGTTGTTTTGAAAATAGCGTGTAAACAACATCATGGTAGTGTTTGTATTAAAGAATCAATAAACTACGCATTAATTAATAAAAAAGTTGTTAAGTAATAATAGGCAGAATAGGCTACAAATGAATTTGCAACTGCCGGCGGAACACCATCGGGCATTTTAATGACCATGCGTTTTTTTATAATTCGTGTATGGAGAATTTCTGCCTGCAACAATGCTGCAATCATACGAATAAACATCCCCTTTGCACCTAGACGATCTAGCGCTAACACACCAGTTACTGTTGTTCTCTGACTTCACTTAACATTGAGAACGGTGTCAAAATCAAGTAAGAAGCTAATGAAACTGCTCCACCAAAAAATACTTCAAAAACATCGTACGATTTACTTAAGTAATAATCCGATACCAAACGTACAAAAAATGGTCAAATCGACATCGTTGCGTTTTTGTCCATTTCCAAACAAGTTTCCTAAAGTTACCTTTTGTTGCATCACTGAAAAATGGCAAGTTATTTAATTACAACTACAATATATATGTGATTGGAAAGGCAAGGCATAAATGCATCACGTAAAAAACTTTAAGGTAACGATTTGCACCCCAGTTTTCCCAGCAATTCGGCCATTAATTTTCGGCCTAATTTATTCAAAATCCATTGCATTTGATATTCCTCTTTTCTGTGTTTTTTGGACTGACTGATGAACCGGCCTAAGTCTTAATCATGCTGTGCTTATCTGAAATCGATTACAATTAAAGAATACCATTTATCTTTTTAAATGTCTAGCCTTTTATTATATAATATATATTGTGGTTTTACTTATAATGTTAAGATAGATACACTTACTTTTTATATTCTGTTAGCTTGCCTATTAGATGTTTATTCATTCCTAAACAATGAAAAAACAACAAAAATTTCCGATTGAGGCATAACGCACCGGGATTGGTTGGTTGTCTATTTTAGTTTATTGAACTTAAAATCCATTTTTGACTTGTCATTTCTATAAACCTTTTTTTAATCGTTCTTTTTCCTTCTTGAGCTAAATCATACTGTTTTAGCGATCTTAATAGGCATTCATCCATGACCAATTATCCATACAACGTCCACATGTGGTACCCTTGTACATTACTTCCTCTTGAATAGCTATAAGCAAGACTAAATGATTTTGATTAAATTCAATGCGGTTAATCATCTTTCTATAAACCCTCTTCATTGATGCTAACGTTCTTCATTTTCACACGGCCCATTTCCGTTATCAGAAATATAACAAACGAATGTCCCATAATTTTCTCGTAATTCGTTAATAGATCATAAAATTCCTTTGTTTCGTAATTTTTCCTCTCTAAGGAATTCATTTTAACGTCCTGGCATAATATTAATTATCGAAATATTCATCCGGGCGAATTGTTATCCTCTGCCAATTTTACTAGAAGACTCTTTTGCTTTTGATTCTTCTTGGTTGATAGTAATTCACACCTAATTAAATCTACGGATTTTTTTAATAATCGTTAATTCTCCTGACTCAGTTTCAGTAGATGATTAATTGTCACGCAATAAATCAACTTAAGTCTTTTGGAAATTCTCCTTTTACAGCTGAATCAGAAAAGAGCGATTAAAAATGCATCTGCAATTGAAGCAGCTTTGACATTTCCAGGATTATTTTTCACGCGGATAGCTCGGCTGTTAAGATTTAAAAATAATACCAATCTCACCATCAAGGTTTCATTTCACGATATTTTTTTATGCTTTCGCACTTGCAAAAGAACTTTCGTGATTAAGCTACTTGAACAGCGTGTTTTCATATTTCACTTCATTTGGGTAAATGGAATTGATAGAGATAACCTCCTTCAAACGGACAATGGGTTCATGTGTGAGTAAAAACCATTTTTTTTACGCGATCGCCAAAAAAACAAACTCTTTATTGTCTTGGCGAATAGAGTTATTACGCCTTCACTGTCTCACGATTTTTTAACCAACCCGCCTTCTCCTTGCAGCCACATTGGGCATATCAAATGATAAAGTTTACGGTTCGTATCATTCGCAAGCAACTGCAATTCAATTACTGCATTAATAAAAATCGTACTCCACTTTGATTTAGGCTGTTTCCCGTTTTCATCTTGGAACAATCGATCCATTGAATAGAGGTTCTAAGCATTTAGTCAGTTTGTTTCATTAACTGAATATCTTCTTGATTACTTTTGTAGAAACGAGATGTTTTTTTCGGTCCCTACTTGATTAAATAAACTTTTTTTTAGGTTCTTGTTTTCAATTACCCAAATGGTCCCAGATTTGTTTTATTGTCACCTGGGTAAATACCTTCCGTTTTGCGGCCCGCTAGACTGCTGAACCCACCAAAAATTTTCTGGATGATAATCATATTTATTCTCTCCTTTTCAATTACTCCATTGTCTTAATTTGTCTTTACATTAATTTTAAAAACAAGTATACATTTTAACGGAAGCCGAATACAAGAAACTTGATGCTTCTTATTAATCATTTTATAAAAAGCTAAAAAATAGTGTTTTAAATGCAATATAAAAAAATAAATTATATACGTGAAGAAGAAAAGGTTATTTATTTACATAAGGAGTAATGGGCGCATTTGCTGTGGCAACATACCAACAATGTTAAATTTCGCAAAAGTTTACTGGTGTTGTCTTAAACGGTGAGATTATTGCACATTGTTTCGTAAAGAATAATTCTGCATAAATCCTTTTTTTATCTTTTGTCTTAAAATATCTCGATCGGTTAATGTATACAATCTATGGTTTTTTCTAGTATTAACGATAAGCCAAATCTAGGTCGCAATAGCAAATGATTCAATTCATACTTATTAAGGAGTTCCAATTTATGGAATATTATTCAAAAGAGCAAAAAAGGATCGTTTTTTCAGAATTTAATTACTACAAACAAATGGTGTTAACAGATTACGGAAGTTTAAAAAACCCGCCTTTTGAAAAACATGTACCATGAACTGAAATCGGTAAAAAAGGATCGGTTCTTAAAGCTTTTCTAGAAACATTTAAAGATTGCCACTGGTTGTTGTCTTATTATGCCGTAGCCGTTGTTCAAATTTTAATGGGCTCTGTAGTTGATTCTCTCATTATTTTTGCTTGTTTTAATGATTAATTCAATGGTTAGTGTGTTTCAAACAAAAAAAGCTGAGGGATCCTTGGATGCGTTAAAAAAAATATGTCAGCTCCGATAGTAAACTCATTCGCGGAATGGTGAAAAAATAACTATACCCGCAAATGAAATTAGTCCCTGGTATATAGTCGCTTTATGCTGGAGGACTATGTCCTGCTGACGGTCGCTTAATTTAAGCTGGATCATTGAAAATTGGTCTATATTGTTTGATCTGTTCCGCCGACAAAGATATCACTACACTTTCAAACACTGTCCCTATGGAGATCGCGCTAACATGGTTTCAATAGTGGGAAACGATTATTCGTCTCATGGACGTGGTGTGATTCGTTATCACTGCCCGACAGGAAACCAACTGAAAAATTGGGCAAGTTGCGAATTTTTTAATGCCAATGACCAAAACAGACACCCTACAGAAAAAACTAGATCAATTTTAGCAAACAACTTGGAATTGGTATTTGATCCTTCTTCTCAATTTTCGTTATTGAAGCCCGCCCGTATTTAACTTTGGTGGTACTTCTAATATTTACGCGTTGGATTTTTTTAAATGCCTTTATGTTTGCCGATGGCTGTAAGCTGTGCTGCTATTCTGTAGCGTTACAATCTATTTGGTTACAATCGTTCTTTCAATGGGCACGAATATAATGGCTAAGCGTCACGCCATTCATCCGTTAACTTGCCTGCTGTAGAAACATTAGGTGCACAAAGCTTATCTGTACAGATAAACGGAAACATTGACGCCAAAATAAAATGACTATGTTGCATTCTTTTTTATTAAATGGTCAGTCTTTCTCCCCTTTAACGACAAACCGGAGGACCATGGACATTTTGACGAAAACGCCTTATGCAAGTTGCTTGCTGTTCGGCCAATGACTCTACTTCATGAAACGGACAAGAATTAGGCGACCCACTGAAGTCGCCTATTGTATCTTTTAGTCAACAAAGTAAATCACCCTAGTGTGAAGATTTACGAACGGCACTATTCCACGGCTGGCTGAATTACCTTTGATTCTGATCGAAAATTGGGAGTGCCACTGTTCATACGAATTGACCAATAGAAGCTTTGTGACTAAGGTGGACCAGACGTTATTTTTGAACGCAGTACGAAAGTTTAATAAATGAAATTACTTCCATTAATGAAGAAACGGTTAAAAATAATAGAGACAAAAACGAAGCCTTTTCAGAATCGTGCATTGCGCGTGCTAGCACTTTGCTTATTAAACGATTGCTATTAACCATATATCCAATTTTGAAGATATGAAATGATTTAATTCTAGTTGTATTTATGGCTATGATTGACCCTCCTCGTGAGGCTGTCTACGGAGCTGTTGATTGATTATGCATTTAAGACCAGTTTAGGATTACAAGGTGACCACAAAACGACTGCACCAAGCAATCGCACGTGATATGTGGAAGTTCATAATAATATAATAATATCTAATCTCGGCAAGAACTAGAACGCGGTTAACAAGAAGATGAATTATAACGGCCTGCCAGATTGGAACAAATTTCTTGTTCTATTCGTCGTGTTTCACCTTGAAAAACAAAAATCAGATTGTACGTGCATGGCAAAAATAAAGACAAAGTTTCCGCTTATGACTGGGATGGTTTGTCAACGTGCACCTGTCATAAAACAACGCGGATATCGGTAATGCCATGGGTAGTGGAACAGATGTAGCTAAAGATGCTGCTGCTATGGTTTTAACCGATGACAATTTCGTTTCTATTTGAGATTAGGACGTTAACGTCTATGGACAAACATCAAAAAGGCTATTGCTTATCTATTCGCTGCACATCTAGGAGCCATTTATTGCTATTAATCGTCGCGTTAATAATGAACTGGTCATCATTTCAACGGCTTACAACTCTATATTCATTAATCTAGTCAACCGGACCTTCTGTTCCAGTATGGTATGGAAAAGCGTGAACGGACGTATGTTGCGTAAAAACCAAGAGATCCGGAACCGAGGTATTTTTGCCGGGGAACAAACACTTATTTTCTGTTCTTTATCGGGGATATATTCGTATTGCTGTTAATTATCTCTCAATACATCGGTAGGCTACGTCGAATGAAATGAGTGTCGCAATGGCCTTTACGGACTTATATTAGCACGTATACCTTGCAAACGTTCCCTGCTCGTTCTAATTCACAAACTTCTATTGGAGGCAGGATTCTTTTTAATTATATACGTTATCCTTGCTGTTATTTTTTGTTACTTTTATATGGCTTAACATTATATTTTACCGGTATTCGCGGATTTTTCGGCTATCCCTACTGATATTTGTTGGGTTTCAATGGGAATTTGCTGGATTAGCTGTTGGAGCAAGTCAATTTTATGGAATGACTAAACTAGGGTTTTTAGCTTATAAAAAAAAGAAGGCCTGGCAGGTTGGAAAAGTGGTCTAACTTCCTTTTCCAAAACAAGGACTCTTTTTATCTTATCGTGTTGCACCGGAAATTAGCCTTTTTTAAACTAAAAACGATTATATATTTAAATGTAGCTACCGGTGTGGAGGAGGTAAGATAATGAATTGTGTTGCATTAGATTTTTGAAACAGCAAACACCAACTCACAGCGCGTTGCTCTGTTGCGTTAACTATTTGTTAAAAATAGTCGTATTGTTGATCATCCTATTAATAATTAAACCAGAAAAAACAGAGTTCTTTTGGCGAACATCCAAGTGCATGGCACCATCCAGAAGACGTTCGTCATGCACCTAGCTTTGCTCGTGTTTGGGAAGACATTTACCTTGTTTTTAAAGAAAACCAAGTCTAATTTGTTGCTCATAACCTCCCATTCGATCGAGTGTTTTACAAAGGGGAAACTCTTGTTATTACGATTGAACACCCCATTCTCCAAGAACACTTTGCACTGTTCAATCCAGTTCGTAAACTCCTTACTGAATCTAATCTAAATTAAACAACTTGTCTCTGCTCAATTTAGTCATTAAATTTAGAAAAATCTACTATTGATAGCAACGCGAGTGCTGAAATTTTTTTTACTCTGTTAGAAAAATCATTTCGGTACCGTCCTTCAAAAAAACTTGTTAAACACATTTTAATCAAAATTCAATACCTTATAGATCCGTCGCTGTTTTGTTTAAAACTCATTCTTTTGGTACTTGATTTTTTAAAAATATTGAGGTAACTCATTGCTAGTGTTGCCCAACTGCCGTTAAACATGAGGTCTCTTTCCGATTAAAGTCTTCTCCTGTGTTGAAGGAACTTGAAGATACTCTGTAGGTAAATCTTCTGGAATAAACTTAGCCCATTCGACAATTGAAATCCCCTTCCTTCAAAATATTCTTCTAACCCCAAAATCCGTACCACCCGTTTCTTTCTAAGCGATAAACATCCTGTGATAAAGTGGTAATTCTGCCGTCTAAGTTTCACGAATGATGTATAAGTTGGGACTTTTAACGACCTTTTAATTCCTAAACCAAGTCGCTAAACCTTATAGTAAGGTCGTTTTCCTGCTCCCAATCTCCTTCTAAAAAGAATCAAAATCGCCAGGTTTACCATTTTGCTAATTTCAGCTGCAAGTTTTTTTGTTCTAATTTCATGTTTGCATGAGTTTTTCCACCTAATCCTCTCCCTATCTATTTGTTTTCTTTCTTATTGTCGTATATCTCTATAGTTGTAATGGATGAAATCTTAAAAACAGCGGAAACATTCCACTAAAAGCTTGTATTATTTAGCATTAATGGAGATGTTCTTTTAATTTCAGCTTCATCTAGTAATCATTTACTACAAACCGTAATTCTTCTGCCTTCAAAAGTCTATTTCAAGTTTCATCAACTACTGCAATGGCATAATCTGCATAAACTAATTTCACTCTGTCCTAAATGATTGGTCAAAAGAAAGTCGCGTTCGCTAGCTGATAAACCACCTGTTCGAAGTACCCTTTTGGTACAAAAACTTTGAAGGGCTTATATAAGTCCAGTTTACTCTGTCGTATCTTCAATGTTTCTAAACGGCTTTTTCCCCATTTATAAGCGGTGGTTTTGAGATACTAGGAAAAATCTTCAGTCTTCAGATAGTGCATGCCTGTTTCTCTATCTACGATCAAGCTGGCCTGATCCAAAAACTACCACGATTATCGTGGTATTTTCTTATGTTCCTTTTTAATTACAGAAATAATTGAGGGTGTTCGATTTACTTTTTTGATGAAGTTGTCCCGTCCTTAGCTGATTTTAAAAGCATCCACTACGTCATTCTAATTCATTCGATATCCGGTACGCCAAATCAAATAAGTCTTTTCTACTACTTCCCAGTCTTTGTTCTTCCACATTTACGAGCCATTTCTGACAGCGGATTTTTTCTAAATGACTTTCGTCAAGAGTTTATACAAAAGAACCTTAGATTTTCCTGTAGCACCTTGATTCCTATTCTCATGAATAATTGCCTCCTTCATTTCTTTAAGAATCTCCATTCGTAAGCGCAAACACTTTCTCACTTAAGTTAACATAACAACGCTTATTAAATAATTCTTAAGTTACAAAAAAAGGCCAAAGCCATGAAAGACTTTGCTCTTAAGAATAGATTATTCGTTCATTAAGCTTTGTGTAGCCCTGTAATGATTGCTAGTTTATTTACGTCTTCTTCATTTACACCCACGCCGAAAAGGGTCAGAAACTGGGTTTGTTTATCCTTGTAAAAATTGGTCAATTTTCAAAGTTGCCGAAAGTTTGTAGCCGGAATATTTCCTGATTGTATATTCTGGGAAAAACAAATTACAGTCGCGGCTTGTCCGAGCAATATTTAGAAACAGGTGATTTTGTTTTTGCTACAGATTGTTTCAAATGTAACTCACCCATCTTATTTCATAATGAGAGCCAATTCTTGAACAATTTGGTAGCCTGCTTGCAACTTTAGTTGCTCCTTCTGCGCTAGCTTGACCCTTTAGTTGAAAAGTCACCAATCGCACTTTAGGAGCGATTTACAAATAAATTCAGCTGTTTTGCCACTTTCAACAGCAATTCGGTGCAAATTCTTGAGCATTAGGATATTAACATTAATGGCACAATCTGAATAAATATTTTTCATTATCAGTCCACGCTAACATAATGAACGCACACTTTTGTACGGACTAGACAACAGGTTTTGTTTTTGATGATTTGTAATCGCGTGGGGACTACTGTATTTTAATGGATTGAACCTATCTTCCTGTACTTGCATTAGTACGAAATAAGTTTTCGTCTTTCAACATTTTCTCTTGGCTTGTTCAGGGGGAAGGTCACTTTTCCTTACCGACCGATCTACAAAAAGCTGTAATTGCATTTTCTTCGTAGCTCATAATTTATTAGGGTCAAGTTTAATTTCGATGTTGTCACGATTAAAATCGGCCGTCCGCTTCTTAGCAACTTTGTTTAATTTCATCTGGTACCAGTTATTTTTTGAATGAGTTCTTCTGCCGTTTGTTAAAACGCCACAACTTGCTTCCCAATAATACGAGGGTCTTTTTCCTTTCTGGAAAAACAATACGGAATATTCTTCTTTACAATTATTAAATTTCTTAAACTATCAAATAATTTCCACGTTTAATTCCCTCCACTTTGTTGTTTTTTCACTTCCTTACCTATTTTCATACATATTTTCTCAACAGGGAAATAACAGTTTTTTCACTCTGGTTTCTCAAGAAAACAACCTTATTTTATTGGAATTCCTCATTTTAAATCTATTTCAATCTTAAAACTAGTTTTACAGTTCCAATCATTTTCAATTGTTTTCTGTTTCAAACTCCAGACTTCACTCTGGGAGTTGCCAAGTTTTAATCGGAATCTTGGTTTCATTTTTTTAAATGGCTTTTCGTTTTGGTTTTTTGAAAAAAAAGGGGCTTTCGAATCCAAAAAAAAAAAAAAACACGATACGGGCTGATAGAGGGGGGCTTGGAGTGTGGGAAGCCGGTGGTGTAATATCGTGGTTTTTTTTTTTTTTTTTTTTTTTTTTTTTTTTTTTTTTTTTTCCCATTCGCGCTTTT
>Ga0163217_1009922_pt1 | contig 16724 bp, 22 predicted proteins | sample SynspAceP_FD_185933 | JGI IMG/M metagenome (GOLD analysis project Ga0163217, IMG submission 185933) | Saline lake microbial communities from Ace Lake in Antarctica - Synechococcus sp. Ace-P (PacBio error correction) | ecosystem: Environmental > Aquatic > Non-marine Saline and Alkaline > Saline ... | reverse complement strand
AAACAGTTGACTCCCCAGAGCAGTTCAAAGCCGATCGGGGGCATCGGTGATCGGGAAGATTCCAAGCGTTGATCGAGGTGTCTTGGGGGGTCTTCGTTCTATTCAATGGTGTCAAACCAGAGCTGAAAGAAACCGATGGTAGGCAAGGGGATCTGCTCGCTCACAAATGCCCAGGAAGTGGCAGGCTGGCGCGAATGGAAGGCAGCCCCCCAGTCCCAGGCGGTCGCCTCAGCAGCCCTGTGCTGCTGGTGGATGGCCACTCGCTGGCTCCGCAGCTTCTATGCCTTGCCAAGGGCGTTCGAGGGGGGTCTTAGGCCACCAGAGGGGGTGGCCCACCAGCGTCACCTATGGCTTACTCCAAGGCGTTGCTGGACACGTCAAGGGCCTCCACCCTCCAGGGTTGGTGATCGCCTTTGACACCGCCGAGCCCACTTTCCGCACGAGGCCGACCGCCAGCTACAAGGCCACCGCGATGTGGCCCGGAGCCACTTCTTCAAGCGATTCTGGCAACCTGCCAGAGATCCCTCCTGGGGCCATGGGATCTGGCCCCTGTGCATGGGCACCGGGTTTCGAGGCCGACGAGCACGATGCTCGGCACCCTGGCAACCGGGCGGGCGAACGCGGGTGGGCGGAGTTGCGATCCTCTCGGGTTGATTCGCGACCTGGTTCCGCTCGTCGATGACGCGGCGCGACATTTGCGTGCTCTACATGGGTGGTGGCCGTACGCCAGAGTTCAGGGGCGCTGCTGATTCCGGAGTGAGGGAGTGGTGGCCACAAGCTACGGCGTGACGCCGGAGGAGGTGGTGGACCTCAAGGCCCTCACCGGCGATTGCAGCGACAACATCCCCGGCGTAAGGGGGTGGGCCCAAGACCGCCATCACCCTGCTCAACGCCCACCTCAACCTCGATTGCATTAGCGCGCCCTCGATCAGCACAAAGTGGCTTCAAAAACAAAAGCTTCGAAACCGACCGTGAGAACGGCCTAATCGCTCGCGGCCATGCTCGCCGAGATCCTGATCCGACATCCCCTCGGCCGAACGCCGGCTGACGCTCGGCGCGTTTGGATGGTGGCCGCCTGGGCCTGCGCTTTAGAAGAGTGAGCTGTTAGCTGGGCCCGGCAGGGCTGGCGCCTTTGAGAAGGCTCTTTCTCGGCCCATCCACCAACTGAGGCTCGGCCGGATTTTTCCGCAGCGGCCAGACGTCGTCTTGCAGCCATCAAACGGCCGCCCAGCACAGAGGAAACCGCACAGGCCCCGCTGATCCAAGTTGGCCCAGCCTGCAGCCCAGATCATTCCAGAGCCAGCAGCAGCTCGAAGCCTTGATGTTGCGGCTGGATGGCGGGCCAGCGATTCCCGCCCGGCGATCTCCTCGACACCGAAACACTTCCTTGAATCCCTTTTCCAGGCGGAGCTGGTGGGAAGTGGGCCTCTGCTGGGGTGAGGCCCGCCGATTTCTGGCTACATCCCGATCGCCCACCAGTCGGGGAAGCCACTGATCTGCTGGAGCAGGGCACGGTGCCACCCCGGGCAGTTGCCCTCGATGGGGTGCTCACGGCCCTGGCCCCTGCTGGAGAGTGCCCGCACCCCAAAACCCTCGGAAACGCAAAGTACGACCGGCTGATTCCTTGCTGCGCCATGGCCTGAACTGGAAGGGGGTGGTGATTGGACACCCTGTGGCCGATTACCTGCGCGATGCCAATGCCAGCACGGGCTGGAGGTGCCTGGGCCGAGCGCAATTTTCGGTTTCGCGCCCGAGGGTTCAGCGGCGTGAGTGGCCAGGGCGACACCTTCGCAGGGGTGCCGATCGAAGCCGCCGCCCGCTACTGCGCATGGATGTGCACCTCACCTGGCGGCTTCGACGCCGCGCTTGCGCGGCCAGCTGCAGCAGCTGGGGGAGCCCCTGCCGCAGTTGCTCGATCAGCTGGAGTTGCCGCGTTGGGAGCCGGTGCTGGCCCGCTGGGGAGGCCACCGGCATTTCGCATCGCAAGCCCTATCTGCGACCTGAGCGAGAACTGCCGGGCGCTCTCGCAGCCTCGAGGGCCGGTGCCCGCGAAAGCCGCTGGTGTGGAGTTTTCAAACCTGGCCTCCACCAAACCAACTGGCGAGCTGCTGTTCGGACACCCCTGGGGCTGGAGCGCAAAAAAATCGCGCAAGACAAAAAGGGTGGAGCACCGACGCGGCCGTGCTCGAAAATCGAGGCGATCACCCGGTTGTGCCGCTCGGTGCTGGAAGGACCGCACCCTTGAGCAAGCTCAAAAGCACCTAGTGGATGCGCTTGCCACAAGGCCCTGGTGGGAGCCAGAAACCCGGCCGCGTTCACACCGACTTCAACCAGGCGTTGACCGCCACCGGACGGCTCTCCAGCAGCCATCCCAACCTGCAGAACATCCCCATCCCGCACGCAGTTCAGCCCGCCGCATCCGCAAGGCCTTCTGCCCCAGGAGGGCTGGCAGCTGATCAGCGCCGATCTACTCCCAGATGAAGCTGCGCATCCTTCACCACCTCTCAGGCCGAGAGGTTGCTGCTGGAGGCCTACGCCCAACGGCGACGACCTGCATGCCCTCACCGCCTCGCCTGCTACTCGACCAAAACACCGAGGTGACAGCAGCAGGAGCGCCGCCTGGGCAAAAACAATCAACTTTGGCGTGATCTACGGCTGGCGCCCAGCGCTCGCGCTGCGAAACAGGCGTGAAGCCAGGGGTTGCAGGCCAAGGAGTTTCTCTCGAAATTACAAGGAGCGCTACCACAGGGTTTTCCGGTTTTCTGGAGCTGCAGGGAGCGGCTGGCCCTCAGTCGCGGCTATTGTGGAGACAATCTGGGGGCGTCGCCGCCCCTCGCCTTTGACCCCGGTGGCCTCGGCCGCTGGAAAGGCAAGCCACCAGAAGAGATCGGAGGCTGGGGTGGCCCGGCCGCGCCGGGAATGGAAGCTCAGCAAACTGCGGGCGGCGTCCAATGGCAAGCGATCCAGGCTCATCGGCCGACATCATTCAAGCTTGGCCGAGGTTGCGCTCGATTCAGGAGCTTGCCGCGCCTCAGGCTGCGCCCGCCGATGTTGCTGCAGAGTGGCACGACGAACTGGTGCTGGAGGCGGCCCCCGACGCCCTCGACACCGTTTGGCACGGTGAAACGGGTTGATGGGGACGAACGCCGTTTCGCCTCCGCGTTCCCCCTGGGGTGGACCACCGGCTGGGGAGCGAACTTGGCATGAGAAAAGTGAGTTTGAAGAAGATCGAAGCGGGCCAGTCAGAGCGACCCTGCCAAGTCAGGATTGATCCCTATTCGTGCGCTGAGCACACCTGGTCTTGACGCCCATCCTTCCTGCCACCAGCTGAAACGCCGCGTCGCAACCGCGACCCACGGCAAGCGGGAGTTGTTCTGCCCAGCCCACCTGAGCAGCAGTTGCTGGGCAACAGGCCGCAAGTATTTTTTGCATCTGCTTTCACCCCCGAAGAAGTCAAGCAGGGGCATGAGCCGACAAAGAAGGCCCGCTGTCTGATCCAGGCCACCCGGTGCTGGTGCCAGCAACGAATGGCTGGATGAAGCAACTGTTACTGTTCTGAGTGCGGCTGCAGCCGCTTGGTGCCATGTTGGCAGCGGTGGATCGGGCTGGAGCACACGGTTTGCGCTGGGGCACCGCGCGAAACTCTCGGGAGCAGGGTGGCCCATTGTGGATCGGTGGTGGCAACCCGGAGCGTGAGCGAGTTCAGCCGCCGGGAAGCAGGGCGGCCAGCGTCAGAAGCGTGCGACAACAGCCGGTTACTTTCGATCCTGCTAGGGGTGATTGCGGGCTCATTATTCGCAGTTATTCGGCCCGAGTACTCGGGCACCAGTTGCTGCAGAACAGCCACAGCAGCTTGCTCATTCAGGACCGCCAAGAAGCCTGTTCCATCTGTGTCCATCAGCTCGAGAGGGACGATCGGGCGGCTAGAGCGCTCTCCGTGGGCGCCAGATGAATTCAAGCGGATTGGGCGGTGGGACATCTGAGTCCCCGATCAGCAGTCTCATAGAGCTTCTCGCGGGTCGTTAGCCCGTTGAACTGATCGAGATGTCGCCGTGGGCATGGTTGGCGTCGCGGCAGTCGGCAACCGGAGGAGCCGAACCATCTTGGCGCGCCGAGGTCAACCGATGGTCGGCAACGGTTCGCCATGTTCGAGCAGGAAGACCTCACCGCCGCTGCGGCGAGGCCCGGCGGGCCTGCAAGCACCAGCTGGGCCCCTCCGGGAAATGGTTCATGAACAGTAGCGGGTTTTGATCTCGGGGTGGGTCCACGGTAGCGGGGCCCGCCGCTGGCGATCTGTCACGACAAGGGCACCACGAAACCGGAAGGACGCCGAGCACGTTGCCGAAGCGAAAACCATCGAGCAGGACCCGGACCCGCTCCGGTAGGCGCGTGATCCTGGCCGCGGGCGCCTGAACCAAAGCAGTTACAGGCGCGGCTTGCTTGGCCCCATCACATTGGTGTGGGCGCACGGCTTTGTCGGTGGAATCAGGAAGGATGAAAGCGTTTCTTCGAGATCCGCGCGCCATGGGCGGCCTCCAGGGACCGAGCGGGTGCCCAGGAGGGTGTTGCAAACAGTCCCCGCACAGATGTTTGCCCTCCACCAGAGGGCACGTGTTATGTAGGCCGCTGCGGGTGGAACAGACGCATCAAGTTGTGCCCAGCGAGGAGTGGGCTTTGGAGGCGGATTGATCCCGCACATCGCCCAGCAGAAGGATCAGCAACGGATGGCTGTTTGCAGGCCCGGTTCCGTCGCCAGCGATCAGAGTAAAAACTCCATGGCTCGATGGCGTAGAGGGCCGGCTTTCGCTCTGTTTCGCACACCAGCCGGGGCGGCGCTGCTTGGCCGCAGGATATGGTCCGGCAGAGCGTTCCGAACCGATCGAGCCGCGGCACGGTGACAAAACCGAGCGCCCGCAGACCGGGGAAGCCGCAGCAGATCAGGGTCAGGCGGGCTGGGTCGCGGCCGAGCAGCTCCTCGATCGCCACGGGGCGGAGATCGGTCACGGCCTGTTCGCCCAGTGGCGTCCGGGACAGGGAGCGGCATCAAGAGCACGGTCCAAGGCCCATCCACGGAGCTTGCAGCGCCATTCGCTTTTCGGCCTGACCAAGAGCTGATGGGGATGGCCAGCAGTTACCTTGGCGGATGCCGTAGCGATCAATTCAGCGCCGGGCCAGATCACGGCTGGAATGGACCGGCAGCTGCTGCAGCTGCCGCCCCGCTGAGCGTGGGGTCATCATCCCCCGCCAACGAGCTCAGAGCGGGTGTGGTGCGCAACTCAGAGAGCAGAATTGAGGCGGCCTGGCCAGCCGCGAACACCAGGGGTTGGGAATTTTGGGGCTCGCTGGACAGAGGCCAACGCACAGCGCTGGGCCGTCGCGGCGGCGCGCAGCCAGTAACACGCCACAGATCACGCAACACAATCCGGCTGGCGATCAGGGACACACTAGAACAGAACATGCCAGACCAGGCGGGCCAGAATGCACGGGAAAGGGCGGATCGTCCATTGGCCAAACCAGGGTGCTCACCAGCAGCACCAGCAAGACGATTCAAGGCCGTGCGGCAAGCAGAGGCATAGAGCGCACATGACTACCCGTGTACGCGTTCAGACCCCGATACAGCCCTGATCCCCAGCACGGCGATGCGATGGCCACCGCAAGGGGCAACAGAACAAGATTGCTGCGAACATCGGCGAGAACGGTGATTCAGCCGGCAGCGGCGAAGGGCAAGCCAGAAGCTGACACGAACAGGGCCGATCAGGGCGATCAGCATCAGGCGCCGGCTCAGCACCTCGGGGAAGGGCAAGCGCCTCCAGCAGGCCGCAGAACAGCCGATCAGGGCCAGGATCATCCGTGGCAGGCTTTCCCACAGGCAAGTGTTGGCGCGGATAAGGCCGGCGAGGCCGGCCAAGCCAGGTCCCAATCTCCTGTGGCTGGGCCGTTGGGGGGCCTTCCAGGCCTGCCAGGGCCGCGGTCGGTGGGCTGCTCGCTCAGGACGTTCCATTCTACCAGACGACGCAGCGCCTTTGGCTGCCCCCGGTCCGCTCAGTGGCCGGGGCGTCGCCTCGACAGGCATTTCGACGCCCGGTGCGCTGCTGGGCAAGGTGAGCAGGACGCAGGCGAATCCGGTGCCCCCCGCCAGCTGCCGGGCGGGCTTGGTAGTTGGTTGCTGCCACCAGGGTGAGTGCTGGCGGGGTGATCGCCAGGATTTGTCAAGGCCGCCGGCCCCCGCTGGTAGAGACGCCCTGACGCTCGAGCTTGATCCGGGCAAGGCTGGCCACGGCCCGGCCCCGGGCGAGCGGAAACCAGGTTTCAGTGAGAGCAGACGTGGCCAACCGGCCAGGGCGAAGAAGCCCACGTTGCCCCAGTCATGGCTTTGTGCCTGCATCAGGCGGGCTGTGGCGCAGATTCAGCTCCAGCACCAGCACCCACACAGGCAGGTCAGGGCCTGGCCGCCAGCGAGAAGAGATTTCGCGCCGCCCCCATGCCAGAAGGCTGAAGCTGCGCACTGGTCCAGGCCTTCGAGGCCGGGCTGAAATCGGTGTAAGGCCAGCAAGACGAACGCCGCGTATTGACAACGAACGCCATCACAACAGCCGAGCATGCCCAGACGCGATTCCGGGCTTCGAGAACGCCATCGCGAGGGGAAAGGGGCGGGACGGGGCCAGGAGGTTAGGCAGCCAGAAATCACAAGACCAATGCCGCCGCCAGGCAGAGCGCCTGGTGTTCACGCCGTGCAGGCTGGCATCACCACCAGAACTTGTCATTCAGAGGATGTTTTCTGCCCTTCGGGAAGCAGGAACGACCCAGCACCCAAAGCAGGCAGCGAGAGATCCAGGCGGTGAGCGAGGCCAGAGACATCGGTGGGCAGGAAGCGATTGATTCAACAACCTGGCCCGGCAGCGCAAAGCGCCCAATCAGGCCCAAGGCGGCCAGATCAGTGGAGCGCCAGGCAGGGCCGGCTGAGCAGCCCAGCGCCAGCAGGGGAGCCAGGGGCAGCAAGATGCAGCAAGGGGTCGTTAGAGGCGAGCCCACGCGGCTGGAGCACCAGCAGGCTCCAGAGCAGCAACAGCAGGCAGGGCCACCACCCTGTAGCCGACAATGCTTGCAGGGGAGGGTATGGAACCCGCTCTTCCGCGCTCCACAGCAGCAAGCCCCCGCCAGCCAGGGAGAGGTGGCATGATGGCGAATTCAGCCAAGCCCGAGCGGACCAGCAAGGTGAGCTGGGCTGCCGCAAGGAGCAGAGCAGGTGAGCGCAAGCCCAATGCTTCCGCGAGGCCGGAATCATGCGGCAGTCTGCCCGAATCTGATTTCGGGCTCCAGCCGTCGTCTTCCAAAAGCCTGCCTTGAGCCCGGCGGGCCTCAAGGCCACCCGCTCCACGGTGGTCTGCAACGACCGCGGCCAGATTGAACGCCGCAGCGAGAGTAATACAAGGGAATAGAACAGTGCTGTTGAGGCCAGCCTCACATCTGGCGGGGCCAAGCTGACCGGAGCATTGGCGCGCGCCACCTGGCTTCTGGCGCGCAGGTTGGCCTCGGCCCTGTGAGCAGCACGTCACTTGCCTGTCGCAGTCCGGCAGCGTGCTGTTCTGACCCAGGGGGGTCTCCCTTCCTGTTTTGCAGGGCCTGCAGGATCTGGGGCTGGCCGGCCACCACCTCCGCAGGCCGCTCACGCTGGTTTTCCCCATCCAGCTGCCTGCGAACTCGCTTCAGCTCTCCTGGGAGGTGCGCACCTGAACCCTCAAATGAAAGCCGGACGCCGTTGTGGAGGATTGTTGCCCCACCCCTGACCACCGCCACGGGGAGCAAGTAAAGCAGGGGCGCCAGCGCAGCAGAGGCCGCAGCCAACGCGCCGCCAGCATTCCCAGAGGGCCGGCAGGGCGTCGCCGCTTGAAACCAAAGAACAGAAAACAGCGCCACCGTGCCAGGGTGGAGCGCTCCAGCACCTCAGCCATCACCGCCAAACAGGTCGCTGGGAATTCACCCGAACGGGGGCGGCAGCAGCGTTGTCAGCACACTGGCCAGGAAACACAACAACAAGGTGTAGGAGCAGGGCGTCGAGGCATGCGAGCTTTTAATGCGACGGCTGAAGGTCGTCCTGCAACTCAATTGTCATGGGAGGGTGGCGACCTCAACCTGCCGCGGACGTTACGACGCATGCCTTGCGAATGAAGCGCGTGCGTGCGCTGCGTGGAAAGACTCAGCGGCCATGCGCTGTCCCCTTGACTTGATTTCCCATACACTCAGCTTCAAAGGGCTTCCAGAAATGGCTTTCCAGCACACCGGACACCCAGCGCACGCTATGCGCTGCTGGCCGGCAGGCCACGCCCCGAGGAGAAGTGCGGCATTGGCCTTTTAATGGGATTGTTCGATGCTGCGGCGTCGCCGCCGCATTTTTCTGATTCACCGCGGTGGGGCCGTTCACGCTGATCGCGGGGCTGCGCGCGGTCTATTTGCGCAATCAACCCAATCCGGTGTTTCTGGGCGGCTTCAGGCCTGCTGATCTCCCGATCCGATTCAATGAGAGCGGCGGGGCCGGCGGGGGAGCCGGTGCCAGGTACGCGGCGCCATCGCTTCGGTGGCCCGCAAACGTCAGCCGCAAACGACGTGCCCACCTTGATCCGGGTGCTGGAGAGCCAGCGGTGCTTGGAGCCCAGTGGTCAGCGAACTGCAGAGCCGTTTATCCCGATCAGGCGATCCCCAGGTGGACGTGAGCCTGGTGGCCGCCGATCCCAACCAGGGCGCAATTCCCAATTCCTGGCGGCGGGTGTGCTCTCCGTGCAAGGCCAGAGGTGGCAGCCCTGAGATAAGTGGAAGGAGACCTGCTGTTCACAGAGCAGGCCTTTACTGAATGGGCCCTGCGCAGGCGCCGGGAGAAGCTCAACGAAAGGGGGTCAAATTCCTTGATAAAAAACAGGTCCTGATCTGCAGGCGCGCAGCACTGAGCTCACAGGCGCGAACTTCGAGCGGCTTCCGAACAGCAACAACGTGTTGGCGCCTGAGGCCGGAAGCGGCCCGGTTACGCTGGCCAGGCCGAAACGCTGCGCCAGTCGTTGGGAGGAACCCAGGCTGGCTGAGCGTCGCCGTCTGCAGCAGGGTTGGCGCGCCGATGTGCCGCCGGGGCGGCTTGCACAGCCCGCCACCTTCACAAGCACGCTTGGAGATGGGAGGATGGCAGCGATCAGCCCGATCGGGCACGAGCCGTGACCCTTGATTGTTGCCCAACCAACCTCTGCTCAGCGAACTCAACCGCTTAGACGCGAGATCGCCACGCCGCTCGATTTTTCTACACGCCAATCGCCTTTCCTGGGTCAACTTGATCAGCGGCTCGCGAGAAGCTTTGCAGCCAGCCGCTGCAGCGCAAGGAACTTGAAGCAGGTGGAGGCCACCTGCAGCAGCTTGGGACGGGTCGATCGCGGCAATGCGCTCCAGATTGGCGGCACCGACGCCCGTTTTCCGCAGCCCAACCAGCGCTGCTTGCGCGAATACGAAGCCCTCAGTCAAATTGGGGCCATCGCCCAGGAACCTGGCGAGTTACCAAGCTACCGCGATCAATTCAGTTTGGAATCGCCCAGAGCAACGTGCCCTTGGAGGTGGATCGGCCCCACGGTCCCGCGTGCGAATCAACCCCGTGGCAACCGCTGCTGGGCCAAGGGCTGCTGCAAGCTTTTGCTATTCGGCGTGGCCGCCGGAGGCTGGTTGCGGCCCTGATCGTGATTCGCCTCGATCATGTGTTCCACTCGGCGGTGAAGGTGCGCTGACGAACTCCCAAGGTGCCGGCTACTGGCGTCACATTCCCAACATTCGTTTTTTCGAAGGGGTGCGGCGCGACAAGCGCTTCCTGTTCAAGACCTGACGCCCAGCAAGCCGGATCGGCCGGGCTTACCAGCCGTTTTCCACTATGCAAGAAAAGCCTTCCGTAAACCTCTACACAAGCCCCCCCATGGCTTCTTGAACAGCGGACCGAACAGTTGAATCGGTTGGCCGTGAGCAGTTCGGTGCCCTCGAGAGGGCAAGAGTTTTGGCGAGTGTGCTGCTGGCCCAAAACCTGAGTGAACTGGGGCAAAGCGGGTGACTGCTGATTGATCCGACCTTACGGCCAACCCCAGGTGCAATTCCACAGGCTCGGAATCTTGAACACTTGAGCGGCCTTTTCCAACCTGCTCACGGACCAGGGGCACTGACTGGCGCTCCATCTGCTGGCAGACCGGCCAGAACATCCAGTTTGCAGTTTGAATCACTGCCCGGCCGGGCGCGTGCCGGATTGCACCGCGGCTGTTGATTCTCTGGCGAAGGGCCATCTGGTCAAGGAGTTTGCCGACCACCGACGCTTTTCGACTCGATTACTGTACGACACCCACCAGCCCTGGATTGGCCGAATGCCTCCTGCTGCCGAAAAAACCTCGCGGGGCATCCTCTTTGGTGGTGGGGCCTGAACAAGGTGGACCGCCAGCTTCCCGGGCTTCAGGCGGTGGAGCGATTCCAAGTCCGCGGTGCCCGCTTCTGGGCGGGTGACAATTTCGCCGGTCGCCACGGGAGATCGCCACCAACATTTACGGCTACTCAGGGGCTATGGCTATGGGAGTTACATTGGAGGGAGCCTTCAAGGACTTGATCACAAGCACCGCTTACATTACTTATTCCGAATATCCATTCTGAGCAAGCCCTCACCCAGAGGTGGCTGGCTTCCTTTGGCGATCCCATTCGCAAAATCATCAAGCGGCATGGAAAAGGGGCTTGACACCTGGGCTCAAATTAAGCCCAATTCTCACCGTTGCCACTCCGGACTGTCCAGCTGATGGAATTCAACGCTCAAGTCTTTGTAATAATCAATTTCATGTCAGTCATTTCGCCCGCTTCTTCTCTGCCTTACTCTTGGGCAGCTGTGGTGGCTTCGGGCTTGTGGCGCCAAATCGGGCCTAATGCGGCTTACGCCTGTTGCTCAAGAGTGGTTTCATTTTCAATCCGGGATGTGTCTGCAGCATCGATACATCTCCGAATATAACTTACAACTGGGTGAGTATTCAACTCGCTTTTTTGTCTTGACCCCGTTGTCCAGCAATATAGTCAACTAGGAGGTATTTTTGTGTTGCTGATAGGGTCGTGAGTACAACTGCTTTGCTCCTCCATTGGCTGGACTTGCTCCGGACTAATGCTGAAATCACAGTTTAGCTAATCTATTTTCCCGGGCTTGCAAGGGAAGGTGGACGATTTCACCTGGATCAGTTGTGGCTCAACGCAGGGGGTTGCTCGATTTACAAGTACATGAGTACCACTCTTTCTAAATCTTGTTAATGATGTTTCAGGTGATGGAGTAGCATAGTCCTGGCGCAATGACGGCAAATTGCAAGACTGGAAAACTGTAGTGCTTTAGGGAATGCTGCTGTGAGCTGTGGCATTGGGTCAATTGGCTTGCCCGATTGGAGGAGGTTAATGCTTTCTTACATTATTTTCAACGATAATGTCATTAAGCAGATGGGTTTTGCAGTTCAAGGCAAACTCTTTTCTGATTTCGATTTTGATTGCTGTTCCGGCGACAAGCATCGTGCAGAAGGTTGTTTCCCTCTCCATTCTCTGCTGTTGCAGTTGACCATTTTTAGCATGTTCTTGCTTAAGCTCAGAAGACGATTCACTTCAACTAGCAGCACAAGCTCTTTGACCCAAAATGTCTGACCGGTTTTAAAGCCGGGATAATAAGTTTTTAAATTTCTCTATCTTTCCGTTGGTAGACTTTTTCCGGAATGGTTAAGTCATTTCCCTTTAATGCAACGGGACTGCGCGAATTAATTGTTTTCCTGTTCCAATTGGGTTGATTATTAATGGTTTCGGACAGATTTTGGATTCCTTTTTTGTGGGACGAGACAGTTTAGTTGGTATTGAGTTAAGAGCTTAAGAAGTGAAAGCTGCTGATCAGGCGTTCTGTTTTAAGAGCTGGTTTTGTGAGCTTAAGGACGCGAAAGTTCACAAGCAGAAAACTGTGGCGCCACGGAGAGCTCTGATAGAGAATGACAATTTCATGTGATCAAAAATCGAAAAGTACCAGAAGTTCTTGATCACAGGTGAATTGGATGGAAAAAACAACAGTACCTTGCTCTGCATCCATGGCTCTGCGGTTCGTTTGCTGCCTTCTGTCCCTAGGTGTTGGCAGCTATTTTCAAAAGGCACTGCAGTCGTGCGCTCCAGCCATCCGACCCCAGCCACCAGGAGTAATCCCAAGACCATCACAGGAAACCAGCAGGGCTCCACGAGGGGTTCGGCCACGCCTGTCCGGAGTGATCGCGGCTGGGGCAAAGCATCAGCCAGGGAACACCACGTTGACCAGGGCAACGGCCAGACAGCAGCCGGCTTGAACCCAGGCGCCGACGAACAACCGCGTGATCGAGGCGGCTGCACGCTTTGAAGGGCTGGGCGGACGCCAGGGGCAGATCAAGCGCTCAAACGCAACACCGCTCAAAGGCTTTTCGGTGCCGCAGCAGCGGTGCAGCCGGCAACGCGGGCCGCGCGCGGATTACCGCCTGGATCCGCTCCAAGGGAAACCTTGACCTCATCCTGGAACAGGACAAGTGCGTGCGGCCCATCAGCGCCCTCTTCAGGCTGATCCTGGTGGGCAGGCAAAGTTTTGTCTCTAGTGGCGCGATAGGAAGCCCCCTCCACTATGGCTCTCAAGTGGAAGTGATTCTTTTCTAGAGCCCATAGGGAGAATTCGCATGCGTCTACCGGCAAGGGCGGGCAGGTCACGATCCCCCACGCGCCATTCGTGATGCAGTGCTCGCGGACTATAGATCCCAGCTGTGGTGGGTTGCTGCAGTTTCGGCTGTGTTGTGGGCGATCGGGTGGTGCCGAGAAGGTGGAAGGACGAGGGGCCTCAGGCGCGCCCATGGAGGCGATGTGGGATTCTATGTGATCTGCTTCGATGTGATTCAATCCGGGCCGGCTGCCTTAACGCTTGCGACACGTTCCGCGATTCAAATGCGCTGATCGATGGCCGCCATGGTGAGACTTTTGCCTTGAAAGGATTCGAGGTGGCGCTGGCATGAGGCGCTTGCGCTTCATCCTTTTACAATATCGGCCGATTCCCCCGAGGAAGCTGCCTTTCTGGCGATGCCCCGGCGGACCGCCCATGCCGCCTACGCATCCAAGAGCTTAGGTGGGCACCACGCCCAACATGATCTCTTGTCGGATGTCCTAGGATCAGGTGCGCCGCTTGCTTTTGGTGATCTTTAGCGCTGCGAGCTGGGTGACGGGCGTGATGCCAGGGCTATCGGCAGGTCTTTCCTGATGCTGCAGCTCATCAAGTCTGATCCATCCAGCCAGCACAGGCAATCTACGAAAGTGGCGTACACACCTTACTTAGCGGGGCATGCCATATCTTCGAAGTACATGAGTCTGCCACCTGCTTCTAGCATAATTTTGGCGCCCGGTCGGACTGGGCTGGATCTATTCTTCCCTTACATGCCGTGCAAGCCGCCTTACGAGCGTCTGCAATTTGTTGATACAGAAAAACTTGCGAATGTGCTTCATGGGTCCGTTCAGCCTTAAGGGACTGCCAGAGGACTTGGTTGCCAACAGCTCAAGCCAGGAAGCCAGCCTCGCGGCCCAGCCCCGCTCCCAGCTGATCCGAGAGCCCTTGGAAGCTCTCCGTTCCCGTAGGGAGCGAGGAGCGCCTGGAAGCGGCCATGGAGGCCGCCGCCAGGGGGTTGCTGGGCCCTTCCGACCCAGCGGGCCTGCGCCGGAAGCCCCTCGCCGCCGCAGCCGGAACTTGCCTGCCGGCCGAGACGAAGCCCTGGAGCGGGCCGGAGAAGATCCCTTGTATGTGAAGTGGCGATGCCGATACACAGAAACGCGATCTCGGGTGGCGATGCTTCGCCGCGCGAGATCTGATGTCGTGGGTGAGTGCGCGCTGTTCCCCCGAATCAGGGCGCAGATAGGGAAAGTCGTCCGGTGGTGGGTGTTATCGGGCCAGCGCGGATTTCACGACTTTCGAGAGGGCGGGGCGGCTCGCCCCCGGAGTGCTTGTATATGTGACCCCTCACAAACCCAGCAGCGCCGCTTTTTGTGCCGAAGCCCTGCGGGTGGAGGACGTGCGCCGCCCGTGATCGGCTCCTTGCGCAACAGTTATGCATGGCCGGAACAGCCCCGCGCGCCCTCGATGCACGACGAATCGGTGAAGGCCCCCTCACACTCCACCAGAGGGCGGGAGATGGCCACCCTCCGAGCAGGCACTATAGGAGCGCTGATGGGGATGGTCTGAATCGATCAGCCTCCCCCGTCTCGGACCTGCTGAACTTGCCGTGGGAAAACGGCACCACCCCGGCGAACACTTTGCCCCCATTTGACAGCCGCGCCGGGGGCTCCAGTAGGGGCGCCGCAGAAAAAGGCATTCCAAGCCGGTCATAACCTTCCACCTCAATCAAGGACAGGCCTTTTCGGCTCTTTACAAAGCAGTGCTTGATCATTCTAGCCAGGAAAGGCCATGGCATCGGGGAGTCTGGACCTTATGCGGACGACCCGAACGCTGCTTCAGTGCATGGTGTGAGTGAAACGCGCCATGCATGGCCGGGTGCCCCAAACTTGGTCACCGCGTGGCAACCCGCACGGTGGGTGTCTCAGGAGCTTGAGGAGTACGACGGTGCCTTGCTGACGGTGGAGCCGCGCTCGGAACCAGACCAGCATGGTTGTGGGAGCTGCTCCTGAGCTGGGGCCTCAGGACGGAGGCAGCATCGAGCGCGCTGAACTGGGGCCCCGGCACTGGGAGGAAGACGTGTTTCTTACTGGATACGGTGTCATCTCAGAACTGCGCAGGCGTGGGCGGGATCCAGCTGGTGGCCTGGCCTCAGTGAGCAGAATATCGATGATCGCTCTATTCTGATAGTGTTGATCGTCTTGGGAGAGATCGGCGGTTAGGCATCGTGATTATAGCAGCGCAAGGTTGATGACAACGTATTCGCTAGGCGTACTGCAGGGCTTGGCTGTGAGGGATGCTGTTGTTGTATGGCCGCGAATCCTTCCCTGTGTTCGATGGTGCCATCGCCAGTTACGCTTGGAGGCCAGCTTTCAGCTGGAGATCGGCCATGAGGGGCCCGTGAACCTGATTGATTCGCCAGCGCCACAGGCATCTGGAGCACGGGATATGCAAGGTGGGGTTGACACGCATGACGTTTTCGCCATTCATCGGCCCAGGGGCATTGCAGGTAGCTTGAATCCTCTTTTCAGCCCAGGAATGACCCGAACCGTTCCACCGCTGCGCCAGGTGAACGCCATGGCCTGCTGTGCAAGGGCACTTTCTCTCGCGGCACCAGGTACGATGTGCCTTATGGGCATCAGGAGCATCCTGCGACTGCCTGAGGACTTGGAGCAAAAGCTCAGCCAGGAAGCCAGCCTCAGCGGGCCGATCTCATCACTCTTATCCGCCTTGCGAACCGCACGTGGACGGCACCGCGCCAGCGTGACGATCGAGCGCACCCAGTTAAGCCAGCACCACGGCCGCCGCAGTGGCGTACCTCAGTCCACCGCCACCCGCCAGGCCAGCGCCGCACCGATCAGCGCGGTGCCACCAGGGTAGGACCAGAGCACACCGACGGTTGCGAACCAGCCGGGGCCTGCTGCAGGCCGCTGGTAGAGGTGACGCGTGTTTGGGCCTGGAACATACCTGAGCTGGCCGTGCATCAGCCGCCGCAGTTACGCAGCTAGGGCATCGGCCCAGGCACGCGCACGGCCACCAGCAGCAACGCCAGGCCATCGGCAACGCCGGGGCTGCCATGCACCACCCCGGGACCTCGCACAGGAAGGTGCTGCCCACATTTCCGCCCATGTTAACGGCCGCGCCTTGTGCTCCGGAGTTCCGAATCAGGAAGCCAGCAGGGCCACCCAGGGGGCCAGAGCCCAGGTACGCTCTCGGGAAGCTGATCGCGGGGCTAGGCGACCACAACGGCACGAGCAAACCGGCTCACATAGGCCCATTCGGAGGCCAGGTCCATGAAATTTTGAAGAGCTTGATCAGCTGCCCGTGATCGCCACTAAACGGGCCACGGCCAGCCAGGGCGTGGCGCCATCAGGGTGCGGCCGACGGCCAACACTTAGGCGATGGCGGGCTGGCCAGCTGAGCTCCGTAGACGCCAGGGGCCGCAGGCAGAGGTTCAGCCGGACCTACATCAAGGCCCCACCCAATGCTCGGCTAGGGGGCGCGGCAGAGGCAGCGGGACCATACGGAAGCCAGGTGCGGTCACCACACGAAAAAGCCCACCCACCAGCCACGCGGCGGCACGATAAAACCCGATAATCTCCGTGGGCAGGCGGTGTGGCGCTCGCTGCGGGCATTGGGGTGATTCGACGCAGGCCCCGGCGCAGAGGTCGGCGGCATGCAGGGCACCAGCAGCAGCAGGCCAGCTTTAGCTCAGTGGCCGCCAGGCGGCACGCGATCCAGGCACGAGGCAGAGGGGAGGCTCATGGCGGCGGGCTACCTGGGAACGGCTGGGGCGATGGGATGCCCGAAAGCAGATCAAGAGACACTCATTAAGGTAAACCCTTGGCCAGATTCCGCTGCTCAAGCGCAATTACACCGCGTCGAAAGTTTTCGGCGGACACCAGCAGCAGGCAGGGTGACCCGCCCAAGGCCACCTGAAAAAAAAGTAGGTGGGGGCATGGGTGAGCAGCCGGGCAGCGGGGCGCGCGCGGGGATCGTGCACGGCCTGGAATCCGCGCCAGCCGGACGCGTATGATAGCTGAGT
>Ga0163217_1068031_pt1 | contig 16727 bp, 10 predicted proteins | sample SynspAceP_FD_185933 | JGI IMG/M metagenome (GOLD analysis project Ga0163217, IMG submission 185933) | Saline lake microbial communities from Ace Lake in Antarctica - Synechococcus sp. Ace-P (PacBio error correction) | ecosystem: Environmental > Aquatic > Non-marine Saline and Alkaline > Saline ... | reverse complement strand
GATATTACTACCATTGTGCTAGATGCTCAAGCGCATTTCAAAAAGCAGCCCATTCTTTTATCTTGATTTGCTTAAAGATAAGAAATATAGCTAAAGTTAGTGTGCTTTAGGAAGTAGAGGTTTTTTCTTTGCGCCACTATTAGCAGCAAATTAAACGCTGGATTTCTGTACCGATTCGTAAGCAGGGTAAATTACCTTACAGGAAGAAAGTGTTTGCCTACGCTTTAGGAAGATAGGCACCGATACTTAGAAATTCAACAAAAGGACAGTATTCCATCCTGGAGATAAAAGTGATTTTAGTGCATTGATGATGTTTTGGCTACTGGCGGTTACTGCGCTGCAGCTTGTGGCGTGATTACTCGGACTAGCGGGGAAATTGTGCAGTTTTGTACTTTTAATTGAGCTAGATTTTAAATGGGGCGCAATAAGTTTGAATGGATGATGACATTGCATCCTTAATGCACTACCTCAATCAATGCATTGATCGTTACAAAAAACGCCAACCCAATAGAGCCATTTGTTAGTTTATGATGCTTTCGAAAAGGTCTAGCCTTTTTTTGAAAATGAATGGTAGTTAGAGCTTTATTTTAGTTTTGCTAAAAACTGGAATATGTAATTTCTCATTTTAAAAATTATTTATGCAAATATAGTATCATTTTTTTAATTTAGAAAGACTGCCGAAAGGCAGTCTGTTATATATAGGCCTATATGATTTCTCGTTAGGTTAAAATTATTGATGAGTGACAGCATTAGTAGGGACAAGTAATTAAGTAAAAGTATCATAGGTTTGATGTTTTAGAGAGGTTAATAATTTAATTTGTAAATAATCGATTATTTCCTCAATATATAGCAAAAGGAATAAGCAAGCTTCCAAATTATTAGGATACGAATTTATTTGTAATTAAAATACAATAATGTAACTAAATAAATCATTATGTGTTATAATATGTAATATAAATCCTATATTTTCAAGTTTTTAAATAGAAACTAAATAGATTTAATATTATAATATGTAATAATTACAGGGTCTTTATTTTGTGATTACATCGTTGGAGGCAAGGCACATTTGATTTTTCCTTAACAATTATTTTAACTGTCGTTCATCTTCAACAAGCTTGTTTTTTTTAAGTTTTTTCTTTACCTGCTAAAAAAAAAAGACATTAAAACTATGATTTTTGTCAGTTTTGCAAGATATAAGCGCTTATTCATTGTGAACAGAAGTTAGCGTTAGAAAGCGAATGCAAAGCTGTGCGGAGGGTTTTCTGTTTTCATTGTCTAAGGTGAAGGGTAAAAATAAATTCTAATGTTTATGGATTGGTTAAACCATGAGCAATTAAACCTGTGTCTGGTTGTATTTTATTCTATTAGCATTTTTAAAACTTTAGGATTACAGGGTCCTAAAAAAATTCTTGGTTATATTTGTTAAAAAAACTATAAAAAATGCAAGACGTATTAGTTATATTGTTTTAGGTTTAAACCTTGCTTATTTTTGGCGTAGTTGGTTGCTAAGGCGGCGGTTTTTAGCGTTATCACTTAGGCTCAATATTCCGAAAATTGTTAATTTGGGATTGACAGGTAGTTTCTTTTGTACCTCGGGCACCAGAATTATTGTGAGTATTAAAGCGGCACCTGACGTTTTCCTGATTTAGCTTTAGGAAATGTTAGTCGTTCTAATATCGCAAATCTCGGCTTAGTATAGGTATTACCTTTACATTTTTAGGTTCTATTTAATGTTTAAAAAGGAGTTTTTATTACCACAGATTTGGCCAGTGATGCATGATTAGCGTCTTATGTTGTTTTTGGTTTTATATATTTTGACCAGGAGCTGCAGCAACATGGAAAGGCATCAATTATGGTGTGTTACTTTTTGCATTTTTGGTTTTGACTTATGTGCGATTTCAAACGCCCAAGCCGTTGAAGATTGAAAAACCCGGAAGATGATGTGTTATTACCCAATTATAAAAACAGTTTATTTAGTTTAGGAGGTACCTGCACTCTGGGAGGTTCCAGAATTTTTAATTCATGGAGCCGTTTGGCTTGGCAAGCTGTTTATGGAGTTACGAACGTGTTATTGCGTTCCGTGGTTCTCTATAGTACAAGTATTCCTGAGTTGGCAGCATTCCAGGCATTGCCGTTATAAAGAAAGACAAAAGCCATTTCCTTGGGGAATCTTATTGGTTCAAACATTTTTTTAATCTATTGGCAGTTTAGGGATTTACTCCATAATAACACCCATTTAAGGTTGATGGACCAGGTTGTTTTGACCAATGATCATATTTGGATGCTTAGGCCTTTCGTTTTTAGTGGTTGCCTTGGTTTTTATTCCAAAGGACTTCGATTAGGGTGCGCGATGGTATAATTCTTGTTTAGCCTGTTTATTAATATTTGATTACTTTTACCATTCAGTAATTTAAAGGGCTATTAAGTTGGTGGGCAAATGACTAGTAGCGGATCTTGCACATAGGGCAAATGGCTGGTTAAAATATATTAGTCTGTTAGATAATTGTTAGGGAATTAAGTGTGCGTTTTAACTATAAAGAGACATAAAAAAAGTGCTGTTGAAATTTCAACAGCACTTTTTTGTATAAAAATAAAAACTTTAGATTAAACCTCTGCAGATTTTACCGTTTTGATAATTCTAGCGCAATGTTTATTAGGGAATCACGCATTAGAAGCCGGACGACGATCTTCCAAATAGCCTTTTCCAGCCATGTGAAACGGTGTTAAATAGGATTCGAATAGAAGCGCACGGATCTTGGATATTCCGTAAGGGAGAAATCATGAATTGAAGCTGTTTCGTGTTTACGGTTTGTAAACGTTGGTTCGTTAAATTCACAGTTAAAGGCAAATATGTTCGTTGACACAGGAACGGAAAAGCTTCACATATTTTTTCGTAAGTTTCCTTTGAACCAAAGTCTAGGTGGGTGTTTAGAGAAATGCATGCATTCCCTGAACCATTCCAATCGTATCAACCTAATGGTTTAGGGTGGTATTTCAATATACCAATCATATGTCTTCCTTAAACGATCTAATAAATAGTTCTGGCGATTCCAAAATTTCATCCCAGCTTTTTTAGCGCCTTTACAAATAATTGAAATTCCCATTGTCCACAAGCAACTTCTTTGATTAATAACCTCGAAGGTTTAATCCTGCTTCAATACATTAAAATCCGCGATGCTCTTCTACCAATCTCTTCCGGCTGATTAAGGACCTCTTAAGAAACAATAGATAATGCCTTGTGCGTTTCGGGTAAAGCCTCCTCTTGGGAATCCTAACAGGTTAATTCGGTTTATCGTATCATGATAAAAATTCCTTGCTCAAAAAACCAACCAGAAATCATCATTTTCATCATCAATTTAGCTGCTCTTACCGTTCGATTACTGTGGAGTTCCATCAGGCATTCATTAACTTCGGTCATGACCAACCATCCGTTTACTCTTGTTGGATCAAGGGTTAAATAGGCAACTGGCTTTAATACACAATCAGGAAGACCTCCAATAGCTTGCTTAGTAGTATTGAACCATCAAAAGACCAGTCATTTAATTCTTTAATAGTCCCTTTGAAATCTCATACTCTTCGACCTTGGTTGCTTACTTCGCATGTTTTGTGTGGGCTTGTACCATCTAACCAAATGTATTCTAAATTTATTTTTGCCATAATAAAAGAGTTAGTTATTTTATCTTTAGATTCCAGCAAAGTTAAATTTTTTAGAATACTACATAAAAATTAGGGGTTAAATGCGCATAAATATTAGTTATATTTTACAATTGACCATATTTTTTAAGGGGTATTTTATATTTTATTTATTTTTTTCGGTTTGAATATTTAAATTCTTAATTTTTTTTTTACTGAATTTAAAATCATATATGTCGGAAATGAGAATTTGATGCTATCAGTAAGAGTCAAGGAAAGACCTCGATAGTTTATTGAAGAAAAAGGGAAGAAGACTGAGCTTTTTGGGATTCATGTGTTTAATGAGACCGGCATTTGCTTTCAGTACCTTTACCAAAGGGACGGCCTTGAAAGGTGTTCGAAGTGCTATGCACTCTGGTCAAAAATCGGATTAGAAAATGGCAGTCAGATCAAGTAGCTGAATCTATTTCAAACTTGGGCTATCACTATGGGGGCCACGGCATTATACCGCATTGGTTTCAACCCTTAACCGGAGCAACGGCTGAAACAGGTCATGATTGCTTTTTTTGATTTATTACGATGGCAGCCTCTTGAAAAATTTGAGAGGTAGCCAATTGGATTGCAGCAAGAGCCAGACCGCCTCTAGTTTTCCAAGTGGTGGTTATTCGAAATACGTTTGAAGGCTAGGGATATACTGCATGGGACCCTACTTCGAATGCTTTTATATAATGGTACAACATTGTGTATCAACAGTATGTTGTTTCTTTATACAGGGAGAAGCTTTTGGACATAAAGCGCTCTTATTAAGAGCTTTAAGTGCTGATTGATGATGCAGCCACGCGGTAGCTCGTATTTTGATAAAAATTGTATCTAAGGTAAATGCCTTACCCCTGGCTGGGAAACAAGAGTATTTTTTGAATCGATAAAGGCCTTAGCCTTTTCTTAGGCCGATATTGTCATTGACCGGGGAGAACTTTTAGATAGGGCATCAAGCCGCTAAAGGACAACAGTAGCACGATCATTATTTGGTGTTAGTTCCGATCGCGTTTTTAAGTGTTATATGAGCGGATTTAGAAAAGGGAGTGTACGAAATTAAGCTATTACTGTAAAAAACGCGTCATAACGAGGTTGCGCCTAATCAGTTTGAGCTTGGCCACCTGTTTTGAGGAACGCTAATTTTAGCTTTGTCGAATCACAATTTATTATTGCATGATGCTGAATGGATAAAATTGCGGATAAGCATCGTTTTAAAGTGCTTTTCCACGAAAAAGCCTTTTTGAAGGTATCAACGGTTCTGGGAAACATAACAACTGCGTCTTAGCTACAGTACCGGTGTAAATTTATTGAGTCCGGGTCAACACCCATGCAAAAAAACCTTCCAATTTTTAACCTTTTTTTATCAAACCATAGAAAGCTTGTTAGACACCATGAAGAATTACTACGGGCGGGTCTATTGCATCAGCAAGTAACCGATTATAGATGTAGGAGCTAATGAAGCGCACACGGCTATTTTTTCTATATTTATCTGGCCACAATTAAGTAGCGTTTTAGATGAATTAGAGGGAGTTTTCAAAAGCGTTAAATTGTCTCGAAGAAAAAACAGAACTCAATTAAACGTCGCTTTGGTAAAAATTCCTGAAATTTTATTAGAAATAAGATCGTAAACCGTACATCACCTTTTGGCTTTTAACAGAAATTAAATTCGAGATTGCGTGGGGGTGGGATCAAAAACAAATTGTGCGGAAAGCCCATACGGTTTTAAATACCATTGTAGCCAAGCAATTTACAGGATTTAAAAAGAGGTGATACCCTAATTGACAAAAAAAGCTTACAAAGAAAGATGAAGCAGTTTTTAATGGTCTTACGAGGAATTACATCCAAAACAGTCGAAAGATTCGTTTGACGGTTACGTGGTATAGCGATGAATGGGAAAAAGAAGCTGCAAGAAGAAAAATAAAGCAACAATAAAAATACACCTTACAAGCACTTCAGGTTTTAACCTTCGAAAAGATAGTAATTGAGCTTTTTAAAAAGCATGAAGGTATTAGCGAGGTTTGAAATTTGCTGCGCGTTAAAGAGATAGAGTTAGAGACTATATTTTTCAAGTTGCAAAATAGAGGGTAGGGTGTAAATAATGAATTGGTGTATAGTTATATTATTCCTTGCAGCGATCAAATATCAAATCAAATTCATAAAAAATGTTGGATGGCTTAAAAGATATCTATGGAAGCTGCGCACACAAAAAATTATCAGAAGGGTCAATTGTCGATCATTCGAACAAATTGCTGAGCATATTGAGCTATAAAAAAGGTAACAGATAAAATGACAGCGATGCCCGTAAAAGTGCTAATCAACTTAAAAGATATGGATAAGAAAGCTTTTTGCCTATTGTGATAATGTTAAAGCCATATTTTGATCAACATAGAACGCATTTTAAGCACAAATTAGAGCGGATCGATGGACAATGACCTTTGGCCATTAAAAATATAGAGAATTTACTTTTTCAAAGTAGGAAAGTTTTTTGTTCCTTAGGAGAAGGCTGGTGTAGATGAACATTTTGTCGTGGCTACCTTGACGTTTTTTAAAAAGATAAGGCTTGTTAAAATTTATTTAAAACCTAAGGTGGCAAACGGATTATAAGAATTACTTTGTTGAAATAGTTAAAAAAAAGCACAGAATTAGCAAAGTGCTTCTTTAATGTTCTGCTATTTTTGTGCAAAATATGTAAATCATGAGTCATCAAACAGCTGAAGAGTACAATCAGCGTGCGTTTCAATGTTCAAAGAAGACGTTCATAAGGCTATAAAAATATAGATAAAGGGCTTTTTCCACCAAGCCTTCTGTAAAATAGTTCTGATATTTAACGAATGAGAGAATTATTGCTTGGTGATGCATTGCGATGGAGCAGGGACAAAAAATCGTCGCTCGCCTATAGTATTGGGAAAGAAAAAAAGGTCAGATTTAAGTGGATGTGGAAAGGTTATTGCCACAGATGCCTTAATATGAAATATTGACGATTTAATTTTGCGTAGCTGCCACAGATCATATTATGCTTCTTTCCTCTACAATTGGCGTATAAAAGATAAAATTCCTGCCGAAGTGTTATCTGCATCATCAATGGGTACCGAAGAATTAATCAAAGATCTTAAACAATACGGAATTAGCATTCATGCTACAGGTGTGTGAAAACTGCCCAGATGTTGGGGATTAGTGACGACCTTATTGTAGATTTCTTACGGTAACGGCTCGTTTAAAACGGTCAGATGTTATCGATTAACGCAAATATTAAAGCGGTGATGTTATTGTAGGTTTCTAGGCTCTTTCGGTCAAGCGACTTACGAAAAAGAAAATATTAACGGAAGGATGGGTAGTAACGGATTGACCCTCGCGCGTCATATGTATTTTCTAAATACTTTGGCAGAGAAACTACCTGAAGTCTATGATGCAGAAGTTCCAGAGACTTGGTGTATTCACGGTTCTGTACCACACTTCACCGTATGCCGTTAAAGTGCCCCACTTGATGCCAGGAAATTAGTGTTTGTCGCCAACGAGAACCTATGCCGCCAATTGTAAAAAAAGGTTTTGGAAAAATATCGCATCAAAATGATATTTCACGGATGGTGCATTGTAGTGGTGGAGCACAAACCAAAATATTTACATTTTATAGATAAAGCTACATTATTATAAAAGATAACTTGTTTGAAGTACCCCCATTGTTCAATTTAATTCAAGAAACAATCCTGGTACGGATTGGAAAGAAATGTACCAAGTGTTTCACTGCGGACATTCGTTTGGTTAGAGTTTTATTCGTCAATGAGGCTATTGCAAAAGACTTGATAGCCATAGCTGGCTAGCTTCGGGGTTGGAAGGGCAAATTATTGTAGGTAGAAGCGAGTATCTCTAAAAAATAACCATCAAATTGTTAAAGAGTGTTTCTTCAATATTAAAATAATCCTTTTACATTAGTTTTTATCTTTTTTGTTCGTTGTTTCAAATAAAGAATTGATGCCTTATGGAACGCAAAGAATTTTTTAAAAACCCTAGGGGCTGGTTTAGCGCTTTTGCCCTATAACGTTTTCCATGTTTACATGGGTAGCTGCAGATGAAAGGTGAGGAGAAGAGCCTTTATTTACCCGTGCCAAAAACAGGTTGTATTTCAGCCATTGATTTAAGGCGCTAGTCATCTTCAAATCGTTCAAAATAACGGTGGATTTATTTGGTGTGAAGTCAGAAAGCAACGTTTACAGAAAATGATATTATCGTTGTACGACACTTAGAAGTAAATTTAGTTGCTGCAAGTTAAATATGCAGTGCTCATGCAACCCTCAAATAGAATTAATAATATAGAAATAATGGAATTTTTATTGTGGCATCAGGGCGCTCGTTTTAATCAAGAGAGAGATCCAGTTTTAAAAATTCTATATCTGAAAGAGAACCTTCTTAAAAATATTTCAAACGGAACTTTTGCAAAACAATATCTGCGTATTTTTAATAAATATGTTTAAAAATGAAATTTTTAATTTTTAGGGTGGCAGTAGTAGTTCGTTAACTTTGCTTAGTCAAATTGGCATCAAAGTTTTGAAAGAGCTCAAAAAGCATGTCCCAAAACAGAATATAAAACCTGTAAGTTCTTGTTTTTTCGGGTTCTGATTGCGTGTGACCTTGTAAAGGTTAGATAAGGAGGTATGGCAATCAATCGATTTAAAAGCCTATTGCAGTCCAGCACTATTGCCTTGTATAAGCAGATTTTCCAAGAAGAAAGGGGAATAAACTTTCTGAAATTTAGAAAAACAAAATAAGGCGCTGGCCAGAAAAAGTACAAATGCTAAGGGTATTTTCCACTAGTGGATCGTCCTCAAATACAGAGGTGAAAATTTTTAGGTCGAGAACTGCTATCAAGAAGTTTCACGCAAAAAGGCGTATATTTCGATATTTAAATTCTTTTAACGATTGAGAAAATTCACTTTATACCCTTATTTTTGTTTTTTACTGTTTAAATTTCGGTACGCCACAACGAGGAAAAGGTTATGTTCACATCAGACAGAAACCCTTAGTTTAATGGGTTCTGCGTTTTTGTTATTACTGATTGTGGCCGAGAGTGAGGCACAGCAAACACAACACAATTGACGAGCTAGTGCCGAAAATTCACAAGAATTGAAAAGTTAATTTCTTCTTGGGATGAAAATTCCAGAAACTTCCTTGATCAATAAAAATGCAGGTATCCAGGCCCCGTCAAAGTAAATCCTGAACTGTATGGTTTAATTGAAAGATCGCTTAATTTCAAGCGATTACAGATGGCGGCATTTTGTATTAGCTATGCGTCTATGGATTAAAGTTTGGAAGTTCACGGCCCAGTATGCGCTACCCACCTCAGAAGAAGGAAAGAAATCAAAAGCTCCACTTGCACAAGTAGGATACAACATATTATTTAGATAAAGAAAAATCGATCTGTTTATTTTTAGAAAATAAAGGAATTGAAAATTGGTTTTGGTTTGCTATCGGAAAAAGCTATGCGCCGAATAAACGAAAGCATTATGCCTGTCAAAAAATGTTTTTGCAGGAAATCATAAATGCATCGGCGGTGATTTAACCACTGGGTTAGGCAGGCAACAGGTGAAAAAAATGGGATTGATCGGTATTTCAGAATCCCTTAGATCTGTTGAAAAAATTTTTCATGCTACCTCTTGAATGAATCATCAGTAGCTATTCACGGGAATTATTAAAGTTACGGGGTTTTTAAGGCGAAAATATTCGCATATCATTTGATCCTAGAAACAGGGTACCCTCAAAGGGCTCAATAGCTGTTGTCGGTTTTTTCAAAAAAGTGCAGAGCTTTGTGGATGCTTTGGCCACATCGGTCTTTTTGATGGGCAGAGAAAAAAAGAAACAGGTTTGGCGTTTATCGAAAAACAATTAGCAGGTACAGAAAATTATCATTGTTTGATTTCAGAAAAATAAAATCACAAGAGTAAAGGAATTAAGTTCAGACGAAAACGCTAACTTTAGAAGTAAGTGTTCAAGAGGACACTAGCGTACAGCGAAAAAGAAAAAAAAACGAATAGCCATTTAATGATGACGGAACAGTTCTTGCGGGCTTCCGGATATTAATGCCTGTACCCAGGGCTGTGGAACCATTAAACTTGAACACTATTTCAGAAAAATGAAAATTACTTCATTTAATTTGCTCTTACTTTTTCTGTCCACTTCTTTGTGTGGTGGTAAAGAGGTATGATAAAGTATAGTTAAACGATGACGAAATTGCGCTGTCGGCTAAAAAACATGGAGCAATTCGAGACTAATTTTCAAATTATCGAGAGCAAGCAGCAGGCAGGGCCAACGGATCGGAAAAACTGGTGGGGGCTGTGTTGTAATTAATCGTCATGTACATATTACAATGAGAACACTATTGTTTTTGAGCTTTATATGTATGGGTTTAACGCCATGGCCAAGGACACGTCCTATAAAAAAGGAGTTGTAGAAACACCAGAATTGATGCACTGTTTAGTTATTACGGTCCAAGACGGCAGTAACGCAGCGTAACAGGATTGGAGATGGGTTCTGAAGAATAACCGATTGTTTACCTCTTCCCTGATTGTGCGTTTGGCGATGAATAGAGGATGATATTCTCACCTTAGATATTGGTATATCTGCATATTTCTTCTGCTTCTTCGAGTAAATGTAAACCCTTTAGATGGAAACCCCCCGTTGATCGTGTTAGGTCCGTATATTGCTTCTTTGGTGCTTCACAATCGGATCAGCGCGTACATATAAACCCAACTACCAACGACAGTTCTGATCAACCGCAATAGCATTTGGAATGCAAAAGCCTATGTTTCCTCAGAATATGACCTATTTTTCTGATAGGTTCGGTGGAGGATCTTACACAGTTATTCAATGAAAAAAACACAGAAGGTTTCGGCTTAGTGCAACGTTCTATTTTGTACTGGAACCCACAGTATCCTATAGAAATTGAGAATGGCTTCTTTTGATGATTAGAATTTCTGGTCCAGGGCTTATACTCCTAATTTTACTGATTTGATAATGTCAATAGAAAATTCCTATTCGGTTTCTTTAGGTTTTTTCTCCAAATATTAAGTAAAAGTTGCAGTCTGCTATTTTCTGGCCCTGGGACTGATGTTTTGCTACCAAAGCACCTACGTTCACCTACCCTTGTACTTGTAAGCCAAGCCGAGTTCTATTCTTCCTGTGGATGCCGTGTTTCAAAATGGGCTTTTGAGTACCGCCATTCAGCCCGTTTATTTGCAGATACGAACGACTTTATTTATTAGAAGATTTTCAACTGGGCGGACTGATATGAAGTTTTGCCAGATACTAGATTTAAACTCCCCATTGGCGGTCGTTTAAATTATCTTTCCTTGACATATACGTTTATTATACGAAGCTATTATCGTTTTTTATTTAACCGATGATTGGGGGATTCAAGGCATACGCAAGTGTAAGAACTGCCTATTAAATTAAGGTAATTCGTTTTACGGTATATTCCTACCTATAGGTATTATACCCAAAAATGCTGCCGATTTTTTAATGAGAAAGAAACAGCGGTATCCTTGTGGGCAAAATTTTTAACATCAGATTATTGATTTATTCGGCTTTTAAGGCGCGATTTCAACTACGGATTAGGCTTCCGTTACAAAGATAGTTTTTACCAATGCAAAAGCTATTTAACTTTGGACTCAAACGGTTGATTGCGGTTTAGTAATTAAAAGCGTAGTGTATGGTTATAGATAATCTTTTTATTTTACCCTAATGGAAACTACCTTTGTCGTTAGCTTTTTTTATATCGAAAAAATTCACCTTTAAAAATTGAAAATGGCTCAATTAATTTTTAAAGTCACAGCCGTACAAACGTATTACTCACTTGCCACTGATTAGCTGATTTACTGATTACTGCTTACCGAACACTACTATTAAAGCTTACTCACAGGCCTATTGAACACTTGGTTCGCTGATCACTGCTTTACCGAACATACTAATTTTCAAAATGGAGACGATCCAAATTTTGGTGTATTATTTTAAATGTACAAATTTATTTGTTAAATTTCGCATAAATATGGGAGTTCATGTTAGATAAGTCTTAAAATAGGTAAGCAGCGTGTTGTATGAATAGCGGACTTGATTTATTCAAAGCCCGATATCATGTCAGACAAAAGCGTTATGGGAATTAACTAAGGGAATATAAGGATCTTAAAGCCTTGGTTGATAAAGAAGTTTATATATGATAGTTACGAATATATGGAGAAGCTCAAGAATATTAAGTGAGGAGTGATCCGAAATTGGTCGATAGGCAAAAATCGCAGTGGAAAGAAGCCAAAAAACTGCATACCTTAGGTCTAGAAGAAGACATCAAGGTGCTTTTAATCCCAAAAAGATCAGAGACTCTAAGAAATGTTGTATTGGAGGTTAGGGCCGGGTACTGGTGGTGATGAAGCGAGTAGTTTGCCAGTGATTTATTTCGCATTGTATTACTAAATACTGCGAAAGCCAAAGGGTGGAAACAAATGTTATTGATTTTTAAGTGAAGGTTACAAGCGGAGGTTTAAAAGGAAATTCATTCTGAAGTTACTGTGAAAATGTTTATGGTACTTTTAAAGTTGGAAAGCTGGTGACATCGCGTACAGCGTGATACCACCAAAACCGAAACCACAAGGTAGGGTTCATCCAGTGCAGCAACGGTTTATGGTATTGCCAGGAAGAGAGATTTTTGATGTTCCAAATAGAACCAAAGATGTTCGTATAGGATTCCTTCTGTTTCTTTCCGGACAGTTCGGGGACCAATCCTGTAAATACACCTATTCTGCGTACGATTAACGCATTTACCCACAGGGTTTGGTTGCGCAGGTGTTCAGATCAAAAAATCGCAACATTAAGAATAAAGAAAAGCATTTCGAGTTATTGCGTTTCCGGTTTACGATCAAGAAATTAGGAAAAAACACAAGAAGAAGACGCGGCGAAACGAAACTCTCAGGTAAGTAGTTGGTGACCGTTCGTGCAAAAATTAGAACCTATAATTAGCCACAGGGAAGGGTTACCGATCACGATGGACTTACCCTATACGAGTTACCTAATTATTGTAAAAGGGGATATCAAAAAAAAATTATGATGAATTTAACTTTGTTGGAAAATACGAAAAACTTTAAAGTGAAGCATCGGAAAATTTTTTAGGTTTAAAAGTTTCTAGCTTAAGGTTTCATTGGTTTAAAGTTGGTTTTATTTAAATTAATAATTAACCCATCAACTTTTTTTCAACCTTAAACTAGAACACTGAAACTACTCAAACCCTTTCACCATTGACCACCAAGCAAAAATAAAGACCAAATACATCAAAAAAAATCATTCTTGTGTTGTTGATTGGATGTAGACCTTAAAAATAAGATTCCAAAAAACATCTTATTAAAAAAGAAAATCCAAATCTTTGAGTTTTAAACAAAGGCAATTATAGATGCGGGACCACACAAGTACTGCGTAGCGACAAGCCCATTTACCGCTTTCTTGAAGCTTATGGATTAAGGGATGGAAAGCATTAGAAAACCATTGCCTATTTGAATACAAATTATCCAGATATTTTTACAATTGCGGGTGATTGCCAACGAGGTGATATAGGGAATACATCTACCCATGTCGCCAAAAGCTTTTTTCGAAGATTTAGGTTTGATGCGGTCACTATCGCACCAATATGGGAAAAAGGATTTCAGTAGAACTCTTTTTAGCTTTTAAAGATAAAAACATAGCACTCCTTTTAGCCTTGACCTCCAAACGAAGGAGCTTTTGATTTTCAAACCAAATTAATAGATGGGTTTTTTTTTTTTTCCGGATTAGAATATATAAGCAGGTGATGAAACTTCAAAAACTACAAATGCTGTGAATTAATGTATGTCAAGTTGGGCAACGAAAGCGACTTTTCTAAAGAAATACTGACAAGAATGTGAGACCGGAAAATTTTCTTTCTAGTACCACCGTGTTGGTGCACAAGGGAAGCTTAAAAGAAGGTATGTAGATATGGAAGAACGCTTCAGTCGGACTTTTTGGTAAACTCCTCTAGAGTATAATTTACGCCTCGAGTCAGATGAAAATTTTGCAAAGGGCAGCAAGGAAAAAGCAAAGAATTACAGCAAGACATGGCGATCGAATTAAGCCAAAGATTTTAACCTACATTTCTTTTAATAACTTTTCTAATTTTTTTGCTTTTGATCAAAAAAATCGCCGTTGTTGTATTCGCATTATTTATTACTATTGCGTTTATCGATTAAATTTTGAGTACAAATATTCTAAGATGCAATTGATTGTTCTTCAGTATTTTAAGGCTTTAACTGTGCCCCACTTTGCAGATATTGCTTTTTCCATAATGGAATTAAATTAAATTATATTGTATCAAATATACGTTCTATTTCACTACATTTAGATGTTAACAAATCGTTATAGGTATCTGAAAAATCAGCTGCTTTGTATTATAGTGGCAATTAAGTAGTGATTGAATGCATTGTTGTCGACCAATGTTGTATATGGAGTACAATTTTAGGTTAAAAATTACGCGATTGCGCAAATTGAAAAAAAATAAAGTACTTTTACAAAAAAAAAAACGATTGTTAGCGATTCCAACACAATACATAGTAGTTCTAATAAATGGGTGACTTTTGTTCATGGAGCAGGGGGTAGTTCAACTATTTTGTTTAAAGCAAGTCGTGGAATTTAAAAAGCACTTTACGGTCTTACTTTTAGATTTAAGGAGTTCACGGCAATTCTAAAGCTCATTTCAAAGACGTTTTTATGATTAAATATACCTTTGATTGTATAACTAATTGAATTTTAGAAAAGTTTCATCAAATCATGAAGAAATCAAGAATTCATTTCGTTAGGAATATCCTTAAGGGACATATACTTAAATTCCGAAATTTGCTGAAAAATATCAGAAAGAGTAGAAAGTATGATTATGGGCGGCGCATATCTTGAAAGCTAAACCTTACGATCACAAGTATTAATACGCTTAGAGTTCCATCTTCAAATTCTGTGGCCTTATATTTGGATGTATAGTTTTTTATGCTTAGTGTGATCATTGCCCAATAAGAATCATAAGAAATCAAGATCACTTTTTTGTAAGAGAAGCAAAAACATAATATCAAAAAATATTCAGCTGTTTAGGGCTTACCTCTGAAAATAACAAACCCATTATACTTCATTTTTTAAGGAATGGTAGACAAATTAGAATACTATACCTTATACGTAATGGGCGAGAAAGACTATTTGTTTTTTTATCCTATCTATTGAGGAAAATAGTAGCTTCACATAAAACCATCACACTTTTATATTGTAGAAAAATATGTGGACACGTAGTAAACGTAGAGAACAGCCATGTTTTTAACGATCAAGTATTCAATTACCTTATACAACTATAAAATAAAAAAAACGACCACGTTTAGTTGGTCTTTTAATAGTAAGTAGTTACTTTTTTTAGATTGTATTACCCTGCGTTTTGACAACCATTAATGGGTTGGCTTCCATTCAGTTTCGTATTGGAAAACTTAAATTTTTCCGTTGCATTCCAAGCTAAAACTACCAATTGATGTTTGTTTCTTTGGGCATCATGAAGAATAAAAGGCCTTGTTCAAAAGGCTACTGTTCTAACTTTACGTTTCTAAAGCAAAAGAATTTTTGTAACTTAATAGAAGGTAATGGTGCTGCAGTAGATCTATTTCGTTAATGCGTTTATTTCTGCTAAAGGGAGTAACCCCAAACAGTAGTATTTGCTCTAAAGTTACTTTCAGCCTATTAAATGCATTTCACCAATTCTAAAAAGTAATTAAGTTTCCAAATTGATTCGTATACTTTAAGGTTAGCCTTATTGAATTAGCCGGTTTTATATAGGTAAAGTTACCGCGTTGGTCCATTAGGATCGGTAAATAGTTAAGTAAGCTTGTTCATTCTTACATCACCACCTCTACCACCATCAGTTCTGATGCGTAATGACTTAACTTAATTGATTTGGTCCCTGTTGGCTTGTACTTTGAAGGTGAAAATATCCTCGTCACTAATCAACATCGTTATAAATGCTTCTGCGGGTCGCCGTCAAAGAATGACCCACTATTTTGCAAGCACAATCATGTGCAGCATCTCTCGCAGGCAGGATATTTCCTTGTTGGATAAACTCTAGCTAATAGGCCTGAGCAGCATATTTATCAGCATACAAAGTATAACTTTCTGGTAAAAAGTCAATAAGCATTCAGATAGCAATATTAGATTATTTGAGCCATACAACCATCATCAAACGGTGCTCTCGCTATTTCAGATCTAGTTAGAGCTAAATCTTACAATTCCTGTTAATCGCAATGGAACCCTGCTTGTGTATTGGCTTGCGCCAGAAAAACATAAGGTAACTTCCAAAAAATTGCCGTACAGATCAAAATACATTTTCAGTATAATGTGGCTTCTTAATCTAAAAATTCTGTGCCTTTCACCTTATCGTACTTTATTTTTTTCCTCTACGCTACTTATAGTACCGTTTGCTAATGTTATCAATTAAACCAAAGTTAGTTTGAATTGATGGTTTTCAATAAGCTATCAAGGGCCCTATACACCAGCATTCTACGAAATCATACGCCGCCAAATCTATTTTCTCAACATATACCTAAATTGTTTTCGAAAAAAAAAGCTGTGCCTAGGGTCATAAAAATGTACCTCTCCAAAATGATTCATCCGTTGCGGCCTACATAATTTTGTCATTAAAAGCTGAAAGTTTCTGCCGCCGTAAAGTTGTTTGTTGGGGCCTGTTCTTGTTCATAAGGCACCATACTAGTATTGCCCTTTGGAAATATTTTTGCTTCTGGATTCCGAAGGCTAATTCTCCAGGTTAATTTATTATCGGTTTGGAATTGACTTCTAGTTTCGTTCCTTACATGAATTGTTAGGCCCAAAATTTTCCTATTGATTTAAACCAAACCACAAAAAAACTTATTTTATTATTTTAATTTCATTTAATTTTCAAATTTTCTTTTAAAAAAAAAAAATTTAAAAAAAAAAAAAAAAAAAAAAAAAAAAAAAAAAAAAAAAAAAAAAAAAAAACATTTTTAAAATCTCGTCTT
>Ga0163217_1046684_pt1 | contig 16729 bp, 23 predicted proteins | sample SynspAceP_FD_185933 | JGI IMG/M metagenome (GOLD analysis project Ga0163217, IMG submission 185933) | Saline lake microbial communities from Ace Lake in Antarctica - Synechococcus sp. Ace-P (PacBio error correction) | ecosystem: Environmental > Aquatic > Non-marine Saline and Alkaline > Saline ... | reverse complement strand
CAATACGATCTGCAGCGCCACCCCCTGCCTACGCCGGCATCTATGCCTCACGCGCCTGCTGCAGGCTTCGGAGATGCATTGCAGAACGACGCCCCATCTTCAGTTCTGCGGGGTTTCGAGGCCAGGGCAACTCCAAAGCGATCGCCACAGAAGCCGGGCTCGAGCACGTTTCGATTTCAATGGTGCTGGGGCTTTTCGCTGGCTACTGAGCACCATCCGCTGAACCGGCGCCCCTATGACCCTCACAACGGACGCGATCATCATCGGGCTGGCCTGGCTGGTTCAAAGGCATGGCCATCCAGCTGGCTTGAACGGGGCCACTCGGTGCTGCTGCTGAGCAACAGCATTCCCGCTGCCACAAAACTCTGCGGCGAATTCTCTTCTCTGTTGAGTCACCCGAGATCTTCGGGCGCCTTGCATCCTCGGACGCGGTGCGCACTTGCCGCCGGTGGCCGATTCAGAAGGCCAGCCTCAAGCACCAGCACGGGGGAGTTTCATTCGACGGCCAAGCTGCCCGCACGCGCTGCGGGCTGAGCGCTTACGCCCTCGATAAAATTCTCTGGGACCTGCCCTCTAAGCCGGAGCCGTGCCTTGATCGCACGCCCGTCACCGCGGTCAGGGCAGCTTGGACGGAGGCTTCGTGGTGAGCACAAGCCCGATCGTCAGTACCGCTCAAAGCTGGTGTTCGGAGCCTATGGCTAAGCGCAATCCCGGTCTTGCCGACGGACAACTGGGCGTGCCTTTGCCGCCAAGCCCAGTCCGTTTCGTGGCCCGGGCCAAGGCCACTACGAAGGCCATCACAAACGTGGGCAAGCGTGGAAGGCGTGCACGCCTTCCCGGGGGTATTTGCGGTCTCTCAGCGATTGAATCAGGCCTGGGATCAACGTCTGCTGGATCGGCCACGCCGGCCTGATGCAGCAGCGCCAGGACGGGCCAGATCGAGCGAGGGGGAGCTGTCCTCCGCTGGCGGTACTCCGCCGCAATCATTCTGGCCAGCCGCCTGCAGGGGGACTGGACCGCGTCGGTGGATCGTTTCGCGAATCCTTTGAGCCGATCAGCTTTGCTCTGAAGGGTCACTTCACCGGGATGTCGGATGATCGGCGAATACCGCCGGCATGATTGCGCCGCTTCTGCGTACGGCATTGGCCCATGGCCCTCGGCTCCGCTGACCTGCCGCCCCCGATCGCCCAAGGCCTTTCTAAGCAACTCCCTGGACTCCAAAACGTGCTCGCAGCGCTACCGCAGCGATTGGAACGGGTGTTTCCTGCGGGCGACTGCAGCTGGGCCGTTGCCTGCACAAGGGTCCTGCATCCCTCCGCCATCGCCCGGCTGCGGTGGGCTTGTGCAACCTGCCAACCGCCGCTCGCGCAACGCCCTGATTCCCGCGCCACCGGGGGTCGGTGCATGCCTTGGGCGCTTTGATCGGACCCTGATGTTTAGATTAGCGACCTCGCCCTGCCCCGAAGCCTGCCTTCAGGCTTTTTGGTTGGATGCTGCGTGGGCTTAAGGAAGACCCCCCATACGGCTGGCCAGGACTGACGGCGACTCGAACCCGTCGGCCTTGATCAAACAATTGTTGGAACGCTCCGCCAAGACCGCAGCGAGGCTGAGCTGTTGACCCGTGTCGATCCGCTGATTTCGCAGCCGGCTGGATGGATCTAGCTCGCTGCGCCGCGATGGAGCGAGCGGCCCTCGCGGCAGCTTGTGGCTGGCCGGATCGGCGTAACAGCAAGTGCCTTGACCCCCTGGCCGATGCCTGCAGGGCGCAGTTCTCGCCCTGGCTTTCGGGGAACGGCGAAAGCGGCCCGCGGCCAGCTCGCCAAGGCCAGCAGGGCTGGATCGGCTTTGCGATCGCAACGATCCTGGTCGCCGCCGCAGGGCTTTGTGCTCGCCCGTTGCAGGCAGGCCGTGGCCGCCTTGAGGTGCGTGGCTGCGGAGCGGCCCAATCAGAGTCAGCAGGAAGAAAATCGAAAAGTTTGGGAGGAAAGCCCTCGCCCAGGCCCGCAACTCCCCTGCAGCAGCTCGAAATCACAGCCGCGCAGCGTCCCGGCCCAGTTCGCCGTCCCGCCTCGCCGGAAAAGCCCCCCCGATCCTCTGGCGATGGACAGTCAAGGCAGCACGACGTCAGCATGCAACGGAGCGCTGAGTGGCTTGCGAGACCACTCCTCAGCAGGCCGGATCTGCCCCCGCCCTGGTGGACGTGGGTGGTTGCCCGTCATCGGCGGACCTGAAAACACTCGAGGCGTGCGCCGCCATTGCCGCTCGGAGCGTCGCCCACAACCTCCGACGGACGCGACCGAAGTGGCCCGTTCCCCGAATCTTGAAGGTGCCCGAACCGGTTGCCAGCAGAGGTCACGGCTGACCCCACGGCCCACGGGTTCATCTTTCGGGTTCGGAGAACTACGCTGTTTGATGGGCTGTTTCAACCATCCCCGTCCCACGCTGAAACGTGGTGGAGACCTATCCCGCCGCTTGAACTGACCGGCACGGGCGCTGGACGAATCCTCCTCCCTGCTATCGATATTCGTATCGGCGTGCACGCTCACCCTGGTGGTTTTGTGATGCTGCTCTTTCCCTATCGCGGCAGTGTGCTCGGATCCGTTCCTGCTGATCCGGTGCCTCACCCAAGCCGCTCTGCTTGGCTATCGCCTTCACGGTGGTGGGATTATTGCGGCCGTCGCCTGCTGCCAGCCGCCGCGAACGTCGCCACGTCGAACAGAGACTGGATGCCTCGCGGCCTTGTTGATCTTGAGGCCTTTGGATTCCGATGTCCAGGACCCATGCTTGTGCTTGTTGTCCCAACGCCGCACGTTTGATCTCGAATCGTCCTGTCGTCTGCTGGCGTTGTTTTCAGATTCGCGTCCAGGCAGGTCACCCGCGAGCTGAACCAAGACGACATCGCCCTGATCCCAAATCTGAGATCGAAGGGGACAGCTATCTTCATGGTGACGCCGCACGATGATCTGGGTGCTTTCCGATGCTGGGTTTTTCTCGGCACGCGTGCTGGGGCATCTCCACCTCATCGGCGGCTTCACAGCCTGCTGGCCAATATCGATGATCTCGAAACCGTTTGAAGGCCAGCCTGACGGCGGCGTGACCGGGGGCCTCTCCCACCCCGCTTTTGGACCACCACCCCTGCCGGCATTGTCACGGCGGTGCCTTGCATGTGCTGATTGAGCATCGCGAGCGGGGGAGAGCAACCAGATGGCCGGCCGATATCGAGCCCCTCCATCAACGGACGGCTTTTTCCCCCAGGCTCAGCGCGATGCTGACGAACCCGCCGCGTAGCCGCCAGTCGGTGGAGGTTGAATCGGTTCCTCGACAATCCTCAGCGCCGTGATGGTGATTCATCCTGATCGTGATTCAGTGCTGGCGCTCTCCTGGGATCGGGATTCGCCGCAGCAAGCCCAGAGCCAGCCAAAGGCCCGCCACACCTGAGCCAGTCGAGCCCCACACCAGTGGCCCTGGTGCCGATTGTCACGGCCGGAGGCACGCCGGTGCGCACCCCCACCAGCTTCCTGCTCTGCCGAGCCGGACATAGTCGAGCGCACGATCCTGTCAGTGCGAAAATCACCGAGCTGGGAATCTGGACCTGGTCAGCCCAACAACGATTGCCGAAGAGATCAAGACGGCCAACATCTACCTGGCGGTGGCAAGGAAGTTGTTTTTGGACGACCTCCGAAGCCTGGTTCAATCGCCCTGCGCAGCTCGGGCTCCAGCCTCGGTTACGAGCCGGTGGAGGAGTCAGCAACGGCGGCCATGGTGAGCAGGCGGCCATGGGAGCGACCGGGCACGGCACCGGGCAGTCAGTTTGATTTGTCTCTGGGGACTTCCCTTGAATGACGTGTTCATGAACGGCTCGGGGTGCTGCATGATCACCGCCATGGTGGTTGCGCTCTCTGCCAAGGGGCCCGGGCAATCCAACCGCGAAGGAAGAAACGGCCAAGGAAGAGACTGCGAAACAACCGAACCAGGCACCACCTCGCGTGCCAAGCCAGAGCCGATTTCGGCTGCAAACTTGCCCCAGCTGCAGCAATCGTTCACCCAGCCCGCTTATTGTGCTGTTGACCGCAGGAGGGGTACGGCCCAAGTCGGACAGCAGCGACCTTTCGCAACTGCAGCGCTATTTCGTCTTGGAGGGAGATGGGATCTTCACTGCGAATGGAGCCCCGCCTCCTGGGCAGGTGATGGGACGCGACTCTTCCAGCAGTGCTGCGAGGGCTTTGATCCCATAGCCAACGGCATGTTCACCGCCCTGATTCAGCCCCGGATGGGGTGAGGGTTTCTTTACCGCCGATCTGCGCGCGGTTACCGCTGCGGCTGGATTCGCGCCGGTATGGCTGGACTCATCAGACCAACATGATCGTGCTGGGCAGTGGAGGGACGTCTGGATTCAGACGAGCAATGACCCCAAGATCAGAGCGGCTGAGAGGAGCGCAGGGCTTCAGTCGTCAGGCCTCTTCACTGCACCAAGCAGGCAAACAGAACGGATATCTGCTTTTTGCCCAACTTGATCTCGAATTCATCGCCGGGCTGGAGGCCCCAGCAAGGCGGTGTAGGCCTGCAATCAGCAGATTGCCGTTGAACTGCACCTTGGTGACGTAGCTGAGCTTGCGCCCACCCTGGCCCACACCAGCTGCCGCCAGTGTGCAAGGCTGACGGCCTTTGGCCTCAAGAAAGCGCTTCGGTAAGAAGGCCGTGAAGTTCAGGCGCTCGGTTTCCGTCTTCTTGACGCTCACATAACCAGCAGGCCCGACCAGCTCGATTTGCCGAGACATCACCCAAAGCTCCTTGACTTTGGTCAGCAGGTCAGATCCAGGCTAAGCATTGGAAGGAATGGAAATTGCTCCTGCAATGTAGCAACACGAGCTGATGGCTGACTAGCCCCAAATCGAAAAACTTCCAAGATGGAACGCACCTTTCAAAGCTCTGCGGCCACTGCCGATCGGAAATCGCAGCAGAATCCATCGGGAATGAATTGATCCTGACGGGCCCAGCCAGGCGAGGATCAAAGGCCGAGCTTCCCCACGTTTGATCCCCTGTGGACTCTCTCCCTCTGGCGCGGCGCTGTTCCCCTTGGGTTGTATGTGCTGCTTTCAAGGCCTGAAATGCAAACGGTGCTGAAGGGTTTGAGGAGATGGTGCCAACGGCTGGTGGACGGTGAGAATCCGATCAGCTTTCTGCAATGTTTCTTTTCTGGCCCAGATGATCGTGGGCCTGGCGGTGATTGCTGCCCGGGCGCAGGCAGCGGCCCTCGACCTAGCCCGGCTCAGGCCGAGCGATCGCCGGCTGCTGGCTGAGATGCCTTCCTGGGTTGTTTTGGGCCGGTCGGCCTATTACCTTTCGGCCCTGAGTTCCCTCTCGGTGATTCAGCCAGACCCTGATCTTCGCCCTGGTGCTGCCGGTGTCCGCGCCTGCTGGCCCAGCGCTTGCTGGCGGAGCCGCTCCGATGGCCGGCGTGAGCTTCGGCCTGATTTGGGCCTGGCTTGCTGCTGGACAACCTGGCCGGCGGCGCCGTGGGTGGTGGCGCATGGGCGCGCAAATGGACAACCTGGCCGGGCGTGAGCTGGGCCCCTGCTGGGGGTACTGGCCTTTTCCGGCGCCGGCCGGTGACAGGCCGCAGGGGATCGCGTTCAAAAAGGTTGTTCCGGGGCGCTCCACCGTGGGGCCTGGCCTCCACCGTGAGCGCCCTGATCTTCGGCCTCTGGCCCTGCTGCGTTTGGCCTGGTCACTCGTTGCTGCCTGAGCTGTTGGTGGGTGGTGGGCCGTGATCGGTCTCTACGGCCTGACCGCCTCTCGCTGGGCAGTGAGCTGGCCCTGCGCCGCGCCTTACGCCGAGCTGCCTGTGGCCACGCGTTTTCGCTTTCTGGGCCAGCCTGACGATCGTGGTTGCGGTTCTGAGTGCGGCCCTGCTGCTCCGGCGAGCCAGATCTCAGCCCCGACCCTGGCGGGAGTCGGCTTGCTCCTGCTCGGTGTCAGCCGTTGCAGCACTGCCCGGGGCTGGTTCAACCCGGTGCTCAGGCCCCCGAAGAGGCCACCAGGGCGGGGCGATGAAACGGTGAGAAGTCCCGGTGTAGAGGCCCGCTGGAGCTATGGCGGATCACGCCTTGCGCTTCGGCAGAGAGCTTTCGTGGATATCGTTGAGGAGGACGGCGACGGCAACGCCACCTTGATTTTCAGCCCCATTCAAACTTGACCCATGCCCGCCATGGCCCAGCCCATGCAACTCGTCTTATGACGGGCGGTTGCCCGTTCTGCCGTTCCTTTGCGGCCACCCAGCGCCCTTGACGGGGCGACATTGCCTGGCCTGGAGATCGTGGATGGCCGCGCCGCATTCACCAGCTTCGTGAAGCAGGCTGAAACAACGGGGCTATACCTGGCCGGCCGGGCGGGGGCTGATCGAAGGGAGAGCGCTGCTGGGCATGGCTCCGGAAGCCGTGAGCCGCTTGTTGCCAGCAAAATGAAGCAACCCCGTTGTTCTGCTGCAGTTACTAGGCCTGGTGTTTGGCGATCCCGGCCGCAGTCGTCGTCTCTATCGCCTTGCTGCTGCTGGCGCGGCGTCTGCGCGCTGGGCCTCAAGGGGCCTGCCGCTCGATCCAGCGGCCGGCCAGGCGTAAGGGCGTGGCTAGCGGCCTGGCTTCTGGTGTTCGTTTACGGGCACGCTCAAACGGGAGCCAGAGCAACCACTTCCTGGCTGGCGGAGGCACCGCTTCCTCGGCGGGAGGGCGGTCTGCGGGCGCCGCAGCTCCAAATGACCCTCGGGCCCGTATCCGATGGCCGTGATGGCACAAAGCCAGCGGCTGCAGGCGATCGGCAGGGGCCGCCCCCCCTGTATTCACGGGCGAACTGTTCGCGGTTCTCGGCTTGCGGTGCTGGGCCGGACTCGACCAGCTCGAAAAATGTTCCCTTTGACTACAACGCCCACTTGGCTCCAGCTGGGTGACGGAACAGGCCTGGGTGTATGTTTGGGCCGCCCCGAACTTGGTGGCCGCAGCCCCACTGGTGCCCTTCGGCCGAACTGGGGTGCTTCAACGCCCGATCTTCAGCTACTTGGGTCGAACCTCTGCCCCGACCAGCTCTCTGCCCCGCTGCGCTGGTGGGACCGGCAGTGGCCTGGTGACGACCTTGGCGGTTGCGCTGGATTATCCCACAAGATCCCGGCTGGCGCAGGGCCCAGGCCGCCGATTCCAGCCGATGGCGCCGCCGGCATCCAGCCGAACCCGGCCGCCAACTGCTGCGGGAGTGGTGCACCATCTCAACCCCAGCCGATCGCCGGCCGGCTCGTTGCCTGCGAGGGCGTGGCGATCGGCCACTACCGGCCCCACACCCGCTGACGGTGAAGACATTTCGACGGTGAACAGCCGGCGGGCTTGAGTTACTTCGAGGCCTCCACCTATGTTGCCCACAGCGGTTATGGAGTGCGAGGGGCTTGCGCCCCAGCGCCGGACTTACGCCAGCCGCATCCTCCAGGCCTGGCACACTGGCCCTTCCTGCTGCCTGGCGACTGGGAAACTCACAGAAATTCTCGGCGGTGAGCCGCGCGCATAACGACCTGGGCCTTCACTTCCGCACATCCGGCCTGAGCCGCGTCCCGGCATCGGCAGAGTTGAGCCCCAGCGCCGTTCAGGCAAGCCGAGTTCACCCAGCCATGAAAATCAATGTCGGCTGTTGAGCTCACGGTGATCTGTCCCCAGCCCCACCACCGCTCTGTTTTGGCTGCTGCAGCCGCACAGCTCCCGCCAGCAGGATCTGCGGGAGCCGATCCAATTCCTGGTGGGAGCCGCGGGCCGGTTGAGGAATTTCTGCGGATTAGCCAGGCGCAACCGCTGCTGCCGCCTGGTGGCCCCGGCCGGCGAGAGGCCCACATTCAGCCCTCAGCACCGTGGTAGCCGACAGCGGCCAGAGCGATGCGGTGGTGCCCTCGGCCTGGCAGATGCCTGTGGAGTCGTTGGCCGCCGATGTGCTGCCCTCTTCAACGCAAAAAGCCGCTACTGCGGGAACCGACCGTCGTTGGATCGACACCGGCCTGGAGCCTGTTCGGTGGGTCGCTTCGCCTGGCTGGCGCTTGTGGCAGGGGCGATTCTGTGATCAGCGTTCACAGCCACATCAGTTCAGCGTGGTGACGACGCCCGCTCCACACAAAAACGGCCCTCGACGCGCACCAGGAAGGCCTCGGCGTTCTGTCGCGACTTCGCCCTCTGCGATCTGCTTCTGCCGTTGCCTGAACATTCCGGCCCGCACTGCCACCGCTATGTCCGGCTATACCGGCGGTCACCCCCCAGTCCGGAGCCGATGATTTCTCGCCTGGTTCGAGGCCTAACCTCGATGGTTGGTGGTACCTTCGATTGCCCGCTACAACACGCCCGGATCGGGCCGGTGCTGATCGCCGCGGCCGCCGATGCGGGCCGAATGTGCCCTTTTTTGCGCTCCTTCCGGCGAGCACGAGCTGACCGGTTTGAGTGATTCACCCAGGCCCTGCCCGTCGACCAGTCGGCTCCCAAAACTCTCGCGCTTAGAGAAAGGCTTTCATCCAACAGCTTCGATCCAATGGCTCAGTCCAATGGCTTCATATCAGCCCGGCTGAAACCAAAAGGGCTGGAAGAAATGTTTGTATCTTGAATACGGAATAATCCATGGATCGAAATCGCAGGACCCACCATCAGGCCATGGTTCCAGTCCCTTGCGCAGCGCTACCAGCACAGCCCGCCCAAAGCGGCGCATGCCGACATCCTTCAGGCCCTGTTCGCGAAGCCGTTTACCTCGTGTTCAACCGGAACTGCTGGATTCCGGTCGTGGACGCCAAGGATTCTTGCCGCCAGCAACTTGCTGGTTCCTGATCTTCAGACCCCGTCAAGGCAACCGGCCAGATCTTCGCGAAGCTCCAGGAAGCTCCGCTCCATCCCGCAGCGCATCTGAGGTTGCTTGCATCAAGGGTATGGCCGCCACGGTGCGTACGACCGGCCCGGTCCTGCGCCATGATGTGGACCTTCTGGGCCATCAGCAAACGCTTCTCCAGGTCGTGGGTGATCAGCAAGGCCGTGAGGCCAGAGCGTTCCCAACAATTGGTAGAGGAATTTCCGCATGACTCGCAGGATCTGTAGATCAAGAGCACCGAAGGTCTCATCGACAGCATTTCACCTTGGGATCAGCCGCCAGGGCCGGGCAATTCGCCACCCGCTGCTTGCATGCCGCCGGAGAGAGCTGGCGAGAAAGCGGCTGGCTGAATCCTTACAAGTATCTTCCTACCCCACTTTTCAAGTGTGAACAGTGACAGCGAGTGTGTCTGTTCTCCTTGCCGCACGTGTACAACCGTGATCTAATAGTCCTGAATACGCCGAGCGCTTTTTCTATGCCCCGTCATCCCGAGTAACCATCTGTTACTGAATGAGACAAGCGCACTCAGGGCCAGGGATTAGAGGCTGTACACTTCTTCGAAACACCACTCTATGTGCACCGAGATCGCGTGGCACCTGTGGTCTCCGCGCACCCGGGTGGATCGTCTCATCAGTGGAGAAGTGGGTTTGCCGTTCTGTAGTGCTATGTATGAGAAGTTGCCTGTCTCCTATCTTATCTATATTCAACTATCGTGCCATCACGGTTGACACTCACAGTACACCTTGAATCTGCCGACGAGCGGCGCGCCAGAGCCATTATTCGCACTGGAGTGCTAGACATCATCGAAGTATTGGATGTTCCTACAGCCGAGTGCTACGACTGCCCGAGGTTATAACCCTGGTGTGCAAATTGCGCGCCTTTGTGTTATGTCCGCGACCAACCGAATTCTATTGTTGCTTGGAGTATAAATCCCGCAATAACACGCAGAATGGCTTATCCAGGCGAACCGCTCTGTATATCAGGTCTAGTGGTTCGGTGCGACTCTGGCCCGATTTTCCATCAAACAGGGCTGAACATCTCCACAGTCCAATACGATGGTCATCCAGAGCAGCCGTCGTAGAGTCTGTGCGTCGCACTCAACCGTACATTCGAGTTCTCTACACAGCCCAGGGACGGTGTACAAATCAGTCACTAACCAAGAGTTTACAGACCCAGAAGCGGAATTGTGTGCGTCCAGGCTGATCCGTTTTTGCCGGAGCCCCTTTCGTTTAGTCACGCCTGCATCTCAGTTTAATCCAGCTTGACTAAAGAATTGAATCACCAGACTCAAGGGCTCGAGTCCGCGCGATTGCCATTACCGCCATAAGCTTATATGCCGAATTTGTCTCTGTGAGAGAACGTGGATGCGCGTTATGAAAGGCTCTACTGCCACTTAACCCTCTTTGGTGTATTCATCTGCGATAAGCCTCGCCGTGTTCTCAACAAACCTCATGTGAAGCGGCTGAGTGTAGGGCCGACTCCAGCGAGCTCTCTTTCGCGTGCCACCTATATCTTTGAACGCTGTGCATTTCCTTAATCCTATACTTCAAGGTTGTATAAAGAGAAGAGTATCTCTCTTGCCTGGCCAAGATAGTTCTAAATAGACACACTCCGGGCAACGGTCGCCACAGGCGCCTGAAACTAAATACGATCACTCAGCAAACATGTGCGACATGCGTAACGCGGTTCCTTCGAGTGCCGGGGCGAGTGGTAATAGCGTGAATCAGACAACCTCCCAGCATAGAGAGGGCCTACCAAGCACATTGCAGAGCAACAGGCCGAGTGTTGCTGAGCCCCATCGCCATGGACTCACGGCGAGCGGACTACACTTGAAGTGACCTCCTGGAATCGGAGTCTTGGGTGGCACTCTAAGCCATTTTCCTAGCACGCACGGCCAATTGCTCGCCAGGGCTCGTTTGACCAAAGCATCCCCTCTTGAGCCTGCTTCCGCTCCGGCAGCCAGGTACCTCCGGCCGGGGCTGCGGCAAAAAGCGGATCGACGACCGCGAAGCTTGCCACCAGCTGGCCAGAGCAGCAGCACGGCTGAAAATGGACCAGACCGAGCGACCAAAGCGCAGGGTGCCTGCATTAAAGCCTTGGAAATAAATCAATTTTTCATAAGATCTTGGCTGTGCGCAACGTTCGTGTCGCTTAAGCGCAGGTATGCGCAACGAATATAGTACACGCTCTGCGCCCATCGCAAGAATGTCCCAAGAGGTGCAGTCGAAACAGTTGTTTATAATACGGCCCGCAATGGCAGGAAGATGTCCCACCCATTTTTTGCTGAACCCGAATTAAACTGCCAAATTGGGCAATACACCAACACACACCACACCACCTCTTGTCCCAAAAAAAAGCTTCGCTGAGATCTGGAGCCAGTCCATCTGCGTGCCAGAGATGGCAGCGAGCTGCATACGTTGTCCGCACCGCGGAGCTTGAGTGATAATACCGACCCTCGGTGGCGATCTCATCAAGAGACATAGATATAGTATCCACGTATATATATCTAGGCAAGTATCCCGTGCGTCGATTATCCGCTGTGGCAGAGAGCCTCGTCAGAGTGAGCCTGTCGCGAAGTCAATAGAGCACGAGTCTCTCCTTGATCGCGCGACCCGGCTTGGATCAGGCTGGCTGATCCAGCTACCTAATGTTAGGTGGTGGGCTGTGAACACGCCAGAAATTAATCTCTAACACCGAGCCTTGCTTACTGCTATCGAGTCGAGGTGTTAACTCAACTCCGTATATTCTAGCAGCTCCGCACGTATCGCTATGTATCGCTATGTGTCAGTCGCTCGCGGGAAGGATCCTTCAGAGAAAGGAGAACAACGGAAAGAGGTAGCTTAGCTCTCCGACTCGCGCTTGCCTTCTTGAGGAGATCAGTCTAAGCCAGTGATGAAGAAGGCGTCAAACAACGTCTTCTATACCGCATTCCCAACCATTCTTGCAAAAAGCAAGCGCGCACAAAGGCGGCGGCTCTGGTGCTCTCTCGCTGTGTAGCCAACATTTTCTAAATCATTATGTTTGCCACCAGCGCGGAACACATCGTTTGCGATGGAAACCGCCACGAGTATAGGTTACCGTTGCTCTGCGCCTAAGAAACAACGTCTTTAAACTGAAGACTATCCCGAGTGCGTTCTCGATGTGTCAGGAACGAGGTGGCATGTTGCTATGTGCGCCAAGTCGGTGTAGGGTCGGCGAGACCACTCCTGAAAGATCCGAAGCTTGAAAGCACCACAAAGGTGAGTGAATATTGTCGACCGTGCCTATCCTCGGCCTGCTGAGTTCGCAAGAGACTTGACCCCAGAGAGGAAGTGTCTGCTCGTCAAATCCGTGCGTGGAGCTGACGTCCCATCGGACTTCAATGATTCACTAGGATTACTGCCCTGTATCTCGTGTGGTGAGTTTGGATGAACGTGTGAGTGAGACACAACACGCCCTGTCAGGTCTGAGTTTCATGTCTCCCCGAGCGCAAACCTACGTGATCCTATCTGGCTTGTATTCAATTTCTACAGGACAGTTCTACAGCCATTCCTACCTGTTCAGCCAAGCCGGACTTGCGTGTTAGCTATGTCATGAACGACTCGTGAGGCTCGTGAGACGGCGATAGAGAGAGCAGACTCTTTGAATACGTAGATTTCGAGGTGTTAAAGCCTATCGAATGACGCCGAGCTGTCGATGTTGACAACCGAAAACAAGCAGAACGATGTCCTTGTCTTACTGGAAAACAGTACACCCTTTCTTCGATATTCATCTGACCGTGTCTCTAGGAAAAGCTCAGATCACGAGTGGTCCGAGTGTGAACCTATGCCCAGAAGTCCCGACACCGGCACCTCTTGGTCGCCCTCTAGGAAGAGTTTCTGCATACACTATGCGAGAGCCGGACTCGCTGTTAACTTTGTGTTCTTGAGTAAACACGAGGGGTTGGGCGTCATTCTGAGCCTAGAGGGCAGCGCGGTGTTTTCGTCTTCTTTGGTGCTTTGTTAAGAGATGGGGTCATGCCAATCCGATACCAAGCGGTTAAGTGGGCTCATGCGTGCGCAGAATCCGTGTTCTAGTCTTGTGAGCTTGCCCTTGTTGAATGGAACACATACAACTCATAACTTCGTGTCTAACTTCCGAAGTGGTATGATGGACAAAGAAATTGTACATCTTACAGTTAAGCCAATGATCTCCATGCTGAGACAGCATAAACCGGTAACTAATGTCATGCGGCGCCTTCAATAGAAACTGAGCGCACAGGCTCGCCTGATATCGGCGCGTTCGGCGGGATCTATGTCATCCCACGCCCGGACCAACGGCGTCTGCATTGAACCGGAAGTATGCGCTCGGCGGAACTTAAGCTTCGTTCGTCGAGCAATCTCGATTACAAACATTGTATCCGTCCAACTAATTGTGTCGAGTACCAGAAGAATCCATGTGCAGCCTTTGATGTGGACCGACCGCCTATCTGTCGTGTTCTGGAACGAGTCTGTCGTCCTACAGCGCCGGCGTAATCTAAGCGAGTGAGTCTGAGTCGTGCGTGTTTGACGGCTATGTAAGAAATGTGCTCTTCGTGTGAGAACGTGCATTCGCACCTTCCACGTGGACAATAATAGTTAACTTGGGCTGTCTATTCCACCTGTTGGTGTCAGGCATCTTCTATCGCCCCTTCGCGGAACATCACCGGGTACTTGAGCGGATAGTCGTCGCCTTCAAAGCGTGGACAAACTGAGCAGACGCACCTTGAGAAGGCTACGGCCACAAACCTCAAATTCGGCACACCGGACAAAACCAGGTTGAACCCCACGTTCTAAACCACCCAGAGCAAAAAGGTCGAGATCGGCCGGGACAGCCGCGCCTGGAGCTGGCGCAAGACGCCGCTCACACATCGCCGCATCGAGATGGCAGGAAGCGCGACCGAATGCGTGATCGGCACACCGGCACCACCGACAGTCTTCGCAGGCGCTCGGAACATCGAAGCGGAAAAGTGGTCAACATTGTCGCCTTCCAGCACCGCCATCGCCCAATGGGGGCAACAAAAGCATGGTGATCGTGGCCTCCAGCCAGCGGAGGTTTCCCGGCGCCGGGACTGCTCATCCAACTTAAGAGGCAGAAGCAACTGCCAGGCATCGAGAAAAGCGCTTCCACTCATCTGATTTAGTGAATCAGGAGTCTGGTGGCTGCGTTGGCGGCCATTCAAGTGAGGCCGAGTGTGTCGCTGAGAGGCATGTGCAGCGGGTTCAGCGCGAGGAAAAGGGAAGGGGAACCTTGAAGGGACTGAGGCGAGGGCAGACAGAGGCGAGAGCTGTAATCGACAGAACAGATGCCGCAGCTCGCGGCCGCTGATGATCTCCTCCATTGTCCCATCGCAGCAGGGAGCGGTAGGCCTGTATCACGGCTCGTGTGTGGCATTAAACGGGCGAGCAGCCCATGCAGCGGAGGCGCGCAAGGGAGCACGGTGGCGATCTGGAGTTTCGAGCCATCCCAGCCAGTGCCCTGCACGGCAGCGGCGAAGGTGAAGCGCAGGCGGCGGGTTCGACGCAGGGTGAAATTCACCCACCTCGAGGTGCCACAGCCGAGACGGCAAGGGGTGGTGGGTGGTTTCGTTGCTCCGCTTCCCACTTCCTGCAGGGAGAGCAGCAGGCACTTGGTTCATGTCGACTTCGTGCATGGCCCTATCTCTCCACTTCTGATCGACGGCCCATTTGTTGCAGTGATCGTGCAGCCAGAGACGGCTTCTCCTTCTGGGCAGCTGGCCGCTCACCACCAGGTGGGCCACACATCGCAGATCACCCGGTTAGCCATATATTCCAGTGAGGTCATGTCGCTGATGTCGTAAGTGGGGCGATACTCCACCAACCTCGCACGGCCGCAGACCGGCACATTGCGCACGATCAGCTCCAGCACTTCCAGGCCTCGCGCGGGCAGGCAGGCCGCCGGGCTCGGGGCCAGCTCGACCAGGCCACAAACGGCTAATCGAGCAGTCGTATATCAAAGGAGAGTTAGAGCGTGTCAGGTCGGTGCCGTCTGGTGCGCGCTCGATCGCGAAAACTTTGGGCATGCCCCGCCTCCAGGCCCATTGTCGCATATGGTCGGTGACGGATGAGCACGTTTGCGTGGGCCTGCGCTCACGGGCAGACCTTCACCCCTTCGCCGGGGCACCTTGCCAGCCGCTGATGCCAGTTGCACCAGGTTCTCGCGGCCGGCGCCGTTTTGGCCATGTTGGTGGCATGGAAAACAAGGGCAGGTGTGCAATGCGCCTCGTCGATGGTCGATCTCCTGGGGTGTCGACTTGACGATCGAAGTGGATTGATGCCCACCTTTTTGTCGCCCAGATGCGGCAGACGCCGCGCACGGTGGGAAAAACCGATCGAGTGATCGCCGCCGAAGGATGTATCGGAAAGGCCGCCACTGCTGAAACACGATTGGGGCCACACCCTGTAGATGCTGATCGAAACTTCTTTTCGTTCGTTGGGCGCGGAATCGTGAAGAATGTCGCCAAACATCGCAAAGCCTGATCGACTCGCGCCAGCGTCAAACGCCCATCTCGTAGTTTAGGCGTGTAGAGGGCCGAGATACGGGCGAATGCCCTGGCGGCCCCGAAGCGGTGCCGGCGGGGTATAGGGTTGGTGCCGGAATCGTGGGGCACGCCCAGAATCGCCACATCAAAATCTCCGACGCGCGCTTCACGTTACTTCGATGTAAGGGCGCCTTAAACATTGAAAGGTGTTGATGCCCCGCGTAGTGGGGCAGGCTGCTCCGCGCGAGAAGTTGGAGTATGGCCGATCAACAATTGCTCTCCGGCGGCCTCCAGCCGTATTGCAGGCCCTGATCCACCTCCTGCTGTCCAAGCCGCAGTGAGGGAAGTTTGCGCTCTTTTTTCCAGCGCTTCGGAGCCCTTCAGTGCCGGGGCGACGGTCGAAGGCTGATTAGCTCGTGCCTTAGAAGCTGAAGCGGCCGGTGGGCGAAAGGTCTGTCATGCACGGAGGGAGTTGGAGGAATGGCGGTCTCCCGGGCTTTTGTCCCTCCGTGCCACTGAATCACTTCAGTGTGTTCCTCTCGGACCAGACATCCACAGCAAAGAAGCTGAAGAAATCGGAACCCTAGGAATCATTTCCGCTGTTTATAGTTACGGTAAAGGGATGAGTTGCGCTTGTCGCGTCCAACTACGAAAACCGTAGCAATCCTCACCCGGCTTGCAGCAGTCCTCATGGCCGGAACATTCCAGGCCGGAAGCCAGGGCCCAACTTTGCCTCCAGCTCCAGTTCGAGCATGGCCCTGCGCAGCCGAGGGGGCCAGGCGGACGTGTCTGCATCGCAGCCTGGGGGGTGCAGATCGCCCCGGCTGGCCATTCTCGTTGAGCGAAGCGAGCACCATGTCTGGACCCTCCAGCAGCTCCAGCGCTTCTATGTCGGCACCGGCAGGGCCGCGCGGAGAAATAGGCGCTTCGCTGGCTGTTCGTTGGTGGCTCTGAACCAGAGGGGCAGCTCCTGGATCTCCCCGTTGATTTCTTTCCTTTCAGCTCAGCGCAGGGCCTCTCCGGCGGTCTCGTTGGCTTCAGGTGGCCGCCAAACAATCTCTCCAATGGCTGGATAGACGATTGCCGCTCAGCATCGCCAGGGCCACCGCCACGGTCTTCGGTTGCCAGAGGCGGCGGGGATGAGGGCCGGCTCCAGGCCGTAAGCATACTGGCCGTCATCTGGCGAATCGGTGACACGGTTAGAGATTAGCCATCGGGCCCCTGGCGCCACATTCCCTTGACCCGCGCCCCGATTGGAATGTCTCCTCCAGACGCCAACCGATCCATCGGCCTGCAGGTCTGATCCTGCGCACATCGCGCGACGATGAGACCAGCCCACCGGCGAAACAAGATTGC
>Ga0163217_1041713_pt1 | contig 16731 bp, 23 predicted proteins | sample SynspAceP_FD_185933 | JGI IMG/M metagenome (GOLD analysis project Ga0163217, IMG submission 185933) | Saline lake microbial communities from Ace Lake in Antarctica - Synechococcus sp. Ace-P (PacBio error correction) | ecosystem: Environmental > Aquatic > Non-marine Saline and Alkaline > Saline ... | reverse complement strand
CTTATTCTGACAGCACCGGTGGGCAGTGTGACGCGAACAATATTCCCCACGCCGATGTATAATCATCGCCCGCCGTCAACCTGGGCGGGCAGTGCATATCAGTCGGGCAGGAATATGGCCGATCTTGAAACTGGGGCGTGGACAGGCCAGCCATTAACAAGGCGGCGCTGGTAAGCCCAAAAAAGGCCACCGGCAAGGCAAGTCCCATTGGACCTTCCCGGCGGGGGACCCACGGACTGTGGATGCGTTGCGGGCTTGGCCGCGGGCGGGCATCAAATCCGACAAGGTCTCGATATGTCCACTTCGTCGTGCCACCGGGCGCAGATGGTCGCGAACATGAAGGTTGGCCAGCATGGATACCCTTCTGCTCTGCGAGCCCTTGGATGAGTCCAGGTCAACCAGAAGATCGGCTACACAGCATTACACCAGCGAGTCTGTGGGCCAATCCATCCGGAAAAGGCGCTGGGTTGCGCGCGGACTGGGGTTAGATGCCAAACCCGATGTGCTGATACCAGGCAGCTCGGCGGTCATGGACTCCTCGGTCGTATTGACCCGCCAACCGCGAGGAAGTGGAAAAATCTTTGCGCCAAGCGCCGCTGGATCAACGCCCCTTCGATGAGTGTGGTCGAGCGTATGAAAAAGGCAACTTCGACTACGGCAACGCAAGGTGGGTCGGAGGAACCATGAGCCCTGTATGCGTTACTGGAAAGGACAATGCGTCCTTTCTCGCTATACAAGGAGCCATGACAGTTGTTTCCTGACCGAGACATTCGCTGGGGTTATCTACCCGGATGCGTGGCATGTGACGCGCCGAGCGAAGGGTCACGCGAAGACCTCTGGGCGTGCAGCCGCCACAGTCTGGGTGTGCCGGCCGAGCAGATTCCCACCTGCGACATCGCGCTTGGGTATCGAAAACCTCTTCGATGGCAAGACTTTCGATCCGGAAAACCCCCAAGCCTATGTCTTGGATAGCCTGGCCATTTAGGCCATGAGCTGACATGACGGTTGGGACTCAACGAGGGGACGTGCCCATGAAACGCCAATGTAAAATCGATCGGCCAGCGCATTGCAGGCTCAAGCCGGACACGACATAACGTCGAGCTGCCGCGTTTGGTTACAGCACTACGGTGCATATTGTGCGCCAGGTGCTGCCGGCCGCTGATTTTTAGCCGTGTTGCGATCATCTGGCAAATGCTTTGCTCATGAAGGCAGCGCATTTGCCGCCGCCCACGCAGGTGGTAACGACCTTGGGAACTGATTCGTCAATCCCTTCTACGATAACGGCGGAAAGACGTCGGCATGGCCTGGCAGTCCTGGCCGCCTCGAAGCGGGTGGCCTACGGCTATCTGGTTTGGCGGTCGTTGTGGGTATCAAGCCTTGGCGTGCTGGTTAGGGCGTCGAACCTGGGCCATGGCGGCTGGATCCGGTGTTCCAGGTTTGCGTACCGGTGCGCCGCTGTCCTGGTGTTGCCTTGTCGCTGGCCCGGTTTTCAGGACAGTAACCCTTCGGCGGTTTCGTGATCTTCATTACCGCATCTGGCCGAGTCATCATCAACACCTCGGTGGGCGTGCGCATATCCGAGATTACCGACAACGTGCCCGCGTGCTGCGGCTTGAACGGATTCGGTACTTCGGAAAAGACATGTTGCCGGCTGCTGCGCCTATATCTTTTTCGGTGGCGCACGGCGTGGGTCTGTCCTGCTGGCGGATTGGTCGCCGCTGAAATGCGTTGATGGCGGCGTGGGCATTGGTTTCTTTATCTGGGATGGTGGAACGCGTCACTGATCAGCGACATCTTTCTGGCGCGATCTACGTCGGTTGTGGTGGGTTTTCTTCCTGGATCGCCTTGGTGGCCTGGATTGGTCGCCTGGGTTTACCCGCGGAACCTTCAGCCAGTTAAGGAGCAGCATATGAGTCGTTTTATCTGAATATCGAGAAAGTCTCCAAGACCTTTCACCACCGGCAAGATGTCGTCTTGAAGTCCTGGGTTAGACAGGTTAATTGAGCGTCGCGCGCGGCGAGTACATCTCCATTATCGGCCCACTCCGGCTGCGGCAAGTCGGACGTACTGAATATTCGTCGCCGGCCTGATCGGAATCCAGCTCAGGCGCGGGGTTCGGATGGCAAGGAAGTCAAGCGATCCGGGCCCGGACCGCAGATGGTGGTTCCAGAACCATTCGCTGCTGCCCTGGCTTGACGGTGTATCAGAACGTCGCCATTCGCGGTGAACAAGGTCTGGCGCAGCAAGATATGCCCAAGGAGAAGACGAATGGTCGCACATCTGAACATGGTGCACATGAGCCAACGCGCTGGGACAAAAACTGCAAGCGAATCTTCCGCGGCATGAGCAACGTGTCGGCATCGCCCGCGCGTTGGCCCATGGAGCCCAAGGTGCTGCTGCTGGATGATGAGCCCTTCGTGCACTGGATGCATTGACCCGCGCGCACTTGCAGACGAGGTCATGCGTAATCCAGAACGACCTTGAAAAATACCGTGATCAGGATCACCCACGATGTCGATGAAGCGGTTGCGCTGTCGACCGCATTCGTTGATGATGACCAACGGGCCATCGGCAACCATTGGCGAGATTTCGACATCGAAACTGGGATCGGTCCAAGGACCGTATTGCGTGGCTGATGACCCACGCGTACAACCAGTATCGCCAGGCGGTGCTGCGTTTTTTTGTTACGAAAAACAGCGGCAAGGTGGAGGTGGCTTTCGGCCTGCACGGCAACTATGGCCTTTGCAGGGCCAATTAAGCGTTGACGCTGTGTTACCAAAATCACTAATCTTCACCCCGCTCAGGTTGCCCCGCTGATGCTGAATCAGCGGTGTGTTGAAACTGGGAAGCCGGTGCGTCTGCCCATTGCAGGACAATCCGGCGCTGCCCCCGCAACGGGTAGCGAGCGTCAGTTCGATGTGGAATCGGCTGGCACGTCACCGCCATACCACCACTGTGCCCACGGCATGGGAAGGTGCGTGACGGGATCATTGGATCCGCTCGCAAGCCCGGAGGACCGGCCTGACGCAGTTTCACAGCAGAGCGGCGGGCTTTGCGGCGTGGCGGTCTCCTGCCTGTGCCGATCCGTCTGCCTTTTGCTTCGCGACTGCTACCTCAGCAGTGTCGTACGGGTAGGTACGACGGAGCGAATGACCCGCATGAACTGTTTCTTTCCGCCCTGTGGCGGATGGGCCTGTATGGGCCTTTCCGCGTTGTTGCCTTGCCGATTTCCGTTAATCTGAATGATCGGTTGGTCACCGCGCCACGCGTTTCCTCGTTGTCTCAGCCAGGGTATTGCCTCGGTGAGCGTGATCGAAGCGCGCCCGATATCGAAGCGTTGAGGCCACCAGTGTGGCGCAGGTTGTTGCGCCGGGTTCCGGGGATAATCACCAACACTGGCGGGGCACGGCAGAACGAGGCCCTGGGTATCCGCGGCACCAATTAGTAACCATTGTGCTGGTTACTTCATCGAACGGGGCATTACGCCAGGAGCTTCGGCTACCACCGGTATGTGGCCTTGCAGAATTTTTGCCCGTCGAGCAGATCGAGGCGTATCGAAGTGGTCCGTTGCGCCCGCGCTCCAGCCTGTTTACGGTTCCGAGGCGATCGGTGGCGTTATCCAGGATTGTTCACCCGCCGCGGGGAACAGCAGGGCGCCAAGGCCCTGGGCATCGGCGACTGCCGGCAGCCGCAACTACCACGCGGGCCAGCGCGGGGCGGTCAGCGGTGGGCTGGGTAATTGCCTGGTAAACCTGGGGTTGAACCAGCTGGGCACGCGGGGGTATTGACGCGCGGCCTGATGCGCCTTCGCCGGAGCGCGACCAATGACGGGCTTACCGCGAAGAGTCGGCGAACATCAATGCCGGCTTAATTCGCGTTCGACATGGCCTGGAACTGGACGGGCATGTCATCGAAAGTTGGGCCTCGCACAATGGACTTACGACTCCGCTTCAGCCCAATGCCGATAACTGCTTGCGCACCCATGGACTGCGCGCGCGCTTTTGCGCAACCGATCCGTGCTGGTACCCTGCAGGCCGGGCGCATGTGAAGGACAAGGTCGATACCTCAACGGCATGTATCAACTCGCGCATCGATACCCCGCCGCGACAGTTTCAGTTGCAGAACGATGTTCAAACTCAACCAGGGCAGGTGACTGACTCTGGGTTATGACCTGCTGAAGGATTCGGTCAACGGCAATACGGTTTTGCCGAGGACAGGCCGCGGACAACCATGGCGTCTATGCCCAGTAGCTGGCGCAGCTTGGCCGCCATTTGAATTGCAGCTCAGCGCTCGCCATGATGACAAACGAGCAACATGGCACCTACAACACCCGGCAGCCTGGGTTATGGCTACAGCATCAGCGGACAGCCTGCGCGCCACGGCGAGTGCCGGGACGCGTTTCAAAGGCCCCACCCTTCAATCAGCTGTTATCACCCAAGCTTTTGGCAAATCCGGGAAATCACCGAGGAAACCTCGCGCAGTTTCGAAGCTGGGCCTGGACGGTGATCAGGGCTGGGCAGTTTGGGCAATCGCGCTGTTAACCGTAATGAAATCGACGATCTGATCGCCACTTCAACCAGGGGCGCGGGCTTGCGCGCGCAGGATATCGACAAGGCGGTGATCAACGCATCGAGCTGTTCGGTGGCCAGCCAGTTCATGGGCTTGGATCTGAGCAGCAATCTCACCGCTGCAGGGATCGGCCAACGGAAATCCAATCGAGCCGGCCAGGTTGATCTGCTTGCCAGTCGTGCGAACAGATTTTCAAACCTGGATATGCGACCGCCGTTATGGCCGGATCGCGGTGGCGCAAGCCTGCATGTGGTAGGCCGGCGCTGGATAACGCGGCCCAATACCAATGAGCTGTCCGGCTACAACACCGTTGCAGCTGCGTCCGAATTATCGCTTCAGGACGGCCTTGGCGCTGCAGGCGCCGCATTAAGCAACCTGTTCGAACGGATTATCAAACCGCCCCACCTTACCAGCAACAGGGGAGGCGGGGTTATCTACCTTTGCGCTATCAGGCGCTTTAAAACCCTTAAGACTTTTGCATCCAAGGAGGAGTGATCATGTTAGACCTGTCCAGAACGTAGCCAGGTGGCTATCGGATCGTGCTATAGTTACTGCTGTCGGCCATGACCTCGTTGGCAGCATTTTCAGCCTGGTCAATCTGCCAGCGCTCCTGGCGGTGTTCTTCCTCCGGGTGTATTGCTCAAAGCCCGCTGCTGGGTTTTTCCTTTGCTGTTTTTGCAAAACCACCTTTATGGGACATCATGAGCGTGGGCTGGACCAAACGCCGGCATCATTGCATGGACTGGTTGCCTTACTGGATGCTGGGTACCGGCCATGGCGCACTCTGGTTCGGGTGGGCGGAGCTGTTATGCACGCTGCAGTCGTGAGCAGTTCAGCAGCCTGTTTGGTGCTCGGTGGTACCGACCCTGCTGACCATGCGCTGGTGTGCCAGTTGTTTTTCCAGCGGCGGCTTCACTTTCTTCTCCGGGCGTTATGAGATCCACCTTCCCGGGGATGCCTTGAGCGGATTGTCACTATTACCCGCAGTACCTTGAGGCAGCATGGCCCTGTACGTCACTTGCCGCCACGCTGAGTCTATATCGTCCTGCGCGTTCTGATGGCCCGCGGGCCGTGCTTTGCAGGACCGCAGGCATTGAGCGGAGTCGGATTTTCGCGACGAACGTCACGGGCTGCGCATGCAGCGCAAGAAAGGCGATAGTCGACGAAAAAATTGCCCAGGCCAGGAGAGCATGGCGCTGCTTCTGGTGCTTACCGGCAATGGCAAGGGGCAAGAAGCAGTTCGGCCTTTGGCATTTGGCCGCGGCGCTCGGCCATGGCTTTACAGATCGGCATAGTGCAGTTATCAAGGCGCGCGCAGCAACCGGAGAGGAGACTTGGTTCTTCCGACGTTTTCGGAGCAGGTGCGCTATCACGTGATGGCGCAGGGCTTCACCTGGAAACCCAGGACCGCCAGGGACGCATATCGCAATGGCTGAAAGCGGCCTGGGCAGTCGCCGGTGGAGCTGAGAGTGATCGAGCATTGCCCTGTGGTGGTGCGGAGAACTGAATATCGCGCTTGAAATACGGTTACCTGCCGCTGGGCAGGTTCTGCGGGATATCGCTTCACGTTCCACTAGCCCAGCATTGTGGTGGTCACGCCGGGTCGCGGCGCCACCACCGGCGTTGGCTTGGAGGCTGCCGATACGGTGACCGAGTATTGGGCGTGATCAAGCATGCTTTCAAAATTCCGGTATCAAAGGCGCAGAGGGAGTGGAGTTTTGAATGAATCCGTCGTGAAAGAGCCGCACTGCCGGCACTGCTGATTGCCGCGCCAGCCTCCGGGCAGGGGCAAGACCACCATTACCCGCTGACGGCTGGCCCGGCTTGCATAGCCGCCAGGGCAAAGCGCGCTTGCAGGTGTTCAAGTGCGGGCCCGGGACTTTCTGATCCGGCATGATTCTGCAACCGCGGCGGAGGCGGGCGGCCGGTCTACCAGATCGATTCTGTGGATGATCGGCGCAGCAGGAAAGCCGCAAGCTGTTGAAGCAGGCGGTGGCCGATGTCTTTTGATCTGATCCTGATTGAAGGGGTGATCGGGGCCTGTTTGCGGCTACGCCCTCTGCAGCGGACCGTGGCGCGCTGGTTTGGCGTTGCCGGTGCTGGTATCATCGATGGCTTCCGGTATGGCCCAGACCTTCGGTGCCATGGCCCACGGGTCTGGCCAGGGTTACCAGGCAGAAAATCTGCCCTTGCCGCGTGCTGGCAAACAAGGTCGGCAGCGCGCGGGCATGGGGAGATACTTGCGTGACTGTCTGCGGACGGCTGCGCCTGGTTGGTAGCACTGCCCGCGCAGTGAGCGATTAGGTGTTTGCAAGCGGCATCTGGGTCTCTGGTTCAGGGCCGCCGAACTGGCTGATCTGGATGCCAGGGCTGGACGCCGCCGCCGACGCGGGCTGCTGGCGAGCCCGATACGCAGCTACCGGCTGCAAATCCGTGTTTTTGCCGCCCCTGAGGCAAGGCTTTGCTCAAAACACCGCTGGAGAAAAGTCTTGCCAGGGCGTGCGATTGGCGTCGCGCGTGACCAGCGCTATTCGGTTTATCGTACAGGCAATCTGGATCTGCTGGCGGAATTAGGCGCGGACCTGGTGTTTTTCTCCCGCTCGCGATCAGGCCAAAACTGCCCGAGGTAGGACAGCCTGTTATCTGCCGGGTGGTTATCCGGAACTGCACTTGCCGCATTGGGCGGCAACCAGGCCAATGCAGCGGCTATTCGGCGTACACGCGGCTGGCAAACCTATCCACGCTGGAATGTGGTGGCATGCTTTATCTGTGTGAGTTTATTGACCGACGCCGAAGGGCTGAGTGCCGATCTGGTCGGGCTGCTGCCGGGCCGGGCGACCTGCAAAAAGCGCCCTACTGCCCTGGCGTTTGCAGGAAGGGCTTTGCCGAAGGGTCGTGCGCGGGCATACCTTTCCACCATTTCCTCGTTTTTGAATGTGAAGCTGGAGCCGCTGGTGCCCGCGGCGGTGCCCGAACTACAACGCACGGCAGAGGCCGTTTATGGCGAATCGGGCGCTTACTGGCGTCCTATATTCACCTGTATGTTCCCGGCCAATCCCCAGGGCGGTGGCGGGCCTTGTTTCGATCCTTGACTTGTTTCGTCCATGAAGGGTATGCGCATGAGCACCAAGCGCTTTTTTCCGAGGGCCGAGGCGCGCGGCGGTGTTCCGGGGTCATTCGCGAAACGGCCGGACATGCGCCATTTTCTGCGGCGGCGCGTGCCTGCAGAGCATGTTGGCGCGGGCTTCTGGAAGCTGCCCATCAGGCGCCAAGTGTCGGCCTGATGCAACCCTGGGCTTTGTGCGTGTGACGCGCCAGCACTGCGCGTGGCCATCCATCAAATGGTCGGGACACGGAAGGCGCGAAGCCACTGCCGTGGCTTTGGGTGAACGGGCTGAAAGGACTTTATGCGCCAAGGTCGAGGCATTCTCGACTGCGCCGAATTGCTCGTCGCGGCCGCTGCCCCGAGGGACGTGACAAACACGTGTTATTGGCCGGCGCACCCTGGCCGGAGATGGATTCTGGCCTCGGTGGCCTGGCGCCATCCAGGAATATGTGGCTGGGCCCGCCCGGGCCGAAGGGCTGGGTCTGGGCTGGGTCTCGGCTGATTTGATCCGGCAGGGCGTGGCCGGCAGCTGCTCGGGGCTATGCCCAGCGGGGGCCAAACCGGCTTGCGGTTTTGTGTCTGGGCCCGGTCGGAGGCTTTTTATGCCGAGCCTATCTGTCGAGCAGGGGCTGGAAGCCATCCCAGGCCCTTGTTCCGAAATGCTTATTTACTTGATCAATGGGAGTTGTCATTGAAGGGCCCGCAACCGCATCGTCTTGCCGTCTACCTGAAGACTGCGAAAGTACTCTATCGCCTGCGTGTGAGCAGGACCGGATCGTCGGCATCTTCCGGCTTTACTGTGCACCCGCCGCAGGCGCGTTAAGCGAAAAGCCAAGGTATCGCCTTTACCCAGCGCCAAAGACCGAGAAAATTCTGGCGCTCAACCGGATTCTGGCTTCGGTTACTGCGATCTGCAGGCCGACATCGCCGCCGAGCTGGCGCGCGAAGGCATGGAACGTGCACCTGTTCAACCAGCGTGATATCGCCGGCATCCTGCGCATGATCGACACCCTGGGCGCACTGGGCACGGCCGTGACAAAGGCCTGAGGCGCTGTTGCCGAGCTACAGGCGGGCATGACCAGGTTACAAACAGCAGGCCGCACTTTGGGCGCGGCGGGCCGAAGGTCTATTCGGAGAGTGGGATGCCCGCTTGATTTCCGGCATTGCTGGTCAGTGCCAGTTGATCGAGCTGGCGTGCGGCCAGGATGTTTTGCGAACTAAGCATCTATCCAAAGCAAGCAGCCGCTATGTCACGGATCCGCAGGGAAAGTGTTACGCCGCCACCGATATGTCATCATAGGCTCTCCTGGTGCGGGCAAACGCTTCTCGGCCCCGAGCCATTGTTTTTTGACCGTCCAGGCTGGCCGGCATTCCGGCGTGCGCGACGAGGCAACTGTTTTCGAGTCAAGTTCGGCCGGATATTCTTCCAGGCCGGGTATTTCGGCGTGACCATCCGGGCCTGCAGCATTGCACGGTGTTGATTCGCGGACTAGGAAACAACGCCGTGCGAGTGCGCCTTGATCCTTGGCGCTTTGGTTTACTGGATCACGTGCCTCGTGAGCCCGCGGCGCTGCATCCCTTTGGTCGGCTTCGGCCATTTGCCATATCTGAAAGACCCTGAATGCAGGCAACCTGAGGCCGCTGCGTGGCGCCACTGGCTGGGTCCTTACCGGTGCTGCCGCTCACCCACTGTGTGCCTGGGACTTGCTAGCCAGTCTGCCGATTGGTGGCGTGGTGTTTTCTGCCGCTGCTCTTTACTGTATCTGGGCCATAGGGCTGCGCAGCCGTGGCCGACCACGCCAGGCCCATCAGCGAGGCGTTGGCATGCGCAATGATTCTGCCCGGGGGCCGCCCTGCGCGTGGGCTATATGGTCAGCCGCCAGACCGATGAAGCTTGGACGAGTCGGCGTGGCGCGCGCCCGCCCACCGAGTCAGTGGGCTGGAAAATTGGCATGACGCAGTGTTTTCGCCGCGCTGTCTGGTTTGCGTGCTCGGGGCGCGGGTGTGGTTGCTATATCGCCTGGCCAATACCCTGGTATGCGAATGTGGGGTTTTATCGCCACTTACACGTTTTAGCCCAGTTTGGGGGGGGTTTTGGGGGCGGCAGCGCGGCTCGATGATGTGCTCAAAACGTACCTGCCGCGCCAGATGGGTGCCCTAACCTATGCGCTATTGTGGCCGCACTCGCCAGGCGCTGGATTGCTGGCGCAGGCAGGCGCCGCAGTGGAACAGGTCCAACGGCCGGGCCGGTCATGGCAGCCGGGGCAGGGCGTGAATGTCAGTTTGGGCGGGGCTGCGTGTTACCACGGCGCTACCCATCAACGGGCCCGTTCTTCTTGGCGCTGGGCCCCAGGCGGTAGCTGTGGGATATTGCCGGGCAATGGTCTGGGTGCGCCAGGGTGTTACTGCTCTGCGCTGGTGCGTCACCCGTTGTGCGATATGGGCGGTTGCTCTGCATGAGCACGAGCGGGCGGTTAGCCGCCACGGCCGCAGCCCATTACGGCATTGCGCTGCAGGAAATGGCTGGATCTCTCGACCGGGCTGGCCACCTTATGACTTGGCCTGTACCCGCTTTGGAGCCGGCCGTTTCGTGGGTCGCGCCTGCCAGAAGAGAACGACGGCCTGGAAGCCTTGGGGGGGGTGGGCGCCGCTACTACGGCGCTTGGCTCACCATTGCCGGTGTCGCGTGGGCTCGCAAGCGGCCATTCAAGCCCTGCCGCGCGTTTTCCCCGAGGGCGCGTGGGCAGTTATCGAGCCCTGTTATGCCGAACCATCGGCAAGCTGCAGCGCGCCGGGTATCAGGTGGTTGGCTGGAGTCGATAGGCGCCGGGTGATCAGTTGGTCGGTTCTGGATCTGTTGGTGGGTGGTCAATCCGAACAACCCTTACGGCCAGTTAGTGGATATTGAAACCCTGCTGGGCTGGCATGGAACAGCTTGTACCGGGCACGGCGGCTACTGGTTAGTCGATGAGCATTTGCGGATTGGCCCAGAGTACAGCCTTGGCCGCCATTCAGCGGACCCGCCCCGGGGCGCATTTCTGTTCTGCGTTCGCTGGGCAAGTTTTTGGGGCGGCTGGAGTGCGCCTGGGTTTTGTGTTGGCTGAGCCCGCATTATTAGCGGCGGCAGCAGCATTTGGGGCCCTGGAGGCGTCAGCGGCCCGCTCGCGCGATAGGCAAGGCTGCCCTGGCGGACCAGCACACCCGGAGCTGTGGCGCAGCCGCTTGCCACCAGCGACGGTTATGCGATTGAATTGCTAACTGACGCAGCAAACGGGTTGGCCCCGGCTTTTGGTGGTTGGCGCGCTGTTTCAGTGGGCTGCCCCATGCACGGCTGGCAGACTGGCACGAGGCGCTGGCCAGGCAGGGTATCCTGCTCAGGCATTGTTTGACGGCCGCCAGCATTGCGCATCGGTTTTGCCGGCAGCGGAGGCACGATTTGGCAGCGCTGGCCGGTTGCTCTGGCCTCCATTCAACCTGATCTCTTCCAGAGCAAACACCATGGGCACCTTGGATGATCCAGGGCACCACTTTCGGATGCGGGCAAAGCACATCTTGGTCACTGTGCGCTTTGCCGCTGGTTGCGGGCATCGCGGAGTACAGGTGGCCCCGTGTCAAAAGCCGCAGAATTATGGCGACTTAACGCGGCGTGACGGTAAATGGGTGGTGAAAGTTGGGCCGGCGCCCAGGCAGTTGCAGGGCTCAGGGGCCGCCCATCTGCAGCCGCACACGGATATGAATTCCGGTACTGCTCAAGCCTAATAGCGATGTGGGAGCGCGCAGGTGATCATCCACGGCCATCCGATCGGTTGCATTGGGACGCCCACGTGGGGGGGGGCCTAAAACCCCCCCCCCCCCCCCCCCCCCAACGGGGCCTACAAACCCACAGCGCTCAAGGCAGGTTGCTGGACTCGCTCCAGCGTCTGGGTTGCATCCAGTACAAAACGTCGTATTGGTTGAAAGGTGCCGGCTCCCGGCAGAAATCAATCTGCGCCCGGAGATATTCCAATATGGGCTTTGCCGAGGCAGTGAATTGCCCGGTTGATTCTGATCGGCGATATCGACAAGGCGGGGTCTTTGCGCATCTGGTGGAACCCTGACGCTGCTGTCGAAAGTGAACAGGCGGTATCAAGGGCTATTGTGAATTCAACCGTTTTTCGCGGGTGATATCGCCTTGCTGGCAAGCCGGGACTGGAACTGGCTGGAGGCCCACACCGGCAAACCGCGTGCTGGGCGGTTGCTGCCCTATCTGCAGGACCTGGCATCTGGAGCCGAAGATTGCGGGTCAACGCCAACCAGGGGGCGAAAAACGGCCAACGCGCTGCGCGTGGTGGTTACCCGTGCTGCCGCGAATCAGCAATTCACACCGACTTTGGACCCGCTTGCGTCGCACCCACAGGTGGAACCGCAGTTATCGGCCCTGGCCAGCCGATCCCGGACGCGGACCTGATTCATTCTACCGGGCTCGAAAAGCGGTCGCAGCCCCGACCTGGCCTTTCGTTCGCCAATACGGTGGAAACAGGCGATCACAGCGGCATCTGCGTTATGGCGGGAAACTGCTGGGGGTTTGCGGCGGTTTGCAGATGCTCGGGCCAGAGGGTTGATGATCCCGCTGGCCTGGAAGGCCTGCCGGCAGCACGCCAGCGCTTGTGGGCTGCTGCGATTTTTCTTACCCGTTTGCAAGCAGACAAGCGTCGTGACCCGCGTCAGGTGGCCATTTGCAGCTGGATCATGCCGCCGTTAGCGGGTTTATGAATCCACGCAGGCCGCAGTTTGGGCCTGGCTCTCGAACTGTTCCTTTTACTGCACCTGGACGGCGCGCGCCGGGACGGTTGCTGAGTCCGATGGACAGATCGGCCGGCACTTATTCTGCAACGGTTTGTTCGAGTCACCGGACGCCAGCCAGGCACGCTGAGCCCTGGGCGGGTGCTGCGCAGGCGCAGCGGACTGGATTACGCTGCTTTGCGCCGAGAGGATATCGAGCGCTTGGCGCCCCACAGCGTGGAAGACCATCTGGATACCGCGTTGCTACTGCAATTGTGGTGGAGGTTTCATTGCATGCATGAATTGATTCTGGGTGGTTGCGCGGTCGGGGGCAAGAGGCCGGATGCCGAGCAACTTTGCTGTGGCCAGCGGCCTGGGCGGTTGACCGTATAATCGCTACCAGTTCAGGGGCGCTGGACGTGTGAAATGAGCACCCGGTATAGCTGAGCACCAAGCGCCGCCGGCCAGGCCCCAATTGGGGCTTGGATCGAAGAGCCGCTGCTTTGGCAGCGGTGCTGCCGCAGGGAGCGGCGGCGGGGCGTTGTTCTGTGGTGGATGCCTGACGTTGTGGCTGACCAACCTGCTGCTGTGTGAGGGATCAGACAACGCCTTGCGCGTGAGCCGCGACGCGTTGCTGGATTGCCTGAGATTACCTTGCCTGGCAGGGTTATTCTGGTCAGCAATGAGACCGGCCTGGGTGTTCGTGCCCATGGGCGAACTCAGCCGCCGCTTATGTGGGACCGTGGGCCGGGCTGGGCTGCATCAGGAAGTGGCCCAGCGTTTTTGCCAGCGGGTATTGTTTCTGTATTTGCCGGCTTGCGAGGCGCTGAAGGCAAGCTTACCATGAGCGCGCAACCAGGTCAATGGCCCGTGGTGGAGTTGCGCCAGTTGCGCCCCTGGGACCCAGGCAATATTACGCGAAGCAGAACAACGCCAAAAGCGATTCTGACCATGCCGGCTGGCTTCGCTGCGGTCAACTGAAAACGCCTGGGCGGTGCAGTTTGGCAGCCAGTGCAGGGGACGGCTTCAACCCGCGATCAACGTCCCCTGGATTCACGGTGTTTGCTGCACTGACCATGGGGTGATGCAGTGAGAATGTCTCTGCCTTTTCCGCAAGCGGTTCACGGCGAAATGCTGCGGCAATTGCTCCCAGGGCGGTGCGGCTATCTGTGTGCTCGCCCGGCATCTGGGCGCCAGCGCTTCAAGGTCATGGACCCTGGCCTCCTGGCTGCTTGGGCCCATTCGGGCCTTTGCCTAACGTCGAACATTCGCTGTGTTAATTTGCCCCGGGCACGCGAATTTCTGCCGCCGCCCCGGCGAGGATCTTGAACAATGTCTGGAGGCCATCGCGCGGCCGCGAAGCGGTATTTGACCATTCGATAAAGGCTGATCTGTTTATTGGCGTGCGGAAATGGGTTATCGCAACAGCACCCAGCGCCTGGCGTTGGCCAGTGCCCTGCTGGGCAGCCCTGCCGCCTTGCTGGTGGGGGCCGGGCCACCGGCTGAGGCAAGGCGGGCATTCGAACACAAGTTACGGAGTTATCCCAGCGCGGCCTGTTGCAACATGCCGCCCATCCTGAAGAAACCCGCTTGCAGCACTGTGGGCGCCTCGGCTGGGTTGGAGATTGCCGCGCTGACCGCGCGCCTATGTGGCCGCTGCCCAGCGCGGGCGTGCCGTGTGCCGTCGATGGTTATAGCAGTTCGGTTTGCAAGCGCTCTGCGCCACCCCGCCTGAATCCAGACTTGCCGGCGAGTGGATGGCTGTTTTCAGCATCGCAGTGCGAGCCTGGCACATGCCTGGTGCTGCTGCGCTCGGCGCTACTCCCACTGATGGATCTGGGGATGGCGCCTGGCGAGGTAGTGGCGCGGCGGTGGCGGTGCCCCTGCTGGCACGGCCTGCGCGCTGCATAATCAGATGGCGGACCTTCGCCAGGCGGATTGTGTCGGCAAGCAGACATGCTGATCGACTGCTTGCGCCATGGTGAACCGCCCTGGCTGGCAGTCTGCGCGGTAGTCTGGATTGACGAACTCACCGCCGCTGGCTGGCAGCAGATGCGCGAGGCTCTGCGCCGATTGCTGGGCCCTTGCAGACGCATGCAGTTCACCCGTTGCGGCGCTGCCGCGCTATGCCTACGAGCTGGGCGAGCGACGGGTCTGGCCTGTCAGGCCTGGAGCCGGGCCTGGTTGAGCTGCATTTTGGCTGATTTGGAGGGTCAGTACCCCGCGGATCTGATGCGCGAGCACGCAGATACCCTGGCGTTCCTTCTGGCGTGACCCCTATGCTGCACGCCTCCGGTGGAGGAGCCGTTGGCCGATTTCGAGCAGCGCCGTACTCGCCAGTATTGCCTCGGTGAGTTCGCGCTACGGCCGGCGAGCATCTTCTGCTGATCACCCATGGGCGGGGTGATTGCGGGCTGCGCTTGGCGGCGTGCCCAGGGTGTCTGCCCAAAGAGAGTTGCTGCAGGGCAGGGTGGCGCTGCGCCGAACGTGGTTCTGTTGCGGGCATGCCGCTTGGATGGCCAGTCTGGAAATGGCATGAAACTGACGCTGCCGCGTTGATTTGCTGTTGCAATTTCCTGGACGCGTATCCGGTTCGGCTGGCGCAACTGCCAAAAGGCCCGCGGGATAACGGGGCGCTCCCTGTCATGGTATCGGGCCGTGGCCTGCGATTGGCCTGCTGCTGGTGCTCCTGGCATTAACTTGCTCGGTATGGCAGCGCCGATTTTGCTGCCGCGGGCCGTTCCTTGCTGGCGGTCAATGGGGATGGGTCAGTGGCGGTCTGCATCTGGACGGTTGGGCCGCATACTGCCGATGCTCTGGCGGCGAGGGCAGCAGGAGCGACCGTGAACGCCATTGCAATCATGAAAGACCCCAGCTGCGGGCCCAGTGGCGTGGGTCGCTTGTTGCTGGGTCTTGCTGATTGAAAGTTCGCCGCGGCTGGTCAAGCCTTTGACTAGTTCTGCAAAACTTGCACGCCCTACTAACTGCACACTACGATACGCAACCGCACCATAACACAAAACAACACGAATACTCCTAGTGAGCAGCAAGTACCAGATAGGGCTCGTGCTGTGTCATTGGTACCTGCTAACGGCCGGCTGTTGCTGGCCGCGCTGCGTTTGCTCTGCACGCCCTACGCACGGCCGAATTGGGAATGGGGGCGGCGCCTGGCCTAGCAATTGCGCCTGGTCATTGCCTCTGCTACTGGGGGCGCAGTGTTTTGACTCGTGGACGATCTCTTCTGTCAGTGCCTGGGTGTTTGCCCGGAATCCATGCCACGTGCTAGGTGAGCACTATTCTTATTCTCTAACTGAGCGCCGAGCATTGTTTAAAGCGCCGGGCGGCACCACGGGTGACACCAGCTGGCGCGCTTTGTGGAATTGGACCCGAGACCCTGCTGTTGTTGACGCTGGGCGCGATTTTTGCTGAAACTTTTTTGTTGCTTCTTTCATCTGACTGTCATATCCGGCCTATAGCGTCGGGCTTATGAGAGCCAAATCAGGCTACGACAACAAAAAAGAGGAAGCAGCAAGTGAACGATTATGTAGAAAGAACTGATGGACCAGCGCGCCCAGGAATGGGATCAGGATGCTGGAAGATGGCCGGAAGAGATGTAAAATCCTTCGCTTTTGCTCCGCCACCGCAGCATCAATCCCTGCATCAAGACTGTATCAAGACCTGTATCAAACCCCTGCACCAGATTCTTGATTTAACAGGCGTTTGATCAATTGGACGCTCGCGTTGCTTGACGTTCTGAATTGACCCTGGCGGTTCACCGTCCAGCGTATGTGAACGCTCGCTGAAGTTGCCCCCGCGATGAAAACCCCAGTAGAAAGCAATCTCCCCACGCCAAACTCGGTATCGCCGAATATAGCTGACCGCCAGGTCCTGCCGTTGTGTCGTCGATAATATTCTGAAAAAGCGAGTCTGTTCCTCCTGCTTGCAAGCGGCGCCGCAGCGTCCAGGATTGGCAGCCCATATGTGCGGGCGACTTCAGTCAGAGGTCGGGAGGCGGCTGATGCAGGTTGCGGTTGAAAAGTATTTCTTCGACTTCTTCCTCAAAGCCCCGTTGGACGGCTTCAGCTCGTGCAACTGCGCGTCGCACAGGACCGCCAGATTGCCGAAAGCTCGCCGTGTGGCGCGCTGCACCAAACGGGCAAAGCGCCAAGCTGGCCGGGTTCCCATACGAAGCTTGATTGTGGTCCTGTTCAAACAGGCACCGGACAATCAAACTGGCTGCCTTGCGTATTTGCTCGGCGTAGTCGGCGGGAAAACTCGATATGCACGGCGCAGGG
>Ga0163217_1100479_pt1 | contig 16733 bp, 27 predicted proteins | sample SynspAceP_FD_185933 | JGI IMG/M metagenome (GOLD analysis project Ga0163217, IMG submission 185933) | Saline lake microbial communities from Ace Lake in Antarctica - Synechococcus sp. Ace-P (PacBio error correction) | ecosystem: Environmental > Aquatic > Non-marine Saline and Alkaline > Saline ... | reverse complement strand
CGCAACTCAAAAGTGGGGACGCCGAGCCGTCGCTTTCGGGTCGAATCTGATGCTCCCTTCGGGACCTCCAGCCAGCTGCGCCTTCAGCGACGACCCTCCCTGCCCGCTTGACTGGTTTCTGATCGCGACCGGGGGCCGATGGGCCAGGGGGTGATTGACGACCAGCCTGCAGTCTTGCCCGTTGCAGCGCTGGGGACGGCGAGCGCTGGGTGATCATCATCAGCCGTTAGATAGCCTGCCCTCGATCCACCAGCGGCGAAACCGCTCTGCAAAACCGCCCTCAAACTCGATGCCGACGGCGTCAACCGTTTAGCTGGTGCTCAGCAATGCCGGGCTGCCTCGGCACCATCGAGCGCCCCGGAACTCTCGACGCCGTGTTGAAGCGCCTGGGCCTACGCTGCCCGCGCACCACTGATCGAATCGGCCCGCGGCAGGGGCCTATCCCCTGGGGGTGGCCCTGGCCAGGTGGCCCGCGAGCATGGCCCAACGCCGCCACCAGCGGCATCCAGACCCCGAACCACTCACAGCAGCGCAAAAAGCAGGCCTCGCTGGGCTGAGGCGGCGAAGCCGCTGCCGCGCGAGCGCCAAATCAGGTTCTCGCCGCGAGCTCCTGGGGGCTGCAAGGGCAAAATATCCAAACCCGCAGGGCTAACTGCCTTTCAGCGAAGCGGCGCAACCTGCTCTGCCAGTGCCGATCCGCTGAGCGGCAGTGGATCGATCTGGGGTGGATCGCCAGCGAACAACCTCCTTGGCCAGAGCTGACGACAAGGATCGAGCTGCACGGCTGCCGTGCTGCAACAACTGGCCTGTCTCCAGAGCTGGCACTGCCAACCCTTTCACCCCCTGGGCGCGCATCCACCAGATCGGCCGCAGTGCTGCTGCAAAACAACTTCGCTGGCCTGCAGGCCTGACGGCCGCTTCCCCGAAAGCGCAGGGGCTGCCCCAGCTCCTGCCATTGGCCTGTCGCCAGCAGTTCAAGTAGCGACAGGCCGTAGGCAAGGCGCGGAAAGGGCCGGGGGGGGCCCAATTGCGGGGCCGAGCAGGCATAGGTGAGACAGCCCCATGGCAGCACCGCCGCCGCCACTGGGCCGGGCGCACGATGCGATCCGCCCTGCTCCTGCAGCAGCGCAAGGCTGGCTCCACCCGGCGTTGGTGAAGCCACGACAGGGTGGGCCGCGCCAGTGTAAAGGCGCAAAAACCGGAAAGAACTTCGGCGCGCACGAGTTGATCGAGAGCCAAGTCGTCGATGGCCATCTGCCAGTCGCCGTCAAGTCAAGCGGTGGGAGAATCCAACGCCAGCACCGTCAGGGGGAGGGGATGGTGGATCCTGGAGCCAATGGCACCAACGCTCTAGCCCCAATCATGACGTTGGAGCTTCTGCCCCTGATCCGCTGGGCCCTGCTGCGCGGGGGTCTTCTCTGGCCTGGTGGGCGTCGCGGCCGCCTGGGTGTTCTCCCAATCCTGCTGCTGCCGGGGGCCTTCAGCCCCCCCAGGCCTGGCCACCAGCCACCCTGGCGATCGTTCCCACACCTTTTGGGCACCGTCTCCCACCTGCGGCCGGCCCGGCTGCCCTCGCTCTGGCGCCTGCGTCGGACTCAAGCCGTCTGTGGCCAGCGGGCTGATCTCCAGCCGGCTGGCGCGGTGCTGAGTGGCTGGCACCTGCTGGCCCTGCAGGCGTTGATGTATGGCCTGCTGCCCTGACGATCGAACCCGACCGAGAAGACCTCAAGCCAAGCAGGATCGCCCGGGCCGCGGTGGCCGGCCTATCGGGGTCGCGGGCTGTCGGCGCTTTGCCGGCGGACTCCGGGCCTGGGCGGGGCCATGTTGATGGTGCGCTGATGGTGGCGGGGCCTTGCGCACGTGCCGTTGCGCCAGCGATCCGGCTCAGCACCCTGCGGTGCCTCTGCTCCAGTTCGCAGCCTCGCTTCAGTTTCTGGCCCGGTGAACGGGTCAACACGGCGATGGCCCTGCTTGCTCGGAGGTGCTGCCGCGTCTCTTGCCGTTGGTCAGCGGCCCGGCTCGACCGGGTCAGCGAGCGCAAAAAAACTCGGCCTGGTCGCTGCGCTTCGACACCATCTGCTGGCCGCGCGACTCGGGCCGTTCGCGCCCTCATGCTGGCCTTGGCCGAATTAGGGCCAGGGCTCCAGAACGACGGATCGAGCTCAAAAACCAGCATCGCCGCCCACCTGGCCAGGCTCTGCCAGACAACGAAAGTCCGTTGCAGGCACTCCAGTCGTTCGAGCAGGAACAGCCGGTGGGTGACCACAGCTCAAGCGATCCGGGGCAAAAGGGATGCCTTCCGTTGCGGCTGAATCCATGGGGAAGCAAGCATCCGCCACATGCGCCCAGAGCTGGCCCGTTACGCGCTCCAGCCACCAACGCAGCCAGGGATGGAGTGCATCGGCACGGAGACTCCCAGAGCGCAGCTCTGGCCATTCAAGAGAGCTCGCGGGGATCTCCTTCAGGGCCGGGGGCCAGTCGAAATGGAGTTCCAGTTCGCCGGCCTGCTCCAGCAGCACAGCGGCTGGCAGATCATGCCAGTGCTGCAGGGGCTAGATCCAAGGCGACGGATTCTGTCTGCATGGATCGTGAATCGAAAATCGGGGAGGAAAGCCATTCAAGAGCTATGACAACCACTGCCAGGACGTGGCGAGGGGCGGGATCGAGCTGAACAATGGTGGCGACATTTTTTATCGGTCCAGCCTGCCATGGTCAACAAACACTCAGTCAGGCAGAAGTTTCTCATCCGCCTTTGTGCGTCCGCCGCCCATTTGCCGGCGTGCTGGCCATTCGCCTCTGGCGTCAGCCTCTACAACGCCTGAATCGGCCGTTGGCCCTTGGCAGTGGGGCCTTGAGCTGCTAGAAGCAAACCCACTACCGCATCGCCGTCCATGGCCTCCGCGCAGCGTCTTGTGCCCCCAGGGGTCGGATCAAACCAGAGTTTTGACGGAAAAACCGAGGATCAAAGACGCGGACGGCGCAAAAGATCCCCGGTGCGCAGCCGGTTGCCATGCCCAAGCCGCTTCCAGCGCGATCTCCGCCTTCCGCTCGGGTGTTCCAATCCCCGTCCCGCGTGAGCGGCAGGAGCTGCTCTGCAGCGTGTGATGGCCTCAACCGGTCAAGCTGGGGATCGGCCTTGGGTTGCTGGCGTGAGTTTGACCCCACCTTGGCTTCGCCGTTATCACAACGGCTCGACAGTCACAGCGAAGTCAGCGGCCATCTCTTGAGCCTCGAAACGGCCACGGCCTGCGCCGGGCCCAGAACCGTTTCGACAAACTCTTTTCCACGAAAGACAGGAACGGCTGATCGCGCGAGCAGGAGCAGTGGATTGCTCCCAGACGTTTGCGCGTTGTCTGGGAAGCTTCCCCAGAACCGGCCAAGCTCCCAATCCCAGCTCTGACGAGCGCCCAGACGCCAATCCTTCAGGGCGCCTCCAACCATTTCCTTCTGTCGAATCCTCAGGGCCATGGCCCTCTGAAGACCACTCCTGTCGTTAGTAAGGGCAGACGAGTGGAAGCGCCCGAATGGCGTCAGATCCGTCCCCTTCCTCCGCACCGTGATGATCACCGGCTCCTTCCTCGGGGTTTGCGTCTCTACGCCCACCAAAGGCCCTTGACTTGATCGAGGCTGCATGTGGTGATGGCCTCCGCGATACCGCCAAAGCGCGGGCGGCGGCACGGAAACGCGACTTGCTCAGAGCGCCGTCACCCATCGGGCAGGTTCGACCTCGGGATCTCGGAGAGCGTGCGCGACTGGTTGATGCCTTCAAAAGCAGCCCGTCTGCCACTCGATGCCTTGGTCTGCCAATGCGGCCGTCTATTTGCCGCTGCTCAAGGCACCCCGCAGCGCCTCCCCCAGGCTATAAGAGCTGTCGATGGCGGACCAATCACTTCGCGCCATTTCTGCTGATCCAGCTCCATGCCTTGAGGAGCTCAAGCGCTCAATCACCCGTCACGCCGGCTGGTGTTCTGGGAAACGGTCCACGGCCAACTCCAAGGAGCTGGGTGGCAGATCCCCATCCCTGGCACCGGCGGATCTCGGCGACCTCTCCGGTTCCAATCGGGATTTCAAAGCCCGATCGCCATGGCCAGCGGCAAGCCCTTCAAACCTGGCAAGGCCTACAAGGACAGCAAGCTCTTTGCAACATGATCACCACCCAGGGTTGCACCGTCGCTTGCATGGAAGGAAGCAGCGAATCGTGTTCAGTATTCGCTCTATCCCGCTCGGGCCGACATCACCACATCCGCAACAGCTATCCGCTGTTCCAGAAGATCTTCCCTGGTTCCAAATTGACGTCACCTGGTGGCTACTCAGCCCAGGAGCTTGCGCGGGGAAGCGTGTCGCCCAGGTGGTGGCCGATCCCGGCTATTCGCCGTCTCCGGGGCCCACTGGAGCTGGGGTACCGCCAAAAAGCAGGGCGGCAAACAGTTTGTTCAGGAGCTCTCAGAAAGGCCCAGCGACCCCTGGCATCGCCAGCTGAACCTGGGATCTCTCATGCAATTAGGTCGGTCTGGACTGATTGGTTTAGGCTGATTAGTTCTGGGCTGGCTGGGTCTATTTTGATGGGCCACCCTCCAGCCCAGGCGCTCTTTGATTCACGCTTAATTGCACTTACTCCCAGTTTCATCACCCTTCGTCGCTCGAGAAACCCTTGATGCCCCGCCACCGTTGCGCTGGATTCTTGTCTGGTGGTCGCCGCCGGGTGCTGCTGGGGGGAGCGCGCCTGATCCCCTTCGGCGATTGGCTCCCAATGGCGGCACGGTGGCCAATGTTCCTAACCAGGAGGTGGTCAACGGCACGCCTTCAACCGACTGTTCCCGGCCACCGGTGGCAGGCGGAGCAGTTGGTGTTCAGCCAGGAAAAGCGGGTTCAGCGAAGCCCGATTGAGGCGCGGCAGGCAGTAGAGCTGCGCTGCTGGCCCATCTCCAACCCACCACCGCACCGAAAAGCCCGTGAGAAATTCGGTCATCGCCAGAACGCAGTGGCCGGCTGGCCCCTGGTGGAGCAAGGCAGCCAGGCCAGCGCGCTTCTGGTGGGCGGTCCCGCTTCCAGGTGAAGGTGATCCGGCCAGGGCGACGGCCTCGACCTCCAGCGCGCATGGAGCTGCTCGGAAAGCTTCGATTCTCACTGCCCTGGCCGCCTCCAGGCCCAGCCTTCTCGCCGTCTCTGGCCCTAAGGCCCCTGCCACTGTCCTGCGCCCGCAGCGATTGGATCCGCCCTGCCCTGGCCAGCTGATGGGCCGCACCGTTCTCGAGGTCTGGGACCGGTCTGCCCCGCGTTTGATTCACGGTGCTGCCCTCAAGGTCTCAGCACCCTGTGCCAGGAGGCTGGACCAACATCACCAATGTGACCAGCTGATCCAGGACGGTGATCGGTGACACGGATCCCGCCCTGGTCGCCCGGATACGCGCCCCGCGCCGATCAGCGAGCCGGGCCGCGCGAGGGCTATGGGCTTGCCACTCAGCCTTTATTGACGCCGTCAACCGTTCGCAGCACGCGCCGGCAGGCCTTGCGGGTGCTGGCCAATCTGGCCGGCTTGGCCCTTGCTCAAGCGTCTGCTGAGTGACGCCACCAGGCGACACTCCCGCAAGCTGGGGACTGAGCCCTGAAGTGGCTCGAGTTGCTGGCCTTCACCCAGCGTGAACGGCCCTGCCGCGACAGCTTCGGCGATTTCTGCGCCGCCCTGGCCGACTACGCCGGGAGGCCCGGCACCCGGTGCGATGGCGCCCTTATTCTGCCTTTTGACGCCGTTGCTACCGCTGGGTGACCAGGCCCTGCAGAAGCTTGACAGCCTGCTGGGGGCGGCAACCGCAAGATCTGAACCGGCTGCCTGCCTCCGCAGATGGGCTGGCCTGATCCCGCGGCCGCAGCGACGACGCCCACCTCAGCTTCCATTGCGCCGTGCGCGTCGAATCAATGGCTGGGCTGGGCGGGCGGATTCGTGGGCGAGCTGGCCTCCACCGCCCATGGGAACCGTGCAGGCAGTGGAATCCACGCTCGGCCCCCTGGCAGGCCGGAATGGGTCAGTTCGCGGCTTTTCTTTGATGCGTTCACCGACACCTACGCCCACACGGGCGTACAGCGGTGGCGCGCCGCCTGGTGCGAGCGCGCCGCCCGCTGAAGTGCTGATTCAATGGATCAGATCGATCCCGGTGGAATCAGTCGAGCCCAGGGATCAAAGATTTCGCGATCTTGAGCGGAAATCGGCCTCCAGCGGGCTCCACATCGCTGAGCATCTTCTGGGCCAGGCTCAGTATTCCGCTGCACGGCTTCTCCACTTCCCGGGGTGGATTCCATTTCAAAATGTGCACTTCTTCAGGCTTGATTTCGGATTGGCAGTTCGACCAAGAATCTGAAGTGGCCATGGTACGCAGACCGAGTTGCGTTCGTTGTAAACTTGTCGACTGATCGGTTTCTTCAGGAGCGTTGGCAATTACACCGCACAAAGCCGCACTTTGATAGTTCTTCGCTTTGGCATTGATCGCCTGCATGATCCGGTTCATGGCGAAGATCGAAGTCGAAATCGTTCGCCGTCACAATTCAGGCAGTAGTCGCATGCTGGAGAGCGAGCAGCAAAGCCACCACAGACCACGTCCCGAGCACATCGAAGATCACCACATCGCGTGTTTTCCAGCAGGTTGGTTGCTCTTTGAGAAGTCACCGTCTGGCCCGCGCTCACATAGCCGACCGCAGCCGGTACCTGCCGGGGACCACCCGATTCCACGCACATCACGCCGTTGTAGCCCTCGAAGACGAAATCCTTCAGGGCCGCAGGTTCTTCGTGTGTGGAAGCCACGGATCGAGGATGTCCGATCACCGTGGGCACCATCTTCTTGGGTGGAGGGGAAGGTGCTGTCTGGCTTGGGGTTCACAGCCGAAATCTGGAGCACGCGCTTGCCGAGCTTTCGAGAGCCGCTGAGAGATCGAAGAGCGTGGTGGATTACCGATGCCCCGCCTTGGCCGTAACACCGCGATCACCAGAGCACCGTCTCGATGTTCATCGAGTGTTTGGTGAAACCCTGTAAGCTGCCTTCGCCATCGAAACCGCGTCGGGTCGGGCGGGGCGTGCAGGGTTGCTTGTCATCGGCGGATTTCCCTGCCTGCCAAACGGGGCCAGTAAACTGGCACTTGCCCCATGTAAAGCGAGCCTCGATAGGGGTGTTGGCGGGCGCGTGCAAACGAAACATCCTGGGATAAAAACCATGCCACCCTCTGGCTTCCTCCAGGCTGAATCTGCCTATGGCACGCCAGCGAGCCCACACAATTCAAGCTCAGGCGCCTATTTGCTGTAGTGAGCTTTGCGTTCGGTTAGAGCACTTTCCCCTTCGGTGATCTCCCCGAGGGCACTGTCACGGTGCGGATCGTTTCGGTGTTGGTTTTTCCACCTTGCCGCGCCACCGAAAAAAGGAATCTTGCGCAGGGCCGCCTCGCCTATCAACGCTCCCAGATCAGCGCGCTTCAGCCAAGGGCAAAGACGACGTTTGCAGCCGAGGACGAGGGACAGCGAGACGGTGGCATGTGCGCAACAGCCGCGGCCTGGCCACTTCAGCCGCGCCCGGCTGGACGCTGGGTGCCCATCTGGCCAAGTGTGGCTGCGGTGCCTTCGAACGAATTCGAAGTCATGCCGAACATGGCCGACAGATGTTCCTCAGGCCCATCAATCAGCGGATGCACCCAGGAATCGAAGATTCACATCGCCCCTCCCAGCCATCTGGGGGGCAATAGGCGGGGCCGGCACATCTGGACACTGCAGCGGCCGAACTGATCAGGGCGCAGGGGATCCCCGCCGTTGGCACTGTGACGCGCCTCTGGGTGCGAGCACCAGCTCTGGGACGGCTCGCCCATCGGCCTTCTCCACGGCCAGGTAGTCGTCGGTGAATCAGGGCTCGAGGCCCAGTCGCTTGGCAGCGGCCCGGACCTCGCGGCAGTTCACGGCCTGTAGTTGCCCAGGCCCACCACCGTTGAAGCCCAGCTCGTCGGCCGCAATCCGCGCCGCCGCAATCGCGTGGGTGCCGTCGCAAAGATGAACACCCGCTTGCCGGTGAAGGTAGGTGAATCCATCCCGAACGCGAATACCAGGGCAGGCGGGAGCGCAGATTCGCTTCATTCGACTGGCGCGTGGCCTCCAGACCCAGCAACGCGCGAGAGTTTTCACGGCAGAAAGCGGCGGGTGGCGCCGACCCGATCGGCACCGTGCGGCAGCACCGGGGGTACCGAAGTTTCCGCTCCAACCAGCTGCATAACGTCCTGCACCTCCGGGTAGAGGCAGACGTTGGCCATTCGGCCCTCAGCAGACGCAGCAGATCGGAGGGGCGGGCCCCCAGCGGAGCCACCAGGTTCACGTCAATGCCGTGTTCGCCCAGCAGGCCCTGATCTCCTTGATGTCATCGCGGCAGGGAAGCCCAGCAGGCTGGGGCCCAGCAGGTTTCACCGCGGGCGCGGCCTTCGGATTTCCAGCGATCGGGCCGGCTTTGAGCTCCCCGGCGCCGGTCATGCGTTCGCGCAGCGTGTGCGGCCAGAGCAGAGCTGGTAGAGGTTCAGCCCCCCCCAATTTTCCTTTTTGGATAGCGGGCAGCTCCGATTTCAACCACCGGCAGGGCCGAGGCCCATGCGCCGCGAGGGCGCCCGGTTGTCCTGGACAGTTCCGCCCGTGCAGCTCTCGCCCACGAGCAGGGCCCTCGGCGGAAGCGTCCACCGCCTGTGGGATCGAGCGCGTCACCCAGCTCGGCAGTGTCTCCGCCAGATCACGGCCTGGAAACGTGGTGTAGGTTGACGGGCGACGCGATCACGCGCTCGATCAAATCGTGAAACAAACAGGTCGGCTAGGTGTCGGCCCCTGGGGCGCATGCAGCACGTATGCAGCGCTTCCATCGAAAGCGGCGATTGCGCATCGCCCCCACGTGGGGGGGCCTTCGTAGGTCCAGAGGGTCAGTTCCATTGCAGAAAGCTCGCGGCGTGCAGGGGGCGGCGCAAACAGTTCGGCAGATCGCGGCCTGGTTCGATGCCCATGGATGGGGCTGAACACCAGTTCAATTCGGACCACTTGGTGGCGATGCCTTCTGCTCCAGCGGAGGTTAAGCGAGCCCCAGGCCGCAGACCACCAGATCGGGACGGGCGGCGCGGGAACCCGCGTCAAGCTGACGTTCAGGTTCCTGGGCCTGTCGTGAGCTGGCGTGCCATCGGGCAACAGGGCCAGTTCCTCGCCATCAAGGTGCGATCGAGTAGGAGTGCCCACCTCACCAGGTCATGCCGCATTTCAATCTCTATATATATCCTCAGATCTCCACTGGGAAGTCGGGGCATCAGGAACAGGCGCTTGCCCTCCAGTGGCGCCGCAGCGCCACCAGGGGCCCGGCGCACGCTCACCAGGGGAATCGAGAGCACCTCCGCCACCGGCCTCATCCACAGCGAAGGCCCAGCGGGCGGCGGCCATCCAGGGCGCGGCTGCCTTCGACCGCCCAAGCGGATAGGGGCTGGGGAGAGGCGGGCGCCGCGGCGCTCAAGGGCGGCGAACGGGTGTCGCTGGAGGAACGGCTGGGCCAAACAGGCAGCCTGGTGCCGGCTCCGACGCTGGGCAGCGTCCGGTGGACTGGCGCGGCGGCAGGCTGCGCACCGGCCCCACTTCCCAGGCGCTCGAACAGGTAGTGAGCAGGCGCGTCTTCGGGACCCATCGGCCAGGGTGCCGGACCAGCAACAGCGGTTCGTCGTCGCAGCGGTGGGAGCAGGGCACCAGGCACTGAGGGCCGCGTTCCTCCCCCTGGTGAAGGTGGTCTCGATGCCGCTGCCGGAATAGTTCACCACCCGCACGCGGCCGCGCAGGGCGGTGTGAGGTGGCCTCGGCCGCCTTGGGCCAGGTCCAGACTTGACACCTCCGAAGGCAGAACCCCCACTAGAAAACAGGGTGCGATCTCGGCGGCGGCGTTGCAGCAGGTCGCCCACCACCCGGTCAAGTTCCTGCGTTGGCATTCGGGCCAAGCCGGCCCAGGTCGCGTTCGCGAGAGATCGGCGGGTGCCGCAAACGGGGTTCGGCGAACAATCATCACCCCGGCCGCCGAACTCGGACCAGAGTTGGGGCACAGGTCGAGCCGACCACCCAGAAAAAAAGGACCGTCGGGCAGTTGCGCGAATGCACCAGACGATGGAAGGTGAGTCCACAGAAGACCTCCCGCCTGGCCCTTTCACGCCAACGAAGGGCGGCCAGGTCGGCGTTGAGGCCATGGGCACAGGTGATCGTCCCTTTCCTGGCAATCCGTCCGCTCAGGGGAGGAGTGAGTGCCAGGGGAAAACGCGTTCCTTCACACGGCTTAACAAACTAAGAAAAAAACCCCTGAGCAGCGCTTATCAAGGCAAGCAAAGACTCTTTGATGGTGAAGGACCCCCAGATTGCTGACGACGGCGGTACGTCGAAGAGCAGTGTTCTGATCGAAACCTCCTCCCTCTGTGCCGGAGTCGTCAAGGGCGAGTGAAAACAGATGGGCATTCGCCCTTGCGGCATGATCGAAAAACGCGTGCTGGTGCCGCATCGGAAGCGGCCGACGCGATGCACCAAAGCGGCGCTGAAGTCGTCTGATGCGTGAATTCGTGCGGTGGTGGAGCTACGTCACCGCTCGTGCGCGGAGAAACGGTGCCGTCAACGCAAGCGTTCGTTGCCGCGCGCTGATGCCTGCGAGGTGTTGGAGGATGGTCTGGTTGCCGCCCACATCATTGGCGCGCCCCCCACCGTGAAGTCGAGCCTGCTTGAACAGCAGCTTTGCGGAACGGTTCGGAAGGACTGAAATCTGACGCGCCCCTGAATCGAGGCGCTCAGCCCACCACCTTCCCACTGAATCCATACGGAAAATTCCCCATGAGCAAAAAGTTTGACCGCCGGGTCAAGGAGTACAGGGATACCTACTGGACTCCTGGACTATGTTCCCCCGACACCCGACCTGCTTGCCTGTTCAGTCACCCGGTCAGGACGGTTGTTTCCCAGGAGGAAGTGCAGCCGCAGTGGCAGCGAATCCTCCACCGGCACCTGGTCGGCGTCTGGTCCGAGCTCCTCACACGACCTCGATTTCTTACAAAGGCCGTTGCTACCGGATCGAAGACGTCCCGGTGACAAAGGAGTCGTTTTACCCTTCGTGGCCTACCCCTTGATCTCTTCGAGGAAGGTCGGTCACAACGTGCTCACCTCCTGGTGGCAACGTGTTCGCTCAGAGCCTTGCGCCACCTCCGTCTGGAAGACATCCGCTTCCCGATGGCTTTCATCCAAGACCTGCCCGGCCCGCCGAACGGGATCTGCGTCGAGCGCGACCGGATGAACAAGTACGGCCGTCCGCTGGCTGGTTGCACGATCAACCGAGCTCGGTCTCTCCGCAAGAACTACGGGCGGTGGTCTACGAGTTGTCTTCGCCGGTGGCCTGGATTTCACCAAGGACGACGAGAACATCAAACTCAGCCGTTCCAGCCTGCAGAACCGTTCGGATTCGTTGCTGAAGCCGTCGAATCGGCCCAACAGGAAAACCGGCGAGAGAAGGGCACTACCTCCAACTGCACGCGCCACTCCTGAGGAGATGTACGAGCGCGCTGAGTTCGCAAAGAACTCTGGCCAGCCGATCATCATGCACGATACATCAACGGCGCTTCACTGCAACACCGTCTGTCGAAGTGGCTGCCGCAGAACGCATCTGCTCACATTCAACCGTGCATGCACCGCGGTGATCGGACGTCACCAAGCACGCATCCACTCCGGGTGCTGGCCAAGTGCTGCGCCTCTCCGGTTGGTGACCAAGCTCACAACCGGCAACCCGTGGGGGCAAGCTTGAAGGCGACCGTCAGACCACCCTGGGCCGTCATTGACCAGCTGCGGAATCCTTCATCCTTGAAACAGGAGCCGCGGCAACTTTCTTCGACCAGGACTGGGAGTCGATGCCCGCGCGTCTTCGCCGTGGCCTCGGCGGTATCCACGTCTGCACAGTGCCGGCCCTGGTTCGGCGATTTCGCCGCGACGGATTCCGTGCTCCAGATTCGGTGGAGGTTACCCCCACGGCCACCCCTGGGGTTCGCCGCTGGCCCCGCCGCCAACCGGGTGGCCACTCGAAGCTGCGTCAAGCCGCAACGCCGGCCGCGAGATCGAGAAGGAAAGCCGCGACATCCTGATGAAGCCGCCAAGCACAGCCCTGAGCTCAGCCATCGCCCTTGAGACTGGAAGAGATCAAGTATCGAATTCGACACCCGTCGACAACTCGACTCCCAATTGATGTTTTTTCCGTTCCCCTCCCCTAACCAAAAAATGGATCCCCATGCCCTTCATGAGCACCGTGGGTGGACTATCAAACACGTCGCCCCCTGGGACATTCCGCTTTTTGCCCCCGTTCTCCCAGGACGAGATCTATGACCGATCGCTTACATTCATTGGCCAGGGATTGAGCCCCCTGCGTCGAGCACGTTCACCCCAGCGCTCAATGCGCGACCTACTGGTCGTTCTGAAAGCTGCCCTTCTTCCGTGAAAGGATCTTTGGCTGATCTGGTCAGCGAGCTCGAGGCTGCCATCGGGCCTATCCCGATCACACGTCCGGCTCGTGGCTACGACGCCCACAACCAGAGCCCCAGGGCTCCTGCTTCGCGTGATCGAAGCACGCTGAAGGGTTTGACGCGTCCCGGCTCAGGCCGGACCCCCCCTTCTTCTGATTGTTCAGCGCCACTAACTCACCGGGCGGATTTTATGGCAATAATCAGTCGCGACAGCCTCGCTAGCGCGACGTTTTGGCACTCTCACCGCCGGGAAAACGGCCGAAAAAGCGTTTTTTCCAACAGTCCGATCCGGACGCGCAGTGCAGCGGAAGCTCGGCCGATCGCCAGGAGGCTGCGCTACTCCTGCGCCGCCGGCTGCTGTTGCCATTGCCGTCGCTCTCCAGGCGGCCACGCATTCAGGTCAGCACCCGGATCGCGGGCCCCTGCCCATCCACCCGCGACCTTGCCCTGCCCCGCCGCGAAGCCCTCCAGCAAGCAGGGGGGAAGCGCGGGCCGACACCACCAAGGACCGCACCCGCAGCGGACACTCCGCCGAGCCCAGGCCCGGCTTTCCTGCGGCTGTGCGTGGCCTCATTCAACGCCAAGCCAGGTGACTCCCTGTTCAGCGTGCGTTCTGCGCGCCCCTCTAGCGGCCATGCCAGCCATGGGCATGGCAGCAACAGCCATCGCAACGGCCGAGCGGAGATGCCCAGCACAAATCCGAACCGACGGCCGATGCGCTGGCCCGTTCGTGAAGGCCCAGTCCAAGGCGGCAAGTCAGCGGTCACAATGGATCACCGGTGCCGCTGCCGTGTGCGCCCCAGTTCGAATCCCGACATCAGCAGCCGGGAACTGGGCCCACCGCATCCGCGATCTCAAAAGCAAGACCGGTGCTCCGGCCGTGGGCGCTGCAACGGCTCACCCGCCCGACCGGCCCTCGCACGGGGCATCAACAAAGTGGCAGGAGCAGACGCCACCTGGAAGGTGGGCGCGGGTGAAAACCAGCCGAGTCAGGTCGTGACCGGGCACCCAGCAACCGTTCGATCAAGTACCACCGCACCGAGCAGCACTGCCGGGCGATCACCGCACGACTACATTGGGTGGCGACATCTTCCGCACCTTCTGCCAGGGGGAAAAGCCAAACGCTCCAACCGCCAAGGTGGGAGTCACCGCCAACCAAGGCCACGCGCAACGGGTCACCGTGCAATGAGGGTGCCGCTCTGAAAAAGTCACCGGCGTGACCGCGAACCTGCAAAACCATCACCGGACGAATACCTCTCGCGCCAACCAAGGTGTGGCCTTCTGCTCAACCAACAGCGCAGTGCCAGCGGCCAGCCGTCCCCCCGCAAGGTGGCCTTGGCCAGACCCTGGCGGCGTCGCCCCATCTCCGGCGTGATGGTCGGGCCGGCTCGAGAAGCACCGGCGATGAGCACGCTCCGGCCACCTGCGCACCACCGGCACCCAGTACGTGGCAGCGATTCGACCAGCACTCCTGGTGTGGCTCCATCCAATGGATCCGTACACACCCTGCGCGCACAGGCAATTACCGGCCACGCTTGTGGCCGCAGTGAGCTGGTCACCGGCAACGAACGGCACTGCCGCCTGGTCACCGGCGACGAATACATCGGCACCAACAGTTCGAGGGTTTTTTGGCGGCGGCCCGCCAGCCCGAAGCCGCCAAGGTGGGCCCACCAGCCCTCACAACAAGCAGTTCGTGGTCTCCGCACCATTACCGCCGCTCGTCGAAGGTTTCACCGCGATGAGCCAGCACCTGCAAAAGCCGTGACGGGCACGCCCTACGCCGGCTGGAGCAGCCGGCGAATGGTGCCCGACCCGCAGCGGTTGAATCCATCCGCCAACGCGCCCGATGGGCATGGGCACCCCTGGCCCCAGCGTTGAGCGGCCTCAGCCCGGAATCGGGGTGTGATGACCGGGGCCAGCAAAGCTGCCTTGTTTGAGCCCCTCACCGGCACCCCCTACGTGGGCGTGGACCAATACAACGAGGCCTGCAGTTGCCGCCGAGTCACGAGGCTGACTTCCCCCAGCCACTGGAGGCCCAGCCCTTGGCAAACGTTCAGCTGCAATCGCCCGCCGCGGCGGGCCATCAGCAGCAGGAACGGCAGCAGTGCCCGTCACGGCACCGTTACGAAACCAGCGCCAGGGATCACCGGCCCTTTTGATCTGCGTGACACCGTCACGGGCACCGAACAGTTCCGCCTTCGACCGTCGCGCGCCCCAGCATGCAGGCTTCGCACCAGCAGCTCGCTGCACCCAAGATAGATGCCGCCGGCCATCGCCGCCGCCTCGGGTTTCGGCCAGTTGCCGACCGCGCCTGACGGCTCCTGAGCCTCTGGCTACTCCAATCCAAATGGAGAAGAGGCCCCGGCCGACCTCCAGGTCACCGGCGAAGGCATCTCCGCCGGGGCTGCACATCCACCGGAGACGACTGGGACCGTGGCAAGCGCGTCCCGGCCACCGAGGAGTGTCGGCCAGGCGCACGCAATCCCACCCGCAACGGCGTCCCCCTGCAGGCGATGGCTGCCGCGTGGCAACCAAAGCGAAACGCACCAGATGGTCCAACCCGTCAGCCGGTCACCGGCTCCAGCGCAAAACACCAACCAGGCTCCTTGATCACGTCTCCGGCGGCGCTCGCGCGTGATCGCCATCCTCTCCTTCCCCCGGTGCGCTGACCTTGTCGATCTCGCGACGCCATGCCCCAGCCGATCGCCCCTGCGCCAACGGCGCCCGAGGCGGCGTCCTCAAGCTTTCAGTGGCGACTGAAGACCTGGAGCGGGCGGCTCGGCCAACAGCGCAGGGCCAAGCGGCCAGCCCCCGGCAACGGCCAGGCGTACGGCCGGATGCGCAAAACTGGCGCCGATCGCCCCAGCGGAAGCCACCCCCTCATCCGACACGGACGCCAACGCCCGCCTGCAGGGCCTTACGAGGCGCGGTGAAAGAGGGGCCTTCATCGGATCGTGCCTGTGCTCAAGCGGCTTTCGGCCCTGCAAGCACGAGACCAGTTCGTCGCCAGAAGGCCCCACGCCATTGCCCGAGGCTAGAGCTGGATTTACCTGCCCGAAACGATCTGGAGACCGCCTGGTCAGCCAGCTCGACATGCGCTCCCTGTTCCGCCTGGTGCGTGTTTGAAACTACGAAACGGGTCAGCAAACTTCTTTCTAACGAAGACCGTCGACTGCCGCGAGGGCACCGGCCGGCTGAGCCTTCAACGCCTTCCTGCTCTCCTCAGCTTCCACCTGCGGATGTCACCCCTGCGCCGGCGGCCGCCTCGCCACACGATCAGGTTACGCCCTGCGCCTTCCGTCAGGTTCCGTTGCGTCGCCGGCCCCATGCCGGCGCCATGTTCGATGTCGAAGACACCGTGGATCGCTGGGTGAAACCGAGCATCTGCGCTACCCGAAGGGGTTCCCAATCAGGCCTACGACCCACCGCTATCTCAAGGTGGTGGGTATCACTTCATTCCATTGACCCTCACCATGAGGTGTGTGCGCGCCACCACTCCGATGTTGACCGCCGCCGCCGCCGCCAGTGCCTCTCCCGCTTGATGGATTTCCAGGCAGGCGGTGGGAACAGCTTCTGCTCGGGGCCTCCGTGGATCTGCAAGCTATCGGCCTCGACACGACACTGACCGCCATTCGGGTGCCATGTCCCTCCAGCGAACGGCACCGATCTGGAGCATTGGCTGATGCCCGTTGAGGTCCATGGCCGCCACCCTGCGCATGGGGCAGATGGGCAGCCGAGTTGAGATTCGCTCCAGGTGATTTGCGCGCCGCCGGCAACACCGGATGAGGCATGTCCCAGCCTGATTCAGCCGGGCTGGTGGAAGCACACCATTTCTCAAATTCGACTATGTGCGGCAGTTTATTTTTCACGGCGGGCGACTTATGGCGGATGGCCGTGTCCACGCCGGAACGGTCACGTTGCATCGCTTCAAGGAAATCCATTTCTTTGCCAATCTTTCAAAACCTATTTTCGCCATCTGTGGCCACACCGTCCCGAAGGAAGGGCGGCCGCCGACCTCGGAACGTGGGGCGGTTTCAAAGATTCTTCAACCGGCCTGGAATGTTTTCCCCAGGGTCTGCCGGTTTTGGCCGGTCCGTGGTTCCCCGCTTCGATTTAATTTCCACGGCAAGTGTGCCGGGGAGCCAGGGGAGGGAGGGGCCCGGGCTTTGCTTGCAATTTTTTGCCGGGGGGCCTTACGCCCAGCGCCATCATCTCTCTCT
>Ga0163217_1091518_pt1 | contig 16733 bp, 27 predicted proteins | sample SynspAceP_FD_185933 | JGI IMG/M metagenome (GOLD analysis project Ga0163217, IMG submission 185933) | Saline lake microbial communities from Ace Lake in Antarctica - Synechococcus sp. Ace-P (PacBio error correction) | ecosystem: Environmental > Aquatic > Non-marine Saline and Alkaline > Saline ... | reverse complement strand
TGAAAAATCCGGCAAGACAGTCTCCGCTTTTCCGGTCTTTCCTATGTTGGTGGAGCAGGTCGGTGCGGAGTTGCACATGAATTTGAGTGGCTGGCTGTTCTGGGATGCGCTATTGTTCAACCGGTGTCACGCCGGCGGGGTCGGACCTACGGCAAACTCCCGCCGGCATGGAAAAGCTTGCGCCTGCCAGAAACGCCGATCTTCTGACCCAGTACAACCTGATCGAAAGCCGATCTTGCCGCCCGAAGGTCAAAGAAAGCCGATTTCCGCGGCAGCCAAAACACCTGAATTTCAAGGCCACGTTGAGGCATCAGCCGAGCATGCTTTGCACATTGGTGATGACAGACAATATCGACGCCAAGGGCGTAGCGCTACCCCGTCGGCGCCATTGCCGGTGAATCGGACCGGAGACGGGCAAGACCGCTTGTCGATGAACTCGGCCGCATTTCCTACACGGACACAGTCGCCTACGGCCCAACCATCGGCAAGAACATCTGCGCTCGCCTATCTGCCATGGGGAGTTACTGCAGGTGGGGCGCAAAACTGAACATCGAGTATATTTCAGCGAAGTCTATCCGGTTGATAGTGGCGTGCGTCGGCTACAAGCCGCTGGTACGATCCGGAAAAACCTCAAAGCCGCGAGAGGCTGATTCCCGGAACGCCAATCTTGGTCCATTGGCGCTTGAAATTGTGGTTTCAGCCTTCCATTCCCGTCATGTTAAAATTGAACTATTGACGGGATGGAATCAAGACTGTTCTGACAACTGCGGGTTTTGCTGGGACAGCTCTGCCGGCGGTTGCGCAAGGGCGGGAGCCGGTTGATGTGGCACTGGTGCTGGCAGTCGGATGTATGCGCGCGTCCATGTCGCCGCGCGAAACTGGACGATCAGCGAGGAGGGTACGCCGCAGCACTCATCATCCGTTATGTGATTCCGGGCCAATTTCGGGCCAGGGCGGGTATGGCCGCATACGCGGTCCACGGATGTCGGGAGTGGGCGGAGACAGTCGATCCGTGAGGGTGTTTGACTGGACGCTTGTGTTTGCGAAACGGCGCAGATGCCGATTCAATACTGTCGGCAATTGTTGGTAACTCCAACCGTTAGGCTTGCGGCCGAAACATCGATTCCGGGGCGCGATTAATTTTTGGGGGGGGGGGGCAAAACCGCCCCCCCCCCCCCGGGGCTCAAACTGCTGGATGAGGCCCGTCGACGGGTTCCGGTAAGGTGGTTGATATATCCGGCGACGTCCCAACAATGCAGGGCAACCGGTTTTCTTGCTGCGCGTTTGAGGCGGCTTTGTCCAAACGGATCGTCATAAAGGGCTGCGCTGATGACCAGCCGACGGGCCCGGGCAGAGCTTTCAATATACCGGACCTGGATATCTACTAAGGAATGCGTGATTGGCGGGCCGGGGAGCTTCCTGGTGCCGGTCAAAAGCGGGACCAGTTTCCTGAGCGATTCACGCGCAAGCTCGTCCTGGAGATTTGGTGCGCTTCGCGAAACCAGGCAATCGGTGGTTCGGGCACAGATTTCCCCCGCACCACAACTTTGCGTCCATCAAACCGAACCTACGATTGCCTGATCGGCGAGAAGATCTGGGACCAGCGGCAATGGATGTTCGACATCCGTAAACGATGAATTCTTGTGAAGGCAGCTTGACGTATTTTTATGAAACGTGAAGTTGGGCAGTTGTAGATGCAGGTTGCAGTGTTCGAATTGAGGTGGATTGCCTGGTTTACAATAACCTGAAGACCAGTTTTGCAGTATAGGTGCATTTCTTCCAATGCGGGGGTCAGCGGTATATTTTGTTGCATGGTTTGATGTTTAACCCGGAAATTCAATCCCAGCATGATTAGCTCACGCATCAAAGGGTGCATGTATGTTTATCGGCTATCAGGTATGCAATATTCTGGTGGATCACTTGGTTGATCACCGTATCATCGCTGGCCGAGGATTCAATGTTTCACCTCGATTGATTGTCAAAAGCTGAAAGAAAGCTTTGATATCGATGTTGAAATCTGCCGCACCTTCGAAGAGCTTCAAACTGGCTTTCGACTATGGTGATCGCCCCCATCACACTGGCAATTCTCGACATCAAACCTTCCGGGCGCCGAGAATGGCGAAGCGTTGGTTTATCTGGCGGGTCTGTCGGATTCCCGATCATCGTTTTTCACGGGACATTCCATGAGAGACAGGGAAGGCATCTTGGCCCGTGATATCGTAGACTATGTGGATTAAGCGGACAGCATCCTCGCCATCGACATGTCGGAGGATCCGTTCTGCCGGTTCCTCACCAATTTTCACCGCACCATGTGCTCTTGTTGATGACAGCCCAACGGCGCGCGCGCTTCTGCGTAGCCGCTCGAGCGCTTCATTTCAAGGTCAGTTGCTGCTTGAAAGTGGGCGCGGAAAGCGTTGACTATCCTGAAAAAGACGCCGGATATCGGCCTGGTCATCAGGATTACAACATGCCCGATATGGATGCTTTCGAACTGACACGGGCGTCTGCGTTCGGCTCGGCGGCAGTCACGAGTGGGCATTATCGGTGTTCTTCGTCGTCTGACAATCGCCTTTTGTCGGCGCGGTTTCTGAAGGCGTAAAGGGGCCAATGACTTCATGCCGCGCCCCTATGTGGGATTGGAGAGTTTACTGGCCGCGTGGAACCAGAATTCTGAAGATATACCGCTTGATCCAATTCAAGCTGCACGCCGGTCGATAGGAAACACTGCCGCGGCGAAGGTCGCATACACGGTTCGAAGCTGATTTTTTTTTAGCCGTGTGGGTTGGCCTGCGCCACCAATGGGAGTAGCTGATTTGCCTAGAGCTTCAGATGACATCGAAATGAAAAGCCCGCCCTGTCGCCGACCGGAGAGAGCTTCGGGGTTCTGCTGGTCGAAGATTCACGCATGTTCACCTTCCGCGCTCAAGTTCAGGTCGAGACAGACCTTGGAGTTGATGCGTACCTGACAGGTTCCCTGCGAGTGATAGCAGGCTGCCCAGTGATGGCGATCACGCGTTTTTTCGTCGCTGTCACACCTCAATTTGCCCGCATTTCACCACATTGCGAGGCGTCGATTACGCTGTTGAAATTGACTTGCGACGATCGTTTTTCACCGGCCAAGTTCGACTTCAACACCCGCGCGAGCATCCTGAGAAAAAAAAACGTTCTGGGACTATGTGATCAGGTCACGAGACGGGCATTCGACGAAAATTGTCACTGGCCGTCAGCGGATCATCAACAATCGGCAATTTCCCCGTATCCTGGTGGTGGACGATTAGCAGACAAACGCAGCATTCTCTCGGCAAGCTTCTGGCTCAGGAAGTTCGAAGTCGTCGAGCGTCCGGGACAACAGGCGCTGGCAGCCATAGCTGCTGATCCCGAGATCAAGCTTGTTGCTGACCGATATCACATGGGTGATATGGCGGGTATCAACTGACTCGCAAAACTGCGCGTTAGGAGCGTGATTATTCGATGACACGCTGCGCCATTATCGGCATTTCCAATTCCGCGATTCCGGGAGCTTTCAGCCAGCTTCCTGAAGGCAGGGCGAGTGATTTTTCTCTATCGGCCCCTTCCGTCCAGGAAGAATTTCAGTGCCGGGATTGCTCAAGAACATCGGGGATTTTGATGAAGATGAAGCTCTGAAGAGAGCCGCAGAGCGCTTTTTCACCATTGGCCGTGGTCCGCTTGAGCTCCCAATTTTCAGCATTGCCCTCCAGCAAGTGTGGTTCTCAGGCGGCAGTGAGATACTGCCTTGCGCTCGGCCGCTCCTGCCTGCGGTGAACCGGTTATAAAGTCGCGGTTAGCACTTGGAGACCGCAAGTGCGAGGCGGAGACGAAGCGGCAGGCAACAGCCACTCGGACAACCGGCATGGGCGACTGGATCAACAGATGCCGCGCCCGGTCGAGGCGGATTCAAGATAGTAAAACGGGCTGGCTGAACGGCCCATTTCCTGGCGGAACAGGCGCTCGATCTGCGCCGCGACAGGACCTGCGTCGTCGGCAATTCTCGATCAGCGAAGCGGCTCGGGAAGAGGCTTCCTCAATCCGATGATCGACAGCACCTTTGGCGTTCTGTACGCCGAGACGGGCGCGCACGGCAAACCGCTGGCGGTCATGGCGTTGCGGACGCGGTCAGTCAGCGCCATTTCGCAGATGCGGTTTGGACCAGCGTATCGTCATGGTCCTGACCATTCAGGCTCAGCATCATGGTCGAGCGCCGCGGTGCCGCTGCAAGGTGTGGGATGGAGCGATCGATCTCGTAGAGATTCGGCAAAGAACATTTTGCTTTTGGGAGGCTTCGGCGAAGCCGGGCAGGTTTTTCCCAGTGGATGGCGCAACGGCGCCCGGACAAGAGGCCTGCCTGCGCCAGAATGTGGGCACCGGTGCACAATCCGCCGACGGCACACCGCGATTCTGTGCTCTTCGCGCAACCGGCCAGGACCGATTTGTTCTGAAGCGTTCGACATTGACGCCCGAAACAGACGAACACCATTGTGGGCCGGTTTTTCACCCGGACAGGCTGCCGGCGCTCATCGGCAGCGACGTATTGACGGCGACCAACAACCTGGTTTGAAGCGGGCACCGGCTCGCCACATGGGATGTCAGCCCGCCATTTGTAAGCATTCATACCCAGCATTCCGATTGGCCAGACGCAATGGCTCGATTCGCATGGAGAAGGCGATCATCGAAATCGGAGACCATGAAAAAGACGATCGAAACGCATCAGTTTGTTCTTGGTTGAGGGCATGCCCCAAACCCTTGCACGCCCCCGAGGGGCCCATGTTCGCGATTCAGGCACCAAAATTCATTGCTTTGTCACTGCATGACAACGAAATTTTTTGGTTAGACATGAGCTGCCCGTTATCACAGGATGGGGCGGCCTGTGAGATCGCTTCGCGTGCGGGTTGTCGGTGAATTTTGTGCACGGGTGCAGGCCATCGATGTCTTTTTCTGGAAGCTTCCAATCGGGAGCTTGTAAATCATGCTTTCAATAGCGCATTTCGTTTGCGGTCAGCCGGCCACTGGCGACATGGCGGGCAATCTGGGATAAACCAAACATTGTCGTGTCTCCTGTTTCCGTTTGACCAGTCCTGCGGATTGACAACAGCATCGCTCCGATGCATTGTTCAATCAACGAAATGAATTGAACCTCAATTGATCAATTGGAATTGAACGATATGGAAGCGCCCTTCATTCATCCACTGCTGATGCTGGTCCGATGTCCTGCGCAAGCTTTGTTGCCATTGCCGAGACCGGCGTTTCAACTGCGCGGCTAACGGATTTACCGGGACGCCGTCAGCCTCTCGATGCAGATTCAAGCGGCATGGAGAGCAGTTGGGAGTGTCGAGTGTTCCTGCCGATGCGCGGAATGTGTCGCTGACCGCGACGGGAGGTTCTGTTGGGGCTAGTGCGCGGCGGGTTGATTGCGCTCAACCGGGAAGCGATACGCGGCTTTGTGACCTCGGACGTGTCGGGGTTGGTGCGCATAGGGTCGCCATCCGACTATGGCGAGGCGGTGCTGCCCAGCGGTCTTCAAGACGGTTTGCCAAATCTCATCCTTCAGTGGTCGTCGATGTGGTGATTTGAACCAGTCGTCCGTCTGCTGAAGCGGTTTGCGTCAGGCCATATCGATATTGCCCTGGTCAGCTGCATTGAAAAACCATACGCGGAGCCGGGCGAAGTGATGATGACCGATGACATCGTCGGGCCGGTGCGAAAGGTGGGCAGGGCTTGCCTGATGGATCCTTCTGCGGTTGTCGATGTGGGATGAAGGCTGCGTCTGGAGAGAGAGCGCGCTGGTCAAGCGCTGGAAAGAATCGGTAGGTCCTACCGGGTGGCGTTCATGACGTTCCACATATGGCTGGTCAGCGGGCGGCGATCCTGGCAGACCTTGGCGATTATGCGCGGATGGGGCGCAGTTTTGTCGGGCCGGATGGTCCATATTCTTGCGAGGAGAATGCGGGCTGCCGGCGCCGGGGCAAGTACCAATTGCTGCTCAAGGTTTGCGGCAGAAAGCCGTCGCCGACAGCGTCTGCGCTCTCAGCGGACCCATTTCCGCGGCCTCGTTTCGAACGGTCGGGCCAGACCGGGGAATTTGACATCTAGGAGCCGGGTTTTGCCGCTGCTGCTGGACATGAATATCCGCTGACGGGGTGTTCAGCGCTGGGATAGATGCGCTTGTGTAGTCTGCAGATACCGGTGCCATTTCAACCTCGCGCCTACTGGGGGAGACAAGACCATGAAATCAATCCATCCAGAGTCTATCCTGGCCCTTGCGGCTGCTAGCTTTGCCATCACGGCTGTTTCCGGCACTCTCATTCAGCGTTTCACAGCAGGGCCACCATCACGGCAATTGCGCCTGGGACGATGCGCTGACATCCGCAAGTGGCCGTCCGCTCCAATCCAAGTCATTCCGATTGCGTACGGTCCATGAGACCATCAGCATGACCGGCCGATGCAAGAATATTGTCCACCAAATGTCTCGTTCCGGATTGATGGCTATGCCAGCGTCGAGTGGAATACGCTCAGAGAAAAAAGCTTACGTCTGGATGCCAGGTGATGACCAACGATGCCGAGCTTGGCTTGGCCGCGCGGCAAGGTTATATTACTGGCCTCGAATAAGCCCGGACCCGCGTGGTTACCGGAATGGAAAGATACTGTCGCTTTGGCCCGGTACGGGCCATTGCCAGAATGGACAAGGAATTGCGGCGGTGTAGCAGCCGATCAGCAGCGCCGGCAGTCCTGTCGCACGCCTGTGGATTGCCACTGCCAGCATTGCGGGAGGTGCCGAGCGCATTGCCGAGATTACCAGTCTGGGCAATCGCGCCATTGGACAGCGCCCGATCGGGCATGAGGCGTTGAGTTGCGGCACCGCTGCAAAGCTCCGCGCCCTGGACCCAGACCCAATGCCGCGAATATCACAATGAAGAGCCACGCGCCGGGGCCGGTAATTCAAAAAGACCAGCATGAGGGCGATGGCAATTGGCAAACCCGATGATGAGACGGAACACGCCTTGAGATTGTCCGCAGCAGCATATTGCCAATCGTCATTGATGACACGATGGCATTTGCCAGTGGCATTGTGGCGGGCCACAAAGGCGCGCTGAGGCGGGGATCGACTATGGTCGGCAGTATTGTGAGCATCGACAAAGGTCAGCGTGTAGAAACAGCCACCCCAGCGCGGGTGCAGCATTGAAGGGGGATGTGTAGGCTGTCCCACATGACGGACGCAGAATATCCCTGAGTGAAGGCCATGGCGGCGCGGCCTTGGCGATTCTTCCGCGGGCAAGATCGCCGTCAGAAGGACCGCGGAAAAGCCATGGATAGGCGGCATGACGGCGGAACAAACCGGCCAAGTCCCAAGCTATTTGAAGATGAAACGGAGCCGTCAGGGGCGATTACCGCAAAGGCGACGCCGAAATATGGTTCCCCCACAGGGTGAGCGCCTTGGCCTGATTTGGCGTGGGTCGTCAAGCTGGGCGACAGCGTCGGCGCCGAAACGACAATTGCCAGGTGTGAAACGCCTTCGACCAGGGCGGCTCGCAGATCCACTCGAAACCGCGGCAGGCGTCGTCTGCCAGGCGGAAAACCACTGCACCGAGATAAAGACCGACAGGCAAACAAGCGCGACGCCCAATCTGAATGGCAATGGGGACACGGCCACCAGCCGAGCCACCACTTTCCCATACTGAGAATCAATCGAGCGAGATTTACCCGGGAGGCTGCGCCGGTCTCACCGTAATGGGCCTGCAGCTCGGGGAAGTATTACCACGATCTTGGCAAATTGTGCTGCACCCCAAAGCCGGCAGCCCAAAGTGCAAGACCAGAAAACAGCGGTGAAGCGGATGGCGGAGACATCCGTCACTCCTAACCCAATTCCGATTCGGGTTAAAGGCGGAAGGGTGTGGACGCAGGAGTGTCGGTGGCGGTCGGTCACGCAGCAGGCTTCACCCAGCTGAATCGGCGACAGGCGACAATGTCCATAGAGCAGTACGCAACAATCGCCTCGGTTTCGGTTCAGCAACGCTCCAACATCCCTTGCAATCATGAGAACACTACCACGCGTCGGTCGGCATATGTCTCCAGGCTCCGAGTGGCCACAACAGGGGCAGGTGATTTGCGATTGAAGTATGTCATGCCGGCCCGCCGCTTCCACAGTGCGTAGATGGTGGAGCAGGACGAACGCTCCAATGCGCTGGGAGCAGCACCAGATTTCAAGGTTAGCGACAGCTTGCCGATGAGGCCAATCGCGCCGAACCAAGATCACAGCAGGGCGTGAAGCAGCACAGAGCGGATATCACCGTGCCGACTATTCACGATTGCGAAAGCAGGTTGTGGTGGACATTGTGGTTCCTCCAGACTGCACGGTAGGGCGGTGCGGTGGGAATCATTCTACGATTTCGGGATCGCCTTTGGCTTACGATCAGCGTCGTAAACTGACTGGATCATTAGCGGTTTTCGCCGTCCGGCCGCGCGCCGGCTGCTCCGCGGCTCGATGCCGTCTGCCGCATCGGTGTCCATCGAAGCGTCCGGCAATTTGACCACCTTCGGTGAGCCTTTGGAAAGCGTCGACCTTGTTGGGGAAAATCCATGGCGTTGACGAATGCTCCTGGAATTTGGGTTCCAGCGCGGTTTCAATCTTTCTCATGCGGGTGACTGTCAGCTCTATCTCGCGGGCGGTGATCGCGGTTGAGGTAGCGCCCATGCGCGCGCCGGTTCCTGCGGCGTTGCCGGACTGCCTTGACCTTATCGAGATCAACGCAATCAGGCACCAAGGCCGAGCACCAGTGCGTATTTTGGGGTCAATGAATGAACCAAAAGCGCCGGCAGGCCGATGCGGTCGGACGTGATTCAATGCCTTGCTTGTCCCATCAGCAGGCTTGGACGCGGCATTAGAGTGCAGGCCTTGGCGGCAAGCTGAATGGGCGCGGACATCGGTCTGCGGGTGACCATCAGCCTCGGTTCGCCTTCCTCAGCAGATAGGAGAAGGTGCGCCATTTGCTGATGATTTGGCGGGCTGGTCGCAGCCAGATCGCCGTTGATTGACGCCATCTTCGGTTGATGATGCCCGGCGAGGATACATTCTCGGCGATGATTTCGGATGATTGCCGGAGCCCGCAGACGCGGTGACTTCGACTTTCTTTGGCAACTTCGTCAAAATCCGGGTTCATTGGACCAGGGCCTCGATACCGATGACGGCGGGGTAGGTGGCTCGAAGGTGACGGGATCGATGCGAATGCGTTTCGATGGTCCGGGTGCGGCACGCTGCGCCGCAGGAAGATTTCGGCGCCCTCAAAGGCCGGGGCCGGTGGGGGAGGAGGCAGGCCACGGTGCGCGTGAATTGCCGAGTACGATCTCGCGCATTGGTGCGACATCGACCAGGCAGGCTCATCTCGTCCTGGCGGTGCGGACCTTCTGTCAGCGTGGCCGCTGCCGCTCGGCGGCCGACAATGGCCAAAAGCCCGGGGATACAGGGCAAGCTGTAGACCCGGGCGCCGGGATTGAGTGGACTCGATCTCGGATGACTTCAACATTGACCGCGCGGAGAACGGCAAGGCCAAAGGCGCGCCGCCGAGTTCGGTCGGGTCGATGCGAGAGGAACAAAAGATGCATGATCGATTACCGACGAAGACAGCGTCGAGAATGTCGGAGCGTTCGATTTCGCCTTGCTTGCAGACATGTCGCATCAGTCGTTGGATGGCCTGCGCACGGCCTTGGTCATGCCCTCGCGGCCTTCGGGGATTCATCATCACGTAGAGACGCGGGCTCATCAGACTTCGCCGAATCGGATCTGTGGATTTGATGTGCCAGACGAGGCAACGTGCGGCCTGACAAAAGCGATGACAGGTGCATGGCTATGGTGGTCGAGCCGATGTCGCAGGCGATGCCGTAGGCCTGTTCTTGAGGGCCCGGGATTATATCGCGGACCAGCGTTGTCGCCTGTCCGCCGTCGACGGGTTCATGAAACGGGCGGTGGGGAAAAAAAAACCCCCCCCCCTTTTTTTCCCCAGTTCGCCCTTGCGCAAGATTTGCTGCCACCTGGCGAAGCATATAGGGTGTCGATCTGGCAGGGTCTTGAAGGCCCCCAAATCAGCTGGATCGCAGCCAGCAACCGGTCGAGATCGCCAAGGGCTTGTGGCTGTCTGGGTTCTTCGACTTCGACGTAAGCACATTGTGGACAGCCGGATTGCGCCTCGATCAACGGCGACCGTCGGAATCCTTGCGGACGACCTGGCATGAACCACGGCGTCTTGCGGATGTCGATCACCAGATCGGCCGAGGATCTTTGCCGAGCAGGAGAGCTGCGGCCCGGCTTCCAGATCGCGTTTTTCCGCATACGCACTTCATTTCCGCCAAAAGGCGAGATGCTGCCTCATTGGACGAGGTGCATGCCGTGCTTGGCGAAAGACGCCTTCCTGGACGTCGGACTTGGCAGCGTCGCAAATTGCCGCGGCCGCCGCAGACGCTTTCGAATGCACACCCAGTTGCCGAGCCGGCATTCAAGCACAGGCGTGTCCGGTGGGAAAGCGGCCGCGCTTTCCCGATGGCAATGACAGGGACGAGGTCGGTTCGGTCATTGTGAAATTATGCTCCGCCGGCGCGGCCGCGCTGTTCCGCCCACGACGGCGACCGCCATCGCTGATTGGGGGCCGCTTGCGGGGCAGGGGCGGAACCAGCCACATGGCGGTGGTAGTCCTTGTAAGGTTCTTGATCCAGTTGGTGCAGTTCGGTCGGTACCATTGAGCACGTTGGCTGCGCGCACGGCTTCCATTTCCTGAGGACGGCAGGCGGTTCATGATGGCACTGGTCATGCCTGCGGCCGATCACCATCGGAATGAAGCCGGCGTTTGATTTGGCCGTGGCGATGCGGCAGCGGGAAAGAGACGTTGGGACAGGCCGCAAGTGGTGTTGACTTGAGTCATGACGCAGGCGGTGTGAAGCAGCGCGAAAACCTGCCGGCCGGCGTCGCGAGTTTGCGCCGATGGCATCACCAGAGGTTTTCGACGGACGATGTCACAGGGGCCTTGATGCCGAAAATCCATGGCGCCGCTCGAACAATTTTCTTGGCAACTGCGAAGCGACATCGGGATCCATCGAAATGCCGGTCTCGTCGTTGGAGATTGCCACCACGGTACATCGTATTTCTTGCATCAGCGGCAAGATTGCTTCGAGCTTCTCTTCCTCGCGGTGACCGAGTTGACCAGCGGGCGGCCGGTTGCGATTTTCAAGGCCAGCTTCAATGGCGCCGGTCACAGAAGCTGTCGATGGACACGGTTTACGTCGACCAGACCCTGGGACGATTTCCATTGGTCTGAACCAGGAAGGGCCGGGGCTCGGTTTCGTTCGGGTTGACGATGGTGACGGCCCGCATGACGTCGAGATGGTGCGCCAGCCGGCAACCTGTTCCAATGCGTCCTTGATTCACGGTCTCGAAAATTGCCGGCCAATCATCTCGGCGGCGAGCTTCTGCTGCCGGTCGGGTTGATGCGCTCGCGATCACGCAGAAGGGCTGATTCAAAGCCGATTGATCACTTCGCGGGGTGGCGGAGGCGGACGATAGTACGCGGTCATGTTCGGCCTTGCGGTTGAAGACAATAAAGATTTGTTTAGATCGTTATAATGGTTCTGCGTGAGTTCAAGCCTCGGGGGCCCATTCGAAGTATCTGAATCCCCAGCGGCACCGGCAATTTCATGCAGCATATGCTTTGCTCTTCGAGGATTTCCTCCATGCGGATCCGCTACCATTGGTCGACAGGAATTGGGTTCCTTTGCGCCACGGTTGCGGCCCTTTGAGGGACCCCGGAATCGTGCACGATTCGGCGACGATTCTTCTGCGGTTAGGCCATGACGTGAATTTCCCGATACGGCCTTCGATCTCCTTGACCTCATTGATGATGTCGATGCAGAGCTGCTTGCCTTCCTTTTCTGCATCCTCGGCGCCTTCAAGGCGTTTGATGATCTCTCGGAATGTGGCACACCAGGGAACATTGGAACGCATCCATTTGGCTGTGCGGGGCCGAAGCCAGCGGGGCCGAGCCGCACATGATGAAGCATGCTTGTTCGAGCCCCATGTCGCGCACCTGCCCTGCATATATTGGCGCATCATCTGTACATCGTAGCAAATTACTGGCTCTGAAAACAAATTGCGCGCCGGCGGCGATCTTCTTGTGCCAGCCGGTGCGGACGGAAATCATGCGGTGGCGCGGAATGGGTTGATCGCAGCGCCGAGGAATACGGTCGGCGGGTCTGCTCATGTTTTGCGGCCGAGGAGAATTTCGAATTGTCGCGCATGATCGGATGGTTTCCGAGCAGCGACCATGCAGTCGAGATCGAAGGACGGCTTTGGCACCGGGTTGATCGCCTGCCTGCACGCCGTCGCCCGTCAGACACAATATGTCTGCAACGCCCAGGCGGAGGCGCCGAGCACATCCCCCCTGGGATTGGCCGATGCGGTTCTGGTCGCGGGCAGGAAATCTGCAGGATCTGGCGGCATAGCCCATGCGGGCTGTCAGAAGCGCACAGTATCCCGAACCGACGACATGTGGGCGTTGGCGCCGGAGCATCGACGGCGTTGATGCCATCGACCCAGCCGTCAAAAGATAGCGGGCGTTCATAAACATTTCGTGGGGTTGGCGCTGTCGGCGGATTGAGTTCGGCCGTGACGGCGAATTCGCCACGGCGCAAAATGCGCTTCAAGCCGACCCAGAGAGGAGTGCCCTGGCAGCCGGTTCGAGAAGAGCCGCTGGGGATCGAGCGGGTTGGAGTCTTGCTGGGCTCATTGGGCGGCTTCCGGGCTTGGCGGCGCTTTCGCGGATCGGCCGCGCTTGGCGGCTTGACCCGCAACCAGGACAGAGTTTCGCGCAGCGACTGGGCGTCCACCGGTTTTGCACATGAGAATTTTGTTCGGCGTCCGTTCATCTCCTCGCACCTGGACCAGCCTGCCACCCAGGAACGCAGGGCATGCTTGGTTCAACTCGCAGTTGCCATTGGCCCGGACACCGCCGCAGGGGCCATTGCGCAAACTGTTTGGGCGTTCATCGGGCAGGACATGCATGGTAGACGACAGCAACGGCACTGGCCGCACATGCGGCATCGAACAGGAAGCCCTTTGACGTGTTTTTCCGACGGAACTTGGACCGGACCTTCGGCGCGCTCCATAGCCGAGCATTTTCCACAGCGGATTGCAGCATCAGAAATGGCAAAATTTAGGCAAAGCGTGCATTAGGAACCATTCCAGGCCCGCGGGAATGGCGCACCGACCATAACCGATGGCCAAAGCTGCGGGCGTTGCGGCTTGTTGCCGAGACGCCCGCGGTTTGTAAGAACCGTCTTCTGCGGCAGCCTTCTTGTTTGAGGCTTGCCTGTGTTTCTTTGGTCGGTTCGTCAGCCATGGCTCTCCCTGCCTCCGCCCTGACGGGGCCACCAGGCGCTTTGTCATGGCTTGCTTCAAGCTCTGCCGTTGCCTTGTCGGCTTCGGGGCTTCCAGATCGTCGGAGACTTCACAGGTCGGCGCGGCGCCAGTCTGCGAGGGTTAATCGGGGCTGTCTCGGCTGCGCCGGTCCGCATGGCGCACATATCGATGCTTCGATGAACCAGGAGACAGCTCCCGCTTGGCGGGTGGCCACGTCCCTTCTTGATGATTCACCTGGGGCAGGAATGTCACGCCAGAGACGAGATTGCGTTGGCCATTTGAGGTCTCCTTGAAAGTTACAATGCGCATGGAATTTTTGACAGCTTCGCTCACGACGACGCGCGGCGCGTCAAAAACGCACACTGCGTGCTCGGGGAGAGCTATTTGCGGATTGGTGTTCCGGGGTCAAACCTGATCTGTTGATAACTACCAATGCGCTTGAGAAGGCCTCGGTCACGAGAAAAGTTCCAGAATCGGTCGGATGATACCGCGCCACGGATGCAAATTCGCTTGGATTTTGGATGAAGCTTGTCATCAGCGCATCTTCAACTGCGCGCCACCAGATCTCGCCGGGACCCTGCGGCCAATCGCCAGCGAGTCGGTGAGAAGTCGTTTCGCGCGGATTGGGCGGCGATGAAAGCCTATAGAGCGTGCCGCCGGTGTCGACCCCCGCATTCTACCAGATTGCACGGTGGTGCCGTTAATTGTTCGCTGGTCGCCGGTTGCGGGTGCCCACCAGCCGCCGGCCAGTTTCCGGCGTATTTCGGGTTGAGCCGAATGATAATTGATCACCGGCGGGAATTTTGCTTGCCAAGCGTTGTCTTTTGACAGGCCATCCGGCAACCGGCGAGGAACACCACATCCGGGCTGAATTTGCCGTATCAACTCGAGGCAATCGCGGCCGTTTGCGACGAGACTTGCGTTACCGACTTAGGCTGCAATTCGGTCTGGAGCGCCAGTTCGCAATTGATTTCGCTGTTCTTGGATTGAGCCAAGGCGTTGCCGAAGCGGGAAATGACCAAGGTGCCGAATTGGCCGGCCGGTCTGGAGCCATTCCAATTTTTCTGGCCCGGCGCTTGAGGAAAATACTCTTTGAACTCGGGCTCCTCCAACACAACCTCAAGATTATTGAAGCGCCTGGCGAGCAGCATTGACGATGACCCCAAGCATAGGCGGCCACCGGCGGTGATAACGATGATCTTGTTTTGAGTTGCCATACCGTACCCATCGAGCTGAAAAGGCCCAAGATAGTATGGCTGAGTGTTAGATCCGGCTATTGCGCATCTGAGGTTCAGTCGCCGCAGGTTCGCGGCGGCGATGATGTTCTTTTTGGGACCGGTCCGGTCTCAGAAAATGTGCATCAAAAACGCGCCAGTTGGCCGTTACGACAAGCCTGCGACAGCAACGGAAATGAAACCGCCAACACACCCAGGCCCAGGCAATTGCCGCGCGCCGCGGTATGGGCGACGCCCGAGGATGGCAACGGCAAAAGGCTGGGCAACCAGTTGCCGAAGGGAATCGGCAAGACACAGGGATGGCCAGGGAGCAGTGCGAATACGAAAAAGCCGCTCGCGGGTTCGCCCACCAGAGGCCAATTGCGAGGGCGAAACCCAGTTTTTCGGGCGCTGCGAAAGCCAGGCGAAAACCCGCTTTACCCATGCGCTGGAAGGTGGGTGGTCCGGTTCAACTGTGTTAGTGGCAAGCGCACGCGGCAGCCAGGCTTTTCTGATAGCCCATTTCACCATCTGCCAGGCGACAAACAACCATCGGCAAGCCGAGCACCATGGTTGCGCCGGCGCGCGCAGAGAATGAAAAGATGGGAAACTGCGAAACACCGAAGAAACCGCCAATGGAGCGGTCGTTCCAGCGCAATGCAATTTTCGCGCATGCTGACGCGTTTCACCTGCATTCGCGGGCCAGACGCTCGAGAAGCCTGACAAGCTTTTCGGGATGCCTGCCGCACGAGCGGCGATGGCGGGAACGGTTGGCTGTGGCGGACTGGAGACTCACTGCGGAACACCCTGAATGAACAACTGCATTCTATCTAAGCACGGATTGCTTAAAAATTGTTGGCAATAACGCCTTTCATTGCCGAAGAGGAAAATATTTTAGCGTTAATGATTGCATCATCATGCGGGGCCGGGTGGCATGGCACCGAATTCATAACGGAAGCCAGGGCCCTGTTAGGTCGCCGTAGCCGGTTTAAATTTTGCCGCTCCATAGCGTAACCCAAAACGCTAGCTGCAGCGCGGGCTTTTTCTTCGAGCTTTCGGGGTCGGTCTATGGGCGAGATACAGCGTGCGCTCATAATGGGCGAAATAGGTGTCAGCAACCTGGAAACCGTTCGAGGCCCAAGCGGGACGAATTTAAAAAGGCATCGAAATGGCGGGCCAGAAAGTCGGTGATTGAAAAAAGTGGTCATTCATATCATCGCCGGGACAGCCTCGAAGCCTGAATATGCCCGACATGAAGGAGAAAAAAAGCAGTGCGGCCCTTCAATCCGTTCAACCCCGTGGCGCGCCAAAAAACCTTGTCGAGTTCACCCCCGTGCCGCAATCGCATAGCCAACTGAATATATGCTCATAGGCCCCTCTTCACGGGCCTTGCGGATGCGCGATCGACAGCAGGTGCGAATGCGGTCAGGGGTAATGATGGAAATGGGCGTCAATGCACTTTAGAATCGACATGATTCATGGCCAAGCTGCTGTTGACAGCCAAAACCTCACGGCCAAATCATGCCCAACAGGGCGATTTCACCCGCCACTTTTTTGGGGCTGGGCCGACTGATTTTGGTTTGCTTCCCGCATGATGGTCGCCTTTTCGCCGGAGCCAAATTCTTGCGCCACAAACAGTCTTATTTCGGGGTCAGCAAGAAAATGACACCATTTCAAGATTGCAAAACCGTTCCCTCATCTTGCCGGCTTGATTTTTGCTTTGGCTCCTGTGCCCCACCACCGATAAAGGAGGTGTCGGCCGGGACGTAAAAAAGGAATCGGTCAATGCTTGTCGGCGATTGCCGGTGGCCGGGCTGACCGGCAGGAAAAACGGCTTAGGGGTCAGCCAGCGGCTGTTCAGTGGAAACCAAAGGGGGACAGGTGGATTGAACCGATTCAGACCCGGCCGGCGGAGGGGGGGACCGATTTTGTGCCGGCGCTTGAAAATTTCAAGTTTTCCTTGGCCGTCCTCGACCCGGGCAAAACAGCCCGCATTCGCGGCAAAAATTTAGGGGCATCGGGGCGGCCCCCAAAAAAACTTGCCTTGCCCCAAAAAAAAAAAAATTTTTTTCCTTTTTCGGTTAAATTTTCCCCTTCCTCTTTTT
>Ga0163217_1088975_pt1 | contig 16733 bp, 6 predicted proteins | sample SynspAceP_FD_185933 | JGI IMG/M metagenome (GOLD analysis project Ga0163217, IMG submission 185933) | Saline lake microbial communities from Ace Lake in Antarctica - Synechococcus sp. Ace-P (PacBio error correction) | ecosystem: Environmental > Aquatic > Non-marine Saline and Alkaline > Saline ... | reverse complement strand
TGACTATGCATTTAATGAGTTTTATCCAAATTGGTTTTGAGGGAATGCGTTATCAATCCCTTCTTTTTTATGGATAATTTTAAGGGCAAAACTTTTATGTTTTTTACTATTCTACTAATAGATTGTTGCGCCAGGCTACATCATTAGATGACGCTGCTCTGTCAGATGCTTCAAGTTTTTGATTAGAAAGATTGAGGTTATTGTTAGTTTACGGCCAGATCCCAACTTAAATTAAGGGAAACATTATAACATGTTATCTAACGGATTGAGATTCACTATGCATGGATACGATACTTTATCCGATATTAAAGGATTAATCTACAAACCCAGGTATTGTGTTGACCGTTTCTGATGGTAGTCAGCAGTGAGCTTGAAAAGGGCGCCTATGACTTTATTTCCAACCTTTATCAGAGAATTTTAATCTGATCAAGCATTTGAGTTCTAAGAGAAAGCCGACCCACCATAATGCCAAAGACAAAAATTAGGAAGCTAAGGCGAAATCAGAAATAAATGGTAGCGGGATAGTGAGCTCTAGGAAATTAACGGTATAAACTGTAGCTCCAACGACGTCCTTTAATTACCGGAGGAAAAGAACATGGTACGGGAAAGAATCACTGGCGCTACCTAAACAGCAGGCAAGACTTTATTCTGAGCTGTACGTGGTGAGTTCAAATTGATTAGCGATTTGTTGCATATCAAATGGTAGTTTACATGAGCGTGGATAAATAGCAGGCATTGTTAGATGCCACATAAAGTACTTTGTTTTGGATGAATTAGAACCTTTTCTATGAAAACAATTATCATGGCACTACAGGAAGAAAGATTAAAGGTAGTTTATACAGACGAAATGCTGTAGATGTCGTATTTTACGAACCATGAAGACTGACAGGCCGTTGAAAGAACTTTTAGAGAATTTTTCATAATCAATGGATTTTTGAAATTCCGTCTTCTGGGACCGCTTTAGGATTTGCACTATTGGGATTTCTTTTTAAGGTAGCCAATCATTCTTTGTAAAAAGGAAAGTTTTTCTTGAAGATGTTGAGAAGTATTTAACAATACCATGCCGGGAAATTACTGTGCGATTACAGAAACGTAATTAAAGCTCAGTTTTTCTGTTACAACGGCTATTTTGTTGAAAATGAGGCCTGCCCAAGGGTCTATTAAAACAAGTAAGTGAGAATATCGACATTTTCGAAGCCACTATAAAAGGACACAAATGTAAATCCCTTAAGCAATCAAATTTAATAATCCAAACGCGGAATTGCTTCAATTATAGAAAATCTTTAAACAATATCATCACTATAATTTGGCTTGTAAGCCAATACGATTAATGTCCAAATTAAACGCTATTAATTTATTACAAGATTCCTATAGTTTCTTTAAATCTTAGTCTATTTGCCCCATTTTCAAAAGATTTCCCATTCATTCCAAATAGGCACTTTTCTTACTATTTAATGTTGACATATCAGCATTTATGCGGCAACAGGTGATTGTCTTTAATCCAATCAATCTACTTGCACTTTTAGTTTTCATGACGCAGTTATCGGAGACAAGGTCTGTAAACTTCAGCTATACCTTCTTCATCATCGCCAAAGAGGGATGACTCCCAATAATAAGTTGAACAAAGAATATTCTGTTTTGATTTTATTTCGGTTTTTCTCAGTTGCTGGAACAGTTTGCACTGACTTGCTTGAACATTTTGGTAAAGCTTCTGAAAGATATCTGAAACCTGTCTAAAATAAGTTTCCATTTTTTTAGTCTTATTTACTACCGTCATGTCTACTAATGGCATGGACCGTAAATGAAGTACTTGCGTTTTGTAATGGCTTAACCTACAATACTGTATATTGGCTTGCTATATCTGTCAAGACATATCGTCAATAAAGCTCTCCTTTTAAAATAATATGATTATTATGTATGTGCTGCAGCAATGTGACAAACTTCTTTATTTTTAGCTGGCGATCTCATATATGATGAGAATGAAGTCCCATTTTGGCGATATTCAATTCCTTGGGAGAATCAATGGCTTTTGATAGTCGAAAGAATTTCTATTCGTAAACGAGTAACTTATTTTCCGCTCGAGATGAGATCTCCCGCTTAAAAGTTCTGTGAGTTTTTTTCATAATTGTAATGTCCAGCCCTAACCGGCCTATTATTTTATACTCAGTATGTCCTCCGCTTGGGTAAATTCCTTAAAAAATGTTTATTCTTGTTTTTCTTTTTATGCAGATTCCCGAATCCGTGCTTTAATACGAAGCTTTACTTTCGTTGTCTTACTTACTACAAACAGTTCTACTCTATAAAACCTTCTTTTTGTAAATTTTACCATTCATAAGGGGTAAATTTGTCTACCTTAAAGTCTCCTAAAATAGTGTTCTCTCATGTCGCAATTTACAAAGTCTAATTAGTTTTTTGGAAATTATTTCCTTAAGGTTATTTCCGCCGTTTCCCTAATTAGTCAGAGAGAAAAAGCGGTCTTGGCTTCACTTTTAATTTCCAGCTTCTAGTTATAAAAATCCAAATAGATCGTTGACCAACTAGTCCACATATTTAGATGCTGATTAATTTTTAATAGGAAAACCTGTTACCGTAAGTCTGTAGTTTCCTAAGTCGAAATAACCGTCAATAGATTCAATGGGTGCGCAGGTCTGGGCCTACCGTAGAATCAACTTTCCCCCTACTTTTTAAAAGACTGATCAGAAAATTTTTTTCCATTTCTAATTTTGTTGCCTGTTATGTTGACCTTGTCCATAATGCTATTGGTAATCAAATAAAGTAAATAAGCCCCCACATAGCAAAGCAAGGAAGTGGCAAAACCAGCAAGGCGAATGCTTTCTCTTTAAGGCGTTGGTTTTTGACCGTTCAGTAGATTTTGTATAAACCTCCTGCCAAAGGACCGATAATAAATACTGCGCAATTGTGGAGATTCCAAACGGCCCTACTTAATTGTAATTCCTTCTGCCCTACAGACGAGTTTTGGTGTACTCTCTGTTTGGCCTCGCTAAAGTAATTTGACCACCGTTAAACGAATTACCCTTTGTGAAACTGGTTAATCTACTATGTCTGGCAATCATTTTCATCAGAAATTCGGCCCTTTTTCTATAGTCTTCTGGGTTCGGAAGTTAGGTGATAATTTGGATTAAGCTTTCCGGATTATTTTTCAAGATCCTTCTTTCAGAAATTTCTTTTAAGGCATGTCTATGGAACTATTGATTCGTTTTTTCTTTAATCTCAGGAGCTCGTTCTGTTGTACACCTTTTGTAAGAATCTTGAACGTCCAATCAATTTTTTATGTAGTCAATATTGGTAATGTAATTTAGGAATCAATGGTAACAAAAATGATATCATTTTTTGGCTAAGGCAGTTAAAATTTTTTGGAGTCTTCTGAAGCGCTAATTGAAGACTTTCTGCTCACTTTACAATTCTGTAGTATAGGAACCTTTAAGTAGTTTAATTTCGTTTTTCAAAAAGCGTTCAGCGTTATACACAAAACTTTTATTTCGTAAATATAAAATAAGCCACCCTAGGCAGATCCCCAGCATAAGTAGCTGAATTTATTTTAATGGGTGAAATTTTTTTGGTTGTTCATTCAATGTTCCAATGTATTAGCAGTACTATTCTTTAAATACGTATTTCAGTTCTATGGCCTACAAAGAAAAGTAATTCATATCACTTTTTATATAAAAGATTTTCGTATGTACATTTGCGCCCGTCTCAAAGGGCTTGTAATCAGTCTTGAATTACTACCAAGAACCGGCAGGGTAATCGCTCAAGGTTATGCGAAAAATCGCGTTTTGGTTCCAACGTTTTATTTCCGATACAGTATAGGATCGAAATAAACAAAAATCAATTTACACATAAGCCCTGTTTATTCTTAAAAATGTATACGAGAATGAAAACTATTGTTCCAACGGTTCCTTTATTTTTGCACTGCACCTTTCGGCCTTGGCCACCAATCTTGGAGGTAAAGAAATGCTGTGAAATTGGTATCCCTGTTAGTACCACAGCACAGTCACCCGTATAACCTTCTCAAACTTGACCAAGGAGCAGATCTTAGCCTAGGAATTGAACAGAATATTCCTATCTAATGAATTTTTACCTTCGTGTAACTATTCCGATGCGGACATGTGTTTGTTACACGGGTATCTGTAGAGGTAGCACGAAATCAAGATAAACGCACCATTAATCGTACCCCTACAACCGATTCGATCTCATGGTTCTTTTGAGGAAAAGCACTTCGCTTCCGTCCCAGAAGAGTTTACAATTACAACGAGGTGTTGGCACATCACATAAGGATTCTGACTTTTGGGGGGGCCAGCTTAAAAATTTGTTGACGATTGTTCATTCAACGAGGCTGCGGTCATTCATCCTCATGGGTACTTTGGGACACTTAGGAACAATTTGAAATTAGCCGCTTGATCAAAACGATCATTGTATTAAAGCGGGACATGTCTAATAATTTCTGAGGTTATATGACAGGGACTCTCAGCCTTGATTCTTTTTTTGCAAGATCATATGTTTGACAATACCTTGATAAGCTTTTTGTTTGTAGGCCATAGTTACTTACAGGCGTGAACGTATAGAGCTGAACCCTGAATCTGATAACAACCTGAATTCTGCAGAATTCTACCGCAATAGGAAAATGGAAATACCCAGTTCTACATTAACGAGGTGGAAATTATAAGCAAAATCACGTTCAATTACACTGAACTGAGCAATATAGTCCGACTAATTGAATCACGAATTGCTTTGCCTATACCAAGGGCAAGGGGGTTTTTTGAGCAGCTATAAGTAAGACGAGACTTAAACTATGGTATGAGCCCCATAATGTTAGCACTGGGGAGTAATGATAAGACCGACTTATAAGAAGACGTGGCTTGACAATGATATCATATGACCACTTTTTCCGTAAAACTATAGTCCTGATAATTTAAATTTTACATTCTTGGAGGAGCGTTGAACATATAGACATTTTGGAGAAAATTATGTGGGCCCTTTTTCAAACAATAGGATTACGAAGACAGATATTATGTAACCAGTCCACAAAACGGGACCACAATGCTTTGCGTAAGCAACTTCAAGTCAGGCACAATGGAGCGCTTTAGGAGATTTTACAGTACACGGACCTAGCGTTTATAGCCACGGGAAGACACTGGTGGTAGATGTATACTTTATTTTTTCACCCAAATTTGGGTTTACCTATGATTAATATACCAATAATAATTTTTACTCCTTATGCAGAGCTAATCGAGAACCCAATAGAAAACGATTATGAAGTGAAGCCCCAAGCCGGAGAAGTGAACGACTTGAGTTGTGGGTGCCGGTACCGGTCTCTTGCGGATATACAGCTTGAATACCAACGTGTAATTATATCCATAAAATCACACTGTACTTACGGGCGAACTAAACGATGTTGCTGCTCCTTTAGCGCGCTAATTGTGCTGCATATTATCCTAGTCTTGAAAGTAGATGCCACTACTAGCTTTTGAAATCATTTTAAAGTACGCCCCAATATTCAATTGATGATAATTCAGATAAGTTGTGTTTCACAGCTTTGATGTGATTGGAGAACCTTGTATACCCATATGCTTTTGTCAGCCATCTTATTAGTTGGAATGTTTTTTACCTACCAACCTACAAAAAATGCGCAATTTAGTCTGTGACCAAACTCTTGTATGGCAATACATGCCGGCAAATTGATTCGAAGCTCTATTGATCGTTATTCCCAAAAACCGATTTAACGTCAATATGAAAAAATACCAATAAGCTTTATCAAGTGTATGTGCTTTCTGGATTGGTCATAATATTTTTATCATTTATGTGTCAAACGATACTTTATCACTTTCTGATGTATGACTATTCGTTTGCCAAATCGTTTAACCATTAAGGTGTGACTATCCTCCATCCGGAATCAAATCTCCTTGGCGGCAACTATAGTTTAAAGAATAATATCTATTTAAAAAAGTGTACCAAAAAACTTTAAAACCCCGATGTGCCATTCAGCTAACATCGGTCTTTATAATTTATAATCTATTTCCATGATGGAAATTTCTACATCCAAAGCACTTATTTCACGGTATTTATATTACACTTTTCCGAACTATATATGGATATCTATATTTTCTGGTAAGCATTAAATCTTCTTCTCATTACCTATAACTTTTCAACTCCCATTAAATTTTAGGTGTCTCCAAGCTTTTAGCTAATATTTGCTATTAGGGCAGCACCAGTGACAGGTCCCTTTTTCAAATCCCAATTGTAAATCATGTCGATTCCAGATCGACTCGTCATAAATTTTCCTAATGTCCCGTTGCTATCTGTGCGGTCAAAAATGAGTATTCCTCCAACCTGCAGCGCCTCCAAGCCATTCAGAACCTTCAAAGGGTTCTGTTCCTTTACCCTTTGTATGCCTTCAAGTTAGAACATTTAACTTCCATCCATCCTTCTGTAACATAAACATATGCAATTTGACCAAATTTCTTCACCATAAAACCTCCCCAAAATCACCAACAAAACCAAATGGTGTATACCTGCCACGGTTTCAAATTCCAACATTTCCACTCTTCATATTTTCAAAGACGGAAGTTTGTGTTCTGGGTCTTGGAACATTCTGGAAAATCCAAAATCTCCTCCCATGACATGTACCTTTACAGGGTACTTTTTGTTATTCCCATCGTTGCAATATCAAATTGTGGCCTTATTACCCAGTTCACCGTTGCCTGTAGCCCAAATGCACATGCCAATTGTTAGTGTCCCTTTTTTTCCAATAGTCTATAAGAGTGGCGCACCTAGCCAAAATCATAGCAAAGATGCGTGTGAAACGCTATCTGGGAAATTCGTAAGGAATCTCAGGCTTAAAAACACATAGTACCTCTAGAAAGGTAATAATCGCCAATCCGCCTTTGTAAGAAATCCATAGCCGTCAAACACGGCTTAATAATCGATTTGAAATCCACCTGACCACCTCATTATTATTTTCCTTGCGCCTCAACCATTTTCCTACCTTCCACTACAATTATGTGAAACTAGGTTTTCATACATTATACATTGTTTTCCACTATGACAGGCCCAATGTATAGGGGCTATAGTGCATTGCACATGATTGGGAAACTGCGTACTAACTACGCGTTCTATTTCCTTGTCCTCGAATACACGCGCATATCTTCTTCCGTGGCCTGGCTGTTCTTTTTGGTTTTTGGTGGCAGTGTATCACTTTTTTGCTTCAAAAACTCTGACATGAGACCACGTTCATCGGATAACGTTTAATTTCTACTCACATTTGTAACATTGTTGGAAAATGTCCAAGAAAATACTCCACGGCTCTTACGCCAATAGATCCCGAATACCCGTCATTGGAAACCTATTATATTCCATAGTTTGCTGAAAATGCGATGCTCCACAACAAACCTTTAGCTTGCAAGGTGTTTTTTTGATTAAAATTTCTTCGTTGCCCATAACTAGATTAAATAATAATATATGTTATTCTATAATAATTGATGTTTAAATAGTTGGTTTCTGCTTGAAAATGGGCGAACTCCGAAATCTAGATCTACCTTGGCAAGCTTGTTGGCTACCACATTCATGACTTCTAAATTTCATCTTCACCGTATAATTGAGGTAAGGTTCGATTTCTAACCGTCACTAAAACTCCTTTCAAGGATTAGGCAGCAAAAAGAAAGACCGTTAGCCACGAGTATTGCCAATAGGTAGATACCCGATTTGATCGGTATGTCACAAATAGCCAGTGACAATTTTTCATCGCTAGCTTGATCTTAAATTTACCCCAGTCTAGACTTTTCCCAACAATTTCGTCGCATCCCTCAATATTGTCACTATTATATATTTCCCGTTAACACCTTCATGTTAAGGAACTGAACACCAAGGATTCCTTTCATCCGTAAATAATAGACGGGGTGTTAAAGGATGGTCCAATTCCCGCGTTACCCAATACCAATACTCCCTCTTATTGTCACTGTAAATATACTTTTTCCGTCTTAGGAGCAGAAAGATGTGATGCGATCAGGAATATTGGATCGTGATCGCCCCTAAGACAAAAGTGTTTTCTTTTAATAAAACTTTCCTCGGGCCGATATCCAGATCCATACCCTTTAAAACGTGCTTCTCATGCCGTCTCCATTCAAACATTTCTTGGCTCACTATTTGTCCATAGCTCCCCTTTTTCTATTTTATTGGATCTGAATTGTTCAAAAATCCAATCCAAGTAACATCTCATTCAATTAATACCATATCCCCTACGTATGGCTGATGTCTCTCTATCACCCCCACAGACCCGTTCCAAAGGGAGATTTCTGTCAATTTCTATTCCCTTTGGTTATAAGTGGATCAGTACTGTTGTAATGTTTTGGATAAATATAGAGGTAACGCATACCATCAATAAGACATCCTACTTTGTATCTGTCATACGGACTAGTTTTTATCTTTTTCAGCTTGGGGCAGAGTAGCTATCTGCTGTTTCTATCCGTCTTTGCCTTTATGCAGGATACCTAAGGACAAGCATATAGCACCGCATAACAGATTAGATTAATAATTTTTGCTATTCATCAGTTTTAGATCATATTGAATTAGGTCTAATTTTATATCCCTGAAATATTATTCCCACATTTTCCGATTATTATTCGGCAAGCTGAGTGTCATCTCTGGTGTTTGATGACAGTAACCCTATGACCAGTTAACATATTGTCTCCCTATCGTTTAAGCTCAAAACGTTTACGCTTGAGCCAACTCATCATACCGCAATAGCATTACTTATAGTATTCCAGTTCCGATGCTTAGGACTGTCCTTAACTTAATAGCCTCTACCGTAACCCTCTAACCACAAGATATTGGAGAAGCCGGTCATGTCCTCTTTTTAAGAACAGAAATACCCTATTTATCTGTTGTGTATCACGTCCCTAATGAAGTTCCTGTTATCCTAATTACCTTCCTCGTATTGAAGTCAGTTCCTATTACAAATACTGTATATTCCTATCGTCCATAATAGGATCCTCTTTCTCCAGTGCCACTTTTGGCTCGATTAACTATGCCATTGTCCACATTCCACCAAGTATTTGTTTCAGAGCAACCCTATCCCTTGAGATTTTTCCTCTAAAGCACTTTAAGACTGGTCCCTGAGCAAACACTCCAGTACAAATCACTCAGTATAAAAAACTATACAATTTTTAGGATTTCTAAAAGGTTATAAGATTACTAATAAAAAGCGTGTTGTGGCATTTACTTGCCGATAAACTCAGTTTTCAAAAACATTAGTAGATACATAAAATTATGGTCAAAATCAACATCTTTTAATAAAACTATCTAAAAAAGTATATATTTTCCAATCTTATCTGCAAAAATTAGAGAAATTAGGATGGTAAATACATTAGTTAATTAGAAACGGCATTTAAACTCGTTTAATCATCGGGTAATTAGCCAATCGCACTCACTATGCAGTAAAGCGAATAGGCCACTGTAATCAGCGCGAATGAATTCCCTGCGTATCGTCCTACAATTTAGAAGAATGTTTCTATAATTCCCACTTCCATTGTGCCCCTACGACGGGTATTAGCCTAAATATCGCAACGATTTCTTGTTATGAGTCATTATCAATTAACATTTCATCATTAAAATACCATCTAAAATGCTGTTATCTGTTCCCTTAATACTAACGAGACGCTTTCCAATCCCTCACCTTTTATTCTAGTTTAAACGGAACTAAACTGCCAAGAAGACAAGCATTCTCTGTTTGCCAGACACTATCCCCTTACCATTGTTTCGTAAGGAAACCAGGTTCCCTGATTTCTTAGCAACTTCTCTGGCTTTCCTCCCCTATAGCTAAGTAGTTCGTTTTCTTTCTTCCCAATTTGATCCGCCGGCTATAGAATTTTTTCCCAATCAATCATCTGCCTCTGATATCCTCTCCTAGGGCAAATGGGGATTATCGGTATCCCATCCGTTCACTCTGATTAATACCACTCATTTCCCTTGCCTCAGCAATACGAATCCACACTTTAATTCAAAAATCAGCTGATACCGCCCCTTTCGCCATTATGATAAAGGGATTGGTTTTAGCAGAGGTGAGGGGTAACTCCCGACCCAAAATTTCCATTTTCAACGCAGGCCAGATAATGAAGGTCAGACCGCATCCCAACCATTAATAGTTCTTCCATCAAAGAATAGGTGCAAGCATCACTCTTCATTGTCAATCCTGGTTTCTTCCTCGTTTGCTTTGACTGCCTTCTATACAGGATGAAAGAACACAAAACCAATATCAGTCATTACATGCACTCCATCTCTTGCTATTTAATTTCCCCATTTATAATTCTTGAACCATAGTTAAAATAAAATATTATGATATTCAACCAATTTAAGACTTTAAAATTAGCATGAAGACCAGATTAAGAAGTTTTAATATGAAAAGGGATTTTATCGCCGCTTTCAACTCAAATGAGGCGACCACTCAATAATTACCACTCTTTGTCTTTATTGTTAAAGACTTGATGACTATTCTTGAACATTTTGAGGATTGCTGCTCATAGTTACTAGCTAATACAGTTAGTTTGCACTCTACTACTTATTAGTTTTAATCAGGCAGCCAATATTGCTCAAAGTCGAATAGTTTCAATATTATACATGAAGATGTATGACATTCACCCCTAACCCCATTCGCTCTGAACATAATGGCATGCGACGCGGGTTACAGAGATTAAAAGTGGCCGACATCCTTACCAATTACACTGAGATTTCAATTAGTAGACCGTAAGATGCCGGGATGTAGAAAAAATCAGATGAGCTATGCAAACAAGAACATGGCGATCTAATTTTTATGCCAGAGCGGAGGGATTTAATTATGGACCGAGGGATGCCTGTTATATTGCCACCACCTCACTGTACCTATAAATATTACCATTAAATGGTTGGCCGATGCCGGAAAAGCATGTTGTTGAGAAGCCTATGCACCACATTCCTATGAGGATAGCTGGTATTTATAAGCATTAAGGAGAAATAAATTGTCCATACTATTTTCGGCCATCTATCGGCGCTCATTGCCTGATTTCTAAAAAATAAAGGAATGATGGACAATTAATGAAATTGGAAAAAATAGCACATATCTTGGCATCATCTCCCAAACCAACTAGTCCCGAAATCTTCAAAACTCAATATAAATCGGCGGGACGATGTAAAAATCGCCCCAGCGGGATATTTGGTAATGAATTTGCCAGCCTGGTTTGGATCTCGTTTCTCCTATAGATTTCATCTATCTAAAAATCGCTTTTAGACAGCACCAACAACCAACAATTATAACGGCATAAGATGCCCCAGAACACTTGCCTATATACAACAATTAATGCCGTAACAGGGAAGTAGTTGAGCATATTTTGGCACGCAGAAGAGCAAGGACAACGGTAGAAATTATTGGTAATAAGCGCCAAAATAAATTTTCTGTAACTTAATGAAAAACCTATTCATTTGTCCATGAAAGGGTATCGAAAATCTTGTTATGATCACCCTAACATGTCCACGTTTCCATGTAACCAATAAGAGCCTCAATTGTTCGAAAAATAAAGAAGCACCTTCACCAGGATTCCGGCATTACATACACAGTTGGATAATGATAAAATCTTTAGACAGATTAGATGTTCGTTAATTGGAAATGATCACGGTATGCCACTAAAGTAGCACGGTAAAAGTAGATCGTGATAAACGCTTCCGTCTCGGGCTGTATCATTAGCTTGGCCAGTAAACAAAATTGTATCATAACTCATCATGGCAAGTAACCAATGGCCTATTAGTCGTCATCTGAGCAATACGGCGCAATAGTTGCTCAACTTGACCTCCAGGCCAAAATAGGAATTAAACCCCGATGATAACCAAATGCACTCGATACCCAGACTGCGGCGTTTCCTACTAACGGCCACTCCTATTTCGTCAACTAGCTATATCGGACTAGGGTTTATTAAGGCTCGGAACCTAAAGCTTAACTTCCTAGTAATAAGGATTTCTGTTGGTTGTTTTGTCACAGCCAATAAAAAACAAAGAAAGATAATATACCCTAATGCGCGTTTCAATATTCCTTTCCATTAAAAACTTAAACAAAATGAACAAAATTTAGTTTTCTGTCTAAACTCTTTAAAATAAATATGATTTCCTATTTATTAACGTAAACTTATAGCAAGGTATCCTTATTATTACAGCAGAAGGGCTAAAAAATTGTAGAGAGGAAGTAAATCACCTCAAGGATGTGAGCGTCCCCAAAGCCTCCAAAGCTATAGTTGAAGCTACATGCGAATATAGAATGCTGCCAGAGGCACAAGGTCTTCGATAGATGAAACATTTCAAGAGAAGACTATCTGGCTAATGCTAGAATTGATAGATGCAATCGCAAATGCGACAATTCGAAAGTGCTTGGTATTATCAACCGTTAAAATTTGCAAGAATTGAAACAATGGAATGGAAAATGAAATACCTTGTGCGAGTGAGGCTGAGCCATAAAAGACGTCAAAATTTTCTGTAAGCTCCCCAAATGGGAAAGGCTTATGGCCAAGAAGTGAGGGATACCGCGGAAATACCTGCCCACGCTAACTTTGAACCTTTAGAAATATGGAAATTTTCTAATGAATCCATTTACCTATACAACATAAGTCCCCAGTTGATTTTCAATGGACTTTATTTTAATGATACGGCCTAAAGAAATATCTCAAAAACTAATAGCAAGCGTACCTTATAACACACAAAAATTATTTACGCGCAGATATGTTTAAAAAATTTTGCATTATCTTTTAAATGAATCTAAAGTCAGAAACTATGCCATCTACTTTTACAACAAATCATCAATTGGTGGAGAAATCTCCCCTCTTTATAAAATTGCCGAGGATGAAATTAGTTCTCCAATATTTAATCCCAACGCTTGGACCACCACATTATGCGTACCTCAAAAAAGAATGGGACAAAATCTGGACCTGACGAGGAAAAACTCTCGGGGTTAATGGCCTTTTCAAGAAAATATACAGCTTGGCTATTGAAGCTAGCTGTACCTATGCTAATAGTAGTGGATCTGAACGGTAACTAAGGCCTCGAAGCTTCCCCAATGTACACGGCATATTTTAATTCCTCCAAAACGGAATGGGAGCATGCCACTATCAGATAAAAGCTTCTCTGCCTCCAAAGGATTTTTACCGGATATTACGAAAAAATCAAGTCCAAATTAAATAATGCCCGCAAATAAAACTAGACCCCAGCGGCGAACTACGATCTATTAGTAATAGGGTTAAAAAAAAAATAGCAGTAGTAAAACGATAATGGTATTGCACATCCGGTTCGTGATTTTATCATTAATTCCATAACGCGCTCTATTGCCGCGTCCAAGTTACAGGATAAATGACTAGAACTACAATTTTACATTTAAGATCATGGTTCACATCCGTATGTTTTCTATCAAAATCGCCAACGATGTACTTTGATAAAAATAAATCAACCTTAAATCCTGGTTAAAACCAACTTCGGACAAATGGTTCGTTACAATCTGGCCTTCATTCTTTCATTATAAACTTAATTTCTCCTTTGCCACCATTGATTTTTTACTAAAAGTAATTGCAATTATTACCCTCCCACGTGGACTTGAGTACTCCTTCCACAATTCTTCTTCACCAAGGACAGCCTATTCCCCACCTTTCTTTACTCGTAACCCGATAAATACGTCTGAAAATTCTTTGATTCCTGCACGTATCGGATTAAAATTCTAAACCCAATTACCGTTGGAATTATTTTCTCTATTGGCAATACCTCGCCTTTGCCTCTCATAGCATCCCTTATACCATTCTCACCAATTCTCTAGGTCCAATTGACAAGGCCTGTTACGAAGACTGACCATGTCTATTTTGAATTAAAATAAAAATGGATTTAGTTTGAACTTCTAATTAAAATAATCAAAGGCACTCTTCGTCTCTTCAACGAGTTGCTCTTTAAGGATAGGTAATATCATCTAGCAGAAAAAACGCGTTCGCTTTATTGTTTCCATCGCTGTAATCCTTGCAATTCCTTTAATTTCTGGATTAATATTTCTCTCCCTCAATTAACAACTCGTCCACCTAAAAGGGAAGAAAAGGAGCTATCCGACTTCTAGACAGCAGTCTCCTTGCCACCTACCGCCCAAGTTATCTTTCGTATCGATGTTCTATTGGTCCTTCAAATTAAGAAATAAGACACGCTCCCATAAAATCAGGAAGAAAATCACAAAAGGGCCAACTAGACATGATTAATATTTCCAAACTATTGAGACCCTCAGAATATCACCAAAATAAAGTTGTGGGGCAAAAATTCTTCCCCTATATTTCTATGGGAATCGCTAATCTCCTTTTAAATTCTATCATTTTCCCATGGATAAAAAACTAAGTGTCCGCTTTTGAGATGCCTTCGTCATGTGTTCACTGTTCTATCTCGTACTTGTCCCTTGTTCACCAGTATCATGGCCCTTAGAGTGTTGTTTGAAATATGGATATTGCAGATTGGCCTGGTATCCATCTACGGGAGTGATAAAACATCAATTTGCACCTTGCCCAAATCTCACATTTATGCCGTATCGTTTCCGTTGAACTTCCTTAAAGAAACTGTTAGGTTCCACAATATTAACTTACATAGCAATAGACAGCCATTGATAACAGTGGTTCCAAGTTTTCTTTTTACGGACTAACAATCATTCAACATATAAAATTATAACTTAACAATAAACGCAATTTGTACAAAAATATTACTATTCTACATATCTACCTCACTTCTTATTTCATTCTTGCCTTTACATTGTGCTACCTTACGCACTATGAAACAAACATGCGACTCTACTATCCACGGCCTCTGAAGTAACCCACAGCAAATTACCATGCAAGTACTGCTATAGAGCCTCCTTCGACCTTCAGACCTATTGCTCTTGCCCACCATACCCATGAATGAAAAGGGAAGGCCTAATTTATTCACCTATCCTAGTTATTTCCAATGTTTATTACCAAACCACACTATTGTAGAATTTCCCCATCCAGAATAGTCATGAACAACACACAAACATTACTGAGATAGCTTATACATATGGAGAGGAGTTATTAACGTGTCAACCTTATAGATATATTCAGCAAGTCTGTCTCTGGCCAGCTCAGTAGCTACAAGTGAATGAACAGAATCCTATAAATAGATAACCAGTGCTTCGAAAGTAAAACCATAGCGTTGCAGGGCCCAGTGCATTGTGGTGTCAAGGTTGTTAAGTGGAACCGCTGGGAAAAGGTGTGCAGTAATCTTATCTCTTTCATAATCTGACTACTGATAACAGCTTTTGACGAAAACTTACATGATCAGTTTAAAATAGACCATAGGCCGATGGCGGGTAAATTCGCTTACAGTGGGGCTTAACTTTGGTTTTTTGAAAGCCCACCCAGTGGTAGTCTTAGTATAAGTGTTGATCAATACTGGAAAACATTAGGATCCCAGCAATTCCTTTATCCGTAACGATTGGAACGTGTGAATATAAAAAATTGCGCACTCCAAAGGAAGAGTTGCAAGCAAGCAGTTGAAGAATATAGAGTTCAGGCTATCTTAATTGCAGTATGTAGCTACAGCACGCCAAGGCCTGAGAACTATTAAAAAAGAAGGTCTGCTTCGATTGGAAAAATTTTATCGCGCATATTATGCCTCATGAACGATATATAAACCCAAAAGGGTCAATAGGCATTATCAATTTATTGAATAAGAAATTTTAATAGTTTACAAAGGGCATGTATGCGTAAGACTATATTTAGGTCTGCTCCAAAAAAAATTACGATGAACTTTTTGGTTTACGGTTTCTATTCAAATTGTCTTAATATTGACCAAAAAAGGACTACGAAGCTTAGAATTATATATTATTATAAAATGGAAATACAAGGAAAATTAAGACAGTAGCGTGAAACCCAAACCATGTTTGGGAGCAACGATTTAGAAAGAAGAGCAGTAGTTAACTACGTAAGAACAATAATCAACAACTTTTCAGGTAGAGTTTGTACAGAATAAATGTGACTCTATTAAAATAATTTTGCGCTCCATATGTGTGGAAAAATTATACACCTTACGAGTAGGGAATGGGTTAACCACAAGGAGACTCAAAATATTTCACTTATCTATCATGGTTGGAAGAATCGAGAAATCTACAGGATCGGAAGCAGGATGGCTGGAGATACCACAGTTATCCCACCAATGGGCGGATGCTTTTGAACCTGCGGGATAATTTTAAATGAGAAACCACGACGAAACTTGGCCCATTTTCTCAACACAAGTGTCCTCTCCACAATCAACCCCAAAACTATATTTAACTAACTGAACGGAATTTCTTATCGATCTGGAAAGGATACTATTTAAACCTGAAAATATGGAGGAATAAAAGAAAACCTATTTCGTCATGAACTTCCGAACTAGTTTTTCCTTAAATTTTAGGTACCATAAGATTTTTTATATGTTAAAAAAATGTTTTCTTGTAAATAGTACCATTCTGTTTACAGTTCCAAAATGTGTATAGATAAAGATAGGCCGATTTGGAAGGACGGGATGTTGGGCCGTGGGGGTTGATTTTGTTCCCGGAGCGAAACTGCTATTGCCCAATTATGAAAATAAAAAATTGGGGGAGGAATAATTTCTTTTCCCATGGTTTTTTTAAATTGAGGGGATTTCCCATTTTATTCTTTATGTGGGAGTCACAGATCCATCGTTGTATCCTCTCC
>Ga0163217_1116485_pt1 | contig 16734 bp, 12 predicted proteins | sample SynspAceP_FD_185933 | JGI IMG/M metagenome (GOLD analysis project Ga0163217, IMG submission 185933) | Saline lake microbial communities from Ace Lake in Antarctica - Synechococcus sp. Ace-P (PacBio error correction) | ecosystem: Environmental > Aquatic > Non-marine Saline and Alkaline > Saline ... | reverse complement strand
ATATTCGGCAAGATCTTATACTATCAACAGGCTTTTGCTGAGTGAGAAGCGTTTTCGCATTTGAAAAATCTAATCAGGTGGCCTTAAATAATTTAAATACTGTTAAATTATGCAGAAGGATTTTGAAAAAATCAATCCAATTGTTTCGAGGATAAAAAAACTTATATTTTTAAAATTTTGATATGCAGGATTACCGTTCATAAAAACATTTTAAATGTATGAAATTTTTTTTAATATATATTAACAATCAACATTTTGGGATGGAAAAAAATGTCGATGTTTTTATTTAAATGGATTATTTTGATCATTTCTTATCTTTTAAGATTGGTATTCCCTTAGCCTTTAATTTATTTTTTTACTCAACTTAGGGCGCTCTTTATTTCCAGTTCAATTTTTGAGGGCTCTAAAAGCACTTTTTACAGCTAACATACCTGGTTTAAACGTGATGGCAAAATCGGTTTTATCGGGCAAACTAAAGTCCGAACTACCCCATAAAAAAAACTTAATACTTGTGTAAGAAGTGAATTCATCTTAGCTATGATGAATTTTGGACTCCATCACTTGTGAGTTGACTCCTGAGTTACTTCCCTGCTGCGCTTTTTTAGTATAATTGAGATGAGTCCATAATTTGATAAGATAAAATCAAAACTTCTTTTTAACTATTTCACTAGTCTCAAACGGTATATTGCTTAAAGGGCCTATTCAAGACTTTGTAGTTACCCTCATTTTCATTGGTAAACAAAAAACCTTACTTTGGACATGAGTAATCCATAATATGTCCAGAGCGGCCTTCAATTCTTCCAAAGCTTTTTTAGGAGTTGTCTCTTTAGGTAAAATAGAGCTGCTGTTCCGATTTAGTAGTCAGATAGGGCAAATTCAAAGCCGGGTATACAAAACTCTAAAACTCCGATCCTCTCTTCCCTTACTTTCTACTAGTAACTCCCCACCTGCTCTGTCTTACCAATAATCGTAACTAATGAAAGCCAAGGCCTTGTCCTTTGCCCCGTCGATCTTTTGGTGGCTAAAAAATGGCTTGAAGATTTTTCTGTGATTATGTGTCGGGTGATTACCAAATCCGTTGTCTTGGACAATAGATTTACCCCTACCTGCCCGTCCGGGAGGCGTTCTGGAATTCCCCTGAAGATGGGACTCACCGACATTGTTTTTACTATACATGGGCTTATTATTCTCCTACAACCCCTTCAGCGGGGTTGGGGTAGTTTTCGCTTTTTCATTTCACTGCATAATTCCAATTGATTGATCTTTAAGCAAAACCACGGTCGATGTCCTGGGAATGACTTTCACTTTCGGAGTTTTGGATCTGTTCTGTGCGAAAAAATCTGAATTAAGCGTTTGTCTAGCTCTTCGGTCCATAGTAATATCTTAATCGGAGAAATTCATCCGCTAGTCATTCAAATCAGTCATCTACTTTGTGTGCCCCTGTGCTGCGACTATGCTCCATGGCATTCCTGGGTACTTTATCGCGCTCGCTTGCCGTGGTGGTTGATTTTCTGGATCAGCAAGGGTCTTTTAGATAATGTGGGCTTTGTCTCTCTATATTCTCCTTTATCAGTTCTTCATTGGCTCTTCTTGAATCCAGTTCTTTTATTAGCTTCAGAGAAATTATTCACAAAATTCAGCGGATCTGGATCTCATGAGCTCTGAGTGGCGGCTGTGATCTCCCTCAAGTTCATCTTCTCGTGATTGGATGAGTTTTGTTGGTGGGATTTGAGTTTAAGTGCTGATTTCAACTTGTTTGGTGTGTGAATGCAGTGAATATGTCGCTTGCTTTTCTTTTTCTATAGCCACGGAATAATCAATTCTCAATTACGACTATCACTTTCCGGGCCACTCAGCAAACAAATTTTTCTAAAACTATTTTTGATAAGCTGTTTCTGCCGGCAGCAATTTCAAATTTTGGTTGTTTCATCAATTCCCTGCCGATTGTTCAAAGTCAGTATATGGTAGTGTGAGGTGTTCATTGTATGTGTAATTGGCGTGGGCGGCTATATGCTAATGCTTTTCAAATCTATTTCCCGATAGATTTGGGAAAGGAAATCGTTTGCAATCATGATGTTGGTATAAATGCCACTAGCTATTGGCTATTGTCTAGAAAGATTTTGTGCGTAGGAAAAATGCGACGAATCACTCTCCCTAACCGATATGGAGTTAATCGAAAATTGGCTTGGAACAACCTAATGTAACTTGATAGCTTCTCGCTTAGCACGTTGGATTAAAGATTTTGGCAGATCAAAATGCCCATTTCGTTCTTTCCACTCTTGCCTGGTTAATCAGTGTAATATTTGCGACAACCAATTCTCAAGTTGAATCGATTTTTCATATTGCCATTGATTATAGAATGTTGCTGAATCTGTATATTATTCAATCTCATAATAAAGCGTTTGTCCTAAATGGTTCGCAATGCGTAGCCATGGGCAAAGTGTTGGCCCCCGATTCGTTTGCAACGAATTCTCTGAAACAAGGTGAGGCTTGTTATTAATACCTTTGATGCGTTATAATCACCCAATGTTGTTTATTACAAGCTTTCACCAGCAAGTCCTCCTTTCATTTTTCTCTGACCATTGTTTATTGCGAGGTTGGACCCCCTGCAGAGTTGAAAGGCTTTGAAAAATTTCTCGTAGTGTGTGTTTAATGCTACTGCGCTTGATGGATGGCATCAACTTTCTCCTTTTGGATAATCGACTTCTCTGGCAATATTAATAGCGCGATAAGCCATAGAAAAATAGCGAATCAGGCTTATTGAACATGTATTGATTGGCACAGTCTGACCATAATAGCAATTTTGTCTTGTGTCTGGTTTTTGCTTGAGAGTGGGCATGCTTCTCTCCTGCTATACAACAGATATACAGCTATTCATGCAAATGGGGCAATGATACGATAATCAAAAGATTTGTGCAAATAAGTACTGATAATCAGCAGGGGACCGATGGATAAAGTGATTGATCAAATCGTAGCGCAGTTATCTTCAAGCGAATGTATGTTTAGGTAAAATGACAATAAATTGTGATCCGTTTCCCACTTCCACGTGCCTCTCGGCAGGCAGGAGGGCTTTTCTCACCTTCAATTCCCTCCATGCGCCTCCCAACGATTATCATTTGTGAATCGAGTGAGCTATAGGTTCCAGTTTCCTTCGGTTCCTTTTTAGTAGGTGGAAAAAAGGCTGTAGGATTTTGTCAATGATTTCCTTGGGAATTCCTCCCGGTTCGTATCTTCCAATCTGAGAGGATTACTTTGTCTTTTTGCAAAGCTGTTTAACCGTCAACTTTTGGTGATGGTAATTCGGACTTCCCATTTCCAACCTCCAACTTCAACTGTCCCTCATTTGCATCAAAGGCCATTATGCCAGAGATTAAGATGGACTCTGCGAGAAAAAATCCTCGTCTGTATCATCGTTACATTTAACCTGGATGATCGAGCTGCAAGTCTATTGCCACATTTATCGGGAGCTCCTTGGCTCGCATTTCCCATGGTAGGAGAAGATTGACAAAATTCTTTTGACTCATCGTTATTAAAAGGTTTGGCTCGCGCTTACTTTTCGACGTCTATGCTGCAGCATGGAAGTGACAATTTGTTATTAGCCCGAGACTTATTGCCTCGTGAACTTTGGTCAGGTTGCTTTGCGACATCTTTGGAGGTGATTCGCTGATGATCTCCTTTGGTAGATGAAGCTTCTCAGATTTTCTAATTCGGCAAAGACTTCTCATCGATCAGTCCCGGGCTTAGATCTCGAGAAGTTAGTTCACAAAAGTTGAAAGTCGGGTTCTTAATTCTGGGTCTCTCTCTCGATGCTCGGCAGTCAGCTTGGTCCGAGTGGCTATTTAGTTTTTTCCGCTGCACGAGTTGAGCCTGAGTTTTGAGCCGATTCAATGTTGAATTTCGTTTTTGCTCAGCTAGCAAGAAATTTTGCCTTTGTTTTTTGGACGATAGTCTACGCGAGAGAATGGTTACCAACTCATAAAAAAACAACCAGTTAATAATTCCAAAAAGAAATTTTAGAAGTTCTATCCCTACTCTGTATTGGGCTAAATTTTCTTTCTGATACTCGGACACCCGCTTCTCGATTCAGTCTGTTGATAATGCGCCAAATTGGCAGCTTTCTCTTGGGTCAAAATACTTCTTTCGGAATAGGCAAGAGCTAAGTTTGTGAAAAGCTTCTATCAGGTTTGATTGAAATACTCCAAATGGCATAGAGATTCTTCATGAAGCCCGAGGGCGATGTCGATATCAATTTGTATATCTCTTCTTTCTCTGTGAAATATCCTATATAGCCTGCTCCTACTCATTAGTAATAATGGAATCCTCATTATAAGCTGTCTTTGTAAAGCCTTAGTATAAACCAAGATTGTTTAGCGCGCAATTTCCTTACTTAAATAATCCTTGCGATACAGGCTTATCTTGATTCCTTTTCAAAAAAGCGGATTGAAGCACTTTCAAACTGGTTTGATCCAGGCTTGATGGAACCATCAAATTTATTGCTAGGTCCGAATAGTCCTTTCTAGTGTTGTACAACTCCGTTTGTGGTAGGACATTTGAGTTTTTTCAAATTTTGATTCTGCAGATCAATTTTCATGTTTGATGGACCAATAAAGCCATTCCAGGACAACGCGAAAAATTGTAATATTCTCAAGTCATTTGCGATATAATAAGCTTTTTGATAATAAAATTGGCCGCTCTTCGGGTATCGCTCTCATTTCAACATGGCCATCCGTAATTGAAAATTTTAGATTAGCTAAAGTAGAGCCAATTACAATTTAGGATCGGGCATTTTTATCATCATCTGAAAACTCTCAGAAAGTACAGTCTCTATTTCTCCTAAAATTCATAATGGCTCCTTACCAAAATATTTCATAAGCAATAGCAAATTGGCCTAGTATTTGTAGTTGGTCCAGGCCTTTGCTGATTAGTCTGATCCTATTAAGTCTCTTGCAGTCTGAAGGTTTGATTCTGTGAATCAGAAGGAGATTCATTTAGAATCCTTTGCAATACTATCAATTCTTACTATCCCGCGCCTGAGGTTCTTGAGCCTGACAAGAAATCTGAATTTAATATGAATTTAATGCTTATTCAGAAAAAATTCTTTTTTTTCATTTGGTAATTGCTTTTGCTAACTAGGATAATAAATTTGGTCTTTTTTTTACTTAATGACTCCACTTAAGTTCCCCTCCATGCGCTTTTCACATATATCTATGCGGTAATCGATAAGCCTAAGCTCTTCCTTTCCGTTCCTTAGTTACGTGTTAATAAAAGGGCTGGCAGATTTTGTCCTGAATCTCTATCCCCCCAACCATTATCTCAATCGACAGGAGACTTTATTCTTTTGGGCTGCAGTGTCACAGTTCTGGCTCGTAGATAAGTCGGATTCCTCTACTTTCCAATCTTCAACTTCCCCGCATCGCCATCAAAGCATTAATTACACAGATTCAAGAATCACTCTGGGAATAAAATCCTCTGAATCAGCAATACGTCACCAACTTTTGGGTCTAAGGCGGCAATGTCGATATCCACGTTTTATTTGGCGATACTTTCTGTGCATTCCATGAAAGGAAAGATTAAACAAATTCCTTTACTAATGGATTGAATGCTTTTTTTGCTTACTCCCTCGAAGCTCGACTGTTGTTGAAGCTGGATTCTCGATTGCTATCTCTCGGCTCGAGTTCCATGTCTCATTGAACTTTGTCCAGGTTACTTTGGACATCTTGGAGGATGAGGCAATCAGCTTTGGTAGCTGAAGCTTCAAATTTTCCAATTTCCTCTCAAAAAACCCTCATCGATCATCACTTGTTGTCTAGTATCAGAGAAGTTATTCACAACGTTCAGAGGGATTCTTTCTCATGTGGTATTGCCTTGCTTAAGTTGGCTCATACGTGCAAGCGAGTTTCTCTTGCCTGCACAGTTGAAGGCTTGGGGTGGCTTTTGAGCTCCCCATTGCCTCTTTTCACTGCTCAATTCTTTTCTGCTTCTATGGTTTCCAGCAGAATAGCTGTGCGTACGTTTTTACTTTTTGGTTCGGGTCGAGCTTAAACTCGGTTTTGGTTAAATTCTTTATCGGCATCTTTATGGATTTGTATTTACAGCTTTCAATTCCAGCTGTCAGATTTTCGTCAGCTGAAGAATATTGCATGATATTCTGAAAGATGCCTGTTCATCTATTTTTCTTTTTTATGCCACACAGCATGTGTGGTCAGGATTGTGGCATTTCCAGTTTTCCCCCGTCGCCCCGCGCCAGTTCAGCATTACTGGAACATGCCTCCATAGCGTACATCCCATACTTGCTGTATTTCCCTTCTATTTCCTTTTATCAAGGGGTCCGTTGTGCTACAATCTTCTGCAACAATATAAAGCTGGTCTGGCCTCTTTCCATTTTCTTCTGATTTCATTCTTCACAGGCTATGGATTTGACTTTTTTTGCATTCACATCAAAATTGGGGTTGGTAGTGGAAAACCGGACTCTGGAAACCCTGTTGGACCGATCCATTGCCGAGTTAAAAGGTAATGGTTCAGACCAATCGACCATTCAGGCCGGCCCATCCACAGGGTCTCCTTTTTCCCGCCTGCATTGTAAGGGAAAACGCCGCCGGCCACTTCTAATTGCAAACCCCCTGTTTTTCCTGTCACATTTTTCCCGCCATATTTGATGGTTGAGGGTCCAAAACCGGAATAATCTTATTCTGTTTGTACAACATGGTTTCCTTTTGGGCTTTGTGACCTTCTTTCTGTACCCACAGCTTTTCCAACCACCAAGTTGCCCGGCCTTTATTTTAACCTTTTAATGCTAAGACTACTTGGTGCAATGTTGGTCTCTTATTTCCTCCTTATTGGTAAAAACATACTGATCCATAAAAGTTTGAAATCTATCTCTCCATGGCCTCCATAGATGTATATGTTTTCCGACCACATCCTCAAATCGAAAAGCAATTGCTCCGCATCTGTTTCCAAATGGGTTACCCGATAAAGGTGCAGGGTTTGGCAAAAACGATTGATGGCCTTTTTAGCCAAAAATTTTTGTTTCTGCTATCTTCACGATAATTTTTTTGGGTGGTATTCAGTCCAAATAAATTTGAAAATTAGGTCCCGGTAGCATCATTAATAAATGTCATCTTTTACCCAAACTCTACCTCTCTCTATAAACCACCATGGGTGGATGCCAGCCAAAAATGGTGATGCTCGGCCTCATCCAATATCCGGCAGTACCGTACGTTTGCTTGATGAAAGAAGCGATTGGCTAAGCCGTGGGAGCAAAAACCATCTGTTCCATTTATGTTTTCTTCTAATTCCGATTTAATCTTTCATAGGTAGACGGTCCTTTTGATTGATTTTGCTTTCACGATGGTTTTAAATTGTTAGTTGATAATTGTAATTGGTTAAATTTTTATTCAGTTTTTTAGTTTGTGATATTTGTTTTTATTGATGTTAGTTAAGTTCCTCTATTTCTGTTACATTCCTGAAAAACAGACTCGTATGTGTTTATCCAGATATCTTCTGCGAGTTGATATAAAAGTTCAATCCAATATTTCAGTCTTCTTGGCTTCTTTTGTATATTGCTCATATTTAATGAATGTATCCAGCTGTCTTTCTGCTTGCTCAGCTTCTCTAACCATTGCTAATAGATGTCCGTCTTCATCAATTGCTTGCCTGAGGATTTATATTCTTTCTTTTCTAAACCTGGCAATGGATTGATTATTAAATTTAATTACCCGAAGAGCAAAAGCAAAATTTGTTTTATTACCAATTCTCCTTCATATTTCTCATTAATAAGTAAACATAATTCACCATTAATAAGTTGTAATACTATTTCTCTTTTCAAAGCTTACCCAGTCTTTACCGTTGTTCCTTTGAAATTTCACGCTCTATCCAATTTTTCCAAAATTCTCCCTCAAGAAGAAATGTCCTATTTCATGGGTTTTGCCCCAGGTGGATGCCAGCCCTTCTATTTTCTGTGGAAATCTAAGGACGAATTGTTCCTTGAATCTTCCTACACAGAAAAATAACAACCACGACGGGCATATCCTGGCATCTCTTTTCTTTAATGTTCTGTACTCTCAATCGCACTTTGTTCGTATTCAAAATCCTTGTGGAAGGGGGAAAAGCGGAATTGTTCTCCCTCTTTTTACTACGTCCTTCAATCATGACCGATTTGATTGCAGGATTAAAAAACAGCGCAGGCCTCTAATAGCATTTTCCTTGCTCGCTCATACTGTAATGGATAGTGCCGCAGCGGTGCTGTTTTCTTTTGGAAATAAAACCACTCTTCTGGGATTGACCCTTACTATTATCATTCCCCAAGAATCTTTTGCATATGACTATGGGCTATCGTCCGGTCTATGGTCAATCGTTGCCCAGGTTACCTTCACCTCGTGATTTTTTTTTCGTCCTTTAGTACCTACCAGGCTTTCTTTGATACAGCCAACCGCTTATCTACCTTGTCTCTGCATCAAGATGAGGGCAAATTAAGAGAGCGAGACCGCGACTTAATTCTTCCTGGGTAAAAAATACCCCGGAAAAGTCAGTTGTATTCACCGGCCCACCACCGCGGATCATTGATATCTATGGCCTGCCCGCATCTGTCAATCCTCTTGATTTCAGTTCATCGTTTGGAATCTTTCCAATCCAATGCGTTATTGTAATGATGAAGCCGGGATTCTATCCTTCTTACCGGTTATGGCCTTTTTCTATACCCTGCTTCGTATGCTCTCCTGCGTATCGGTTAAACTATGAAATTGTCCGTTAATATCCAGAAGCTGACAGCGATTTGTTCCTCCGTAATTTCCATGTCAGTAAAAATTTTTGTCGGGAGCGGTGACTCCAAAAATTTCAATGCCTTGTTTTTCCAATTAATCTGGGGCGGAGGTTTCTCTCTATCTTCCTTTTGTTTAAAAGGGTATAATGGCTAAGAGTCGTTTGGAAAACCATCCTTACTTTCAGCTTTTTTATTTCTTCCGTTGAATTTCCCGGTATATTGATTTTGCTTTCATTTTTTAAAAGTGTTAAATGGATTTTGAAGATTGGTATTTCCAGGGTTGGATTGAATGGTCCAATTCTCCCCCCATGGGCTTTCACGATATCATGGGGTAATGACAATCCTAAGCTAAGTCCCTTTCCGTCCCTTTTTGGTGTGAAAAATGGTTGTCAAAGCATTTATCCCGAATCGTTTTCAGGGAATTCCGCCACCTTATTGAGTGGATTAGGATGACCTGATCTTTTTGCAAGGCAGTTGGGTCACAGTCAACTCGGGAGGTATATAGGCTTCGTGGAACTTCCCACTTCCATCCTCAACTTCAACTGTCCCGCCTATCGTCATCAAAGGCTTTTTATCAGAGATTCAAAATCTCCTTTGAAAATCTTCATAGAAATCGAGTTGGTCACATCGCCAATTTGATCAGTCGAGCTGCAAGTCTATGTCCACATGTGATTGGAGGGCCTTTGGCCTGGAAGGAGAGATGACATATTTCTCTTTGATACCAGCGGATTTGAAAGGGCTTTGGGTTCTCGCTTGCTCCCGAAAGCTCGGTGTCTATGCTAGTGTAGCATGGATTGACAATGCTATCTGCACGGACCCATGCTCGTGAACTTTTTCGTCAGATTCTTTGGACATCTTGGAGGGATCGCAATGATCTCTTGTTTAGTCTCCGAGGATTCGAGATTTTTCCAATCTAATAAACTTCCTCAATCAATCCTGCTCAGATCTCAGAGAAGTTATTCCACAAAATTCAGTGGATTTTAATTTCTCATGGGCGATGCTGCTCGCGGTTTTGGCCAAGTGAGTGGTCGATGTTTTCCTGTTGGGATGAGTTGATCTTGTGGGTGGCTTTGAGCTCGCGGAGCGGTATTTTCTATTTCTACCTTTGGCTATTTCAGCGTATGAAATCGTATCTAGAATAAGCAATGTGATATAAGGAATCATGCTAGTTTTAACTAACTTATTGCTCTTGATTCAAAGGTTTCTACCCATTTCTCCTACATACAGCATCCCCTGCTTGTAAATGGGGACCAAGATGATTTTATTTTTAGTTACCAGTTTTCGGGGGGCTGTTTCTCGTCCTTGCTGTATTTTTCGTCGTGTGGTACCTGGGCCTTTCTCGTATCAGCGGTCTTGAGTGCAATATCTATAACTCGCCGTTCAATATGGATTCCGACTGAGATCTCAGTTTTGAAGTCCGTTTTCCACTAATGGCAATATCGTGTTCAAAGGCTCTCAAGTGTAATAGCTGCCAATATTTTCTTCCAGTGGGAGAAGCAGAGATAAGTATGCATCGACCTGATTTTCTTCGGTCCATGATAACATTCCGCAGTTCGGAAAAATGGCACTCCCAGCGTACTGAGTTCTTTCCAGATCTTCTGGAGTGCGTTTCAAGGTCTTTGGTAGTACGCATGGTCTCATTATCTCACCGCAACCCGTCCAAAGTAGCTTGTTTCACTACTTGTTTTGGCTTGCGCCTCAGCTTGGAGATCAAGGAATTCTGGTAGTCTTGTTCGAAGACTTTTTGCAAACCGACTAAGAATTGAAAATTCATCTTCAAGGTTAAAGTTGCTATCACTTTTTTATGGAGAGAGATAAACCCATATTTCATTAAAGAGTAGCCTATCACAATTCTCCATGCTCCTTTGAGAGGTTCTGGAAAATTATTTGAAATCTGTATAGTTCAATACATATCGTTATGTGCTAACTCTGTATCCTTTCCTTTTAATGCTGAGTAATTACTTTTAGGAGCTTGTTTTATTTAATTCTCCCACTGCTTTTTGATTCCTGGAATGTCCATCATCTTGAAAAATAAAACAGTTGGGCAAAAAAGTCAGCATTACTTGATGAAAGCCAAAAACTGGATGGTATGGTCCGCTCTCATTCATTGATATTGAAATATTGCTAGCCCCAATAGCCAATCCCAATTTTCCGATTTCCTCTATAAAATAACGGCTACTACTTCTGCTAATTCAGACTTTTATTGCCTATGAGTTGGGTCTCTTACCTCTTTTCCAAAGCTAGTTCAAATCTTGCCTCTCGTGTCTGTGCTTTTTGAAGGTCGAGAAAGCTTGTTTGTTGTAAGTCTTTGGCATAATTTGGTGAATACATTATTCCTTTCCTGAATTCATTTCAGTTATTTATCAATTAGATATCCATTACTTTAAAAGAGAGCAACATGATTTTGCCATGTGGTGAGTGGCCTACCGGCATCTCATATTATACTTTCTGAAAACTTGGCTTTGAAACTTATTGAATGGTTCATAAGATGGTCATATCTAGTTCCTTTACATCTTGAATTTTTCATAGGAGTTATATTTTTTCCATGTTTATACATGCTTTCTTCCTCTCATGATTCTATTTGAACGGAATAAACAACTGGGTCAAAAAACTGATTTGTTATAGGGTCTGCCCCCCATTCTACTATTACTCATCTTCTTTGCAAAAAGGCCAATAATTGCGGACCAGATGGATCATGCGCGAGGACTTTAATTGTTTAAAGATAGTGCCGCACTTCTGATTAGCTATTCATTTTTTGCATTGCCATAGTTCTAGCACGAACTTCTTTTCCTTTAATGCCAGTTCTCATAATTTCAGCCTCCTCTTGCTTGTGGCTTCTGTTTTTGGAGATCAGAAAGTCGTTTCTTGTATATGTTTTGCCTCGTAAGGACTTTGGCGAAGCGTCCATAAAAATATCAAATTGTTGCTTCGGATAGGGTTTTGTGAGGTTTTATGAATAGCAAGTTTCCATGAGAAGAAATAAGCCTTATTCGTGATTAACTGCCTATCAGGCATGGGTGCCCAACTAGCTATTAATTTTCTCTCGAAAATGCTCGATCCTAGTATATGTGTAAGTTCGCAATGAAATGCTCTTGCATCTCCTTCTCATTATTCCTTTACAATAAAGTTCCCCTTTTTCCTGTTCTTATCAGTTGACGGGCAGCCAGGGATCTCCATGCCAATAGTCAGTTGAAGGGTGGGTTCATCCGTGTCAGCGTCTGCACACCCAATGATCCATTTCTTTCCGTCTTTTTCCCAAAGCGTAATCCCGACTGCTATAGTCTCTTCCAAAGATTTTTGAGTTGCTCTGAAACATGACGGTGGCTGTTTTCTTGCCAATTTCACACTTCTTGTGTCATTGGTAAGGAGCGATTGCGCACTCGGTCTAGCGCATTTCGTATTCTCCAGATCCCCTAGTTTATTCTCTATTCTAGAGTCCGTCTTTTGACTGCATCTCGTAGCTATAAGATTTGCTTCGGATGTTTTTTCCAAATAGACAAATTATTGTCACCCGCTTTCCGCTTTGGATCAGGTAAGGAGGAATGCTGATGAATCAATTCCAGTCTCCCTATGCTGTATGTTCCTTCAGTAAATATGATAGAGGCTCGAAATTTTCGAATAAAGCACCCTCTCTCTTCACTCAAAACATATTAAGCATCATTGGTGCATGGAATTAAGATCAGTCCATCAAATAGATTCGGATTTTGTGGTGATTCCGGTTTCGCATCTCCAAATTACCAGCCCATGATCTATTTTATCGACTAAAAAATGAATGGCGTCTTTTTTATGGAAAAAACCTCATTTTTCTACACTCCCCAAACTGGTATAGTGCCCTCATTCGTAACAACGAAGCAGCGTTTCAATATCGCCTATCCAAATAGCTCTTTCAGTAATCATGAGCTGCACTTGTGTCAAATTGCTTGCGTTGTCACTTCATAATCAAGAGGTTTGGGATTGAAAGTACTTAAAAAATATAGGCCCTTCTTTTTTCTACATGCTAAGTACTGCCTTATAGATTATATTGAGGGAGGTGTATGTCGTCAAGTGTTTAAAATTATATGTTCCGAACCTACGGTTCTCTGCCAATTAATTCCAACCTAATTCCCCGGACTAAAGTCCGGCTGGCCACAAAATCCAATCGAGCTTACGCTCTGTTTTCCAATTCCTTTTCTGCCCCAATTTTACAATAAAGCATTAGGCAATTTCTTTTTCTAAACATCTCTCAAGCCCAAATTAATCCGTTAGGCTTATTCCATTTTCTAATTCGTTCGGCCCAAAAAGCTCGGCTCGGGCTTGGCATCATTTTATAGCGAGGAGATTTTATATCCCTTGCGGGAGAATTAGGTACCTATCGTAGAGCTGTCGGCTCTGTACATTTGTGTTACAAATATCCACCCTTTGGACAGTGCCTACTTTAACTTTAAATAAGCTCTGAATAAAAAATTACTTCTCATCACTCAATTTTAAAAATGTCAGATATGTCAAATACTCTTCTGAAAGTTTGCCTTTCTTGGTGCTCCTTCCCTGATTAATGTGTAGTTATAGACATGGTCAATTTGCGATTGGCTGTATGGAAAAAACTTCCGTACCTTTCACTGCATCAAAGATGATCGCTTGTTTGAGGCAATGATTCATTTGATATATTTTCTCTCGATTGACTTTTTGCCTTGACGGTTTCATTAATTCAGAACTGCAAGACTACTGGTTTTAAACCTAGTGAAAACAATGTTACAGTTCTTCTACGCCTTTGTTGACAATAATGGCCTTTGCAACCTGTTTTCATTGATTGAGGTTTCTAATACTCCTTGTGCTTTTTGATCGCCGACTTTTGTGCAACACCGTCCTGTATTTTTACAGCAAACACTGCTTGCAGATAGATTTGATGATAGGTATTTGCCATGTTGATAAGTTGTTAAAAGTTTGACTTAATATTATATGTTCCTCGAAACCTACGGTTCTCCAAGTTTCTTCTTTTGCTTTTAACCCCCGGATGAAACCCGGGGTTACAATATTACCGAGCCTATGGCTCTTTTTTAATTTGAACTACTACTTTTGACAGAAGGCTTATAGGTCTTTTTTTCTAACTTCTCATTTCTCCTCGTGAAAACACCTAGCTCTTATTTGCCTACTTTCTAGTCTCGGCCCATTGCCGTTAGGCTTGAATTCATGTTGTAACATTCAATCCCCTTGCCGTAAATATTTTGTCAATGGAGTGCCGTCGCACGATCCATTTCTAAATGTTCCGAAACCTACGGTCTCTGCCCAATTAATTTCCAACCTTAATCCCCGGACTAAAGTCCGGTGCTACAAAATTCCAAATCGAGCCTAAGGCTCTCAATCCCTCTACCTTGAGTCTAATCTATCAGTAATCTCGATACATATCTTTGACCCATGGTTTTACAATATTCATCGAGCCTACGGCTCTTGATATCATCTTTCTGCCCAAGCTACTTGCCAAAAAGCCGTAGGCATATTCCATTTTCTAACATTTCAGTTGTTTGCCTGAAAAACATAGGCTATTCCCATTTTCTATATTTCAGTTCGGCCCTCAAAAGCCGTAGGCTTGGTTCATTCTTGTAAGGCTTTAGGTTCCAGTCTAATCATCTCCAAATCTACCTGAGTGCCGTCGGCACGATCCATTTCTAAACGGTAACAAAAATCGTATACTCATCTTCCCTTTCCTTCCGCAGTTTCTACTCTTAATTCTCCCCATTTTACAATGTCATGCTTGTATCGATAGTCCTTATGCCAGTCTCCTTCCGTTATTCCCTTTTGTTGTGAAGAAGGCTTGCCAGGATTTTGTCCTGAATTCTTTGGGTATCCGCCACATTGATCCCCAATCGGACAGGATCACTTTGTCTTTTTGCAAGGCGGTTTATCTGGTCAATTTTGCGATGGTTTACGCTTTCCGGCTTCCTTTTTTTGCTCGACCTCGCAACTGTCAACTTGTTCCTCGGACATCTGCAGTCAAAGGCATGTGTTACGACAGATCAAGATCACGCCGAGAGTAAATCCTCGGTGAGAGTGCAAGACCCTTCCGTGACAAGCTGCGATCGAGCTGCCAAGTCCAATGTCTCCCAGCGTTGATTGGTAGCCCTTGCCGCTAGTGCTCTATGCGAAGGAGAGATTGACAAATTCTTTGATCAGCGGATTTTTGAAGCTTTGGGCTCGCGCTTGCTTCCCGAAGCTCGGCTATGTCTAGGATGCATGGAAGTGGACCATTGCTATCTGCACGGGACCCATGTCTCGTGATATCTTCGTTCAGATTGCTTTTGGGACATCTGACTAGTAATGGCGAATGATCTCTTCTTAGCTGACGCTTCCAATTTCCAATTCCTCAAAAACCTCATCTCGATCAGTTCCCTTGCTTAGATCGGAGAAGTAGATAGTTATTCACAAAGTTTGCAGTGGGTTCTGATCTCGTGGGCAATGCCTTGGCGGTAAGCTGACGAGTGAGGGGCAAGTTTCTTGCTGGATCAATTGCGCTTGTTGTGGCTTGAGCTCATCTAGTGTCCAGTCGATCACTTCGCTCTTCATCTGAGCTGTGTTCCTGTTTCCTCAGCTTTTCCAAATCAATTAAAATCGAATATATGCCTGTTTCAAAAAACCCTCCCCATTTCCCTTAATAAACTCATTTTTCTTCCTCAGAAAACTGCTTTTTCCATTCATGGTTAATAATGAAAATGCTTGTGTTCGACACCACCACAAATGGAGCGATGCGTAAATCAGATTCTTTCGGCCAGAAGGGATCTTGCCTGAACTTAGGCGTTCCTTAAATGGTGGTATTTAAGAGTGTGCTTAAAAAAGCCGCTTTTCGCTCTACATCATAAATACTCTGTGAAAATGGTAATTGGCTTTTTTTTATTCCATTTGGGTGGAAAAGCGTTTGTTAGATGGGCTATCAAATAAATGGGATCTTTACTTGTTGCTCACATAATTACCGACTCCACCTGCTCCCCAGCAGTTAAAATCCTTTTCCAAAATCTTGTGATGATCACAATAAATGCTCCTCCTAGAAATGGTCTATTTTCCAATTTATACTTGTTCGCTTTACCTCAGTCAACTCAAGCCGACTTATGCATTGCGAGTGACCTGACCGTACTCTTTCTAGTAGCATTTTTTTGATCTTTTCGTTTCTGATCTGCTAGCTTTTTGGAGGTTCGAGGAATTCTGGTTGTAGGTCTTGATCAATACTTTGGCCAAATGGCGCGGTTACAGAGTGTATCGCATTAATACATCGTATTCCTTTTGGACTACAGCAAAATATTGGGTTTCCCCGGCAGCAAAAAAAAGTGTGAAGAGAGAGCTCAGCTCCAGCCACAAGAGATGGGTTTAAAACCAGGCATATAGATCTGATCTCGTAAAAGTATGTCCTTACTTTTATAGAATGAGGTAAGGCCGTCGACGTTTCTATCGCATCTTTTGGGATAGATGAAAGTCTCTGGGTGGAGACGATACCGTAATAATCGAGCAACTCTTGTCCTTCCAAAAACATAAGGAAAAAGGCCTTTTTTTCCAACCCAAGCGTCAAAGAGTCTTGACCAGCATGCGGTGGATTTGGTAAGGGAAGTCACTCCTCGTACGGAGTTCCACTTTGCCCTTGGAGAAATTCAACACAAGTCCACAGGTCGCAGTCCTTTCGTTTCGGGGCATCCAAAAAATCCCGATCCCACTTACCGCTCAAACGAAAGAATTAATTTTTCTAATTCTTTCAAAAAAGGATGGAGTACTCAAGGATCAGATCCTCACTTTGGTGCATGGCCATGGATTGGCCCTGAGCCGCTCCAGCGACGGCCTCGATTTTAGTTCTTCTGGCCTGTGCTTCGGCTTTTTTAAGATCTACAATCGGGGTAAAAGTTTGTTCAAAGACTTGGTAAAGCGTTCGCGAAAATATCATGTGCTTCCGGACCTTTTTCATAACGATAATAAAATAAGACAAGCCCTGTGTGAATTTGCAGAGATGATTGATTCTGATA
>Ga0163217_1032392_pt1 | contig 16735 bp, 24 predicted proteins | sample SynspAceP_FD_185933 | JGI IMG/M metagenome (GOLD analysis project Ga0163217, IMG submission 185933) | Saline lake microbial communities from Ace Lake in Antarctica - Synechococcus sp. Ace-P (PacBio error correction) | ecosystem: Environmental > Aquatic > Non-marine Saline and Alkaline > Saline ... | reverse complement strand
ATGACGGAGGTATTTACCGCGCAGTAGGCACCCCGCTGCGCGGCCTACCCGTCTACAACTCCATCGCCCACCACATCTGTCTGCCGGCAGAAACCTGACAATCTTTTCGTCATGGGCTCGAGAGAGGAAAGTCGTGCCTCCTCGCGGTTGATCTGTCCCATCAGGGTTCCATCACCTGGTTTGCCGAGTCTTCGGTCAAGGTTCTCCCGGTCGGCTTCGTCCGCCAGCACCAATTCTGGACTGTCATCTCAAGGCGCGGGGGCACACAGCGACCCGTTGCTTTTGGCCGCCGAAAGGTTGGCCGTGGGAAATCTATTTTGCCCGCGTCGGCCAGCCCCATGCGGTGACAAGAGACGCGGGCCACGCGTAACGTGGCGGCAGGTCGTCTCGCGTGCCCTTCACGCACGGCGGTGGGGAAAGACCACGTTTTCATGCGCCTGTTAATCAGGGCAGAAGCGTTGTTTATGGACTGGGAAGACAAAAGCCGATGTGGCATTGCGAAAGTCGGTACAAAACGCTTTGTCGCCCGCGCTGCAATCATGTCCTGGCCAGCATCCACGTAGGCTGCCGATGTAGGTTTCATCAAAGGTCCCGAGAATTGTTGAGGAGCTTGCTTTTGCCTTTGTAACCCGAAGCACCCAGCAGAGCGGCCATTTTCACCTGACCTCTCAAGGGCACAACTGGACAGCGCGCGCAGGACCCGTGGTCGCGGACTCTCCCGTGCCGATGGTCTTGAAACAGGTCGCGGACCCTCGAAGAAGCGCGCCATTGGCCGATCGCCGTAACGGGGGTCTCGACCCGCGCGGCCGAAACGCGCAGGCAGGACGAGGCGAGGACGCGCTCGATCACGGTCAGTCGTGCATGGCCAGACCATAGGGGACCCTGCGTGATATCCATCGGCAAGGTTCCCGGGTGGAACGCGTTCACGCGAGGGAAAGGGCGTTAAGCAAGGTATCCCAGCACCGCGCCCCGTTGACCCGCCATCAGGTCGATCAGGCGCTTTCCTTGTGTAAACAAAGACAAAAGATTCACGAAACGCGGCCTGCCCCATTCGCCCGCATTTGATCCCGATCTCGGACGACGACGGTAGGTCGACAGCAGCAAAGCCGAGGCGACGCCGATCACCCCCCGGGGGGATGGTGATGAGGCGCGAAGGTTTGAGGAAATACCCCGTCTGGCGCCTGCATTGCGGTTTCAGCGCCTCCATCAGTGTCTCTGCCCCATCTGTCAATGGGCACGGCATCAAGCCCCGTCAAGGTCGCGTATATACGCTGGGCGTGGCGTTCGGCTGCATTCAAGATCGTTCAGCTTGATCTCTCGATGCGTTGTGACACCTTGGGGCATCGAAAACAGGGGTTCGGGCGAGTTCGCAACTCAGGCTGACGAATCTCCAGCGCGCTATCCATGCTGCCGTTTTACCGGTCTTGAAAGATTACCGCTGAGCGTCAGCGCCGCGTGACACCGTTTGCGCTTTCATGGCCGCAGCGTCTGGACCGACCAAGACAGCGCCAGATCATCGGCCAGATCCGCGATCCCTAGCACGATTCAGGCCTCGAGCGAGCGCACATCGCCCGCAACCATGTAACCGTCAAGGTCCAGAATCGCGGATTCACGCCCAGGCTCGACACCCAGCTCACGTGACCTGATGAGCCTTGCCCCCCCAGTGTTCAGAAACCCTGCCCTTGTGATTTGCGGCGAGACCGAACTCGCACGCCCGGAACAGCCTCGAATACAGCGGCAACCAAACGAATTGCGGCCTCGGCGAGGGTTCGCCGTGCGTTTTGCGCGGCCCCGTTCTGGCAACGAACAGCACATGGCCTTCGGGGCGAGGTACCAGCAAGCCTGTGTTGGTCAGCAGTTTCCGCTTCTATTAGTGTATGTGTGAAATATCACCTACGTGCGCGGCAGAGAATGAATTCGGCCAACCGCCCCTATCGGGCCGACATTTAAAGATGAAGTGGATACACGCCCACCGCGACAACCTGACACCCAAATAGGGCGGTCTGGCTTTGTGGCGGTCAGGGTGTATCGGGTCGCAATCCTTTGAGCGCGTTAAAGCATCAGTGGCTCTCCACTGCAAACACAAAGAGCTGAACCGTCCGTTGATGACCTCAAAGTGCATCGACATTACTTGCAGGGTGCCTTTCTTCTAGCCCCGAGGTTTGCAATCAATCGGGCTGCTGCGGCCATTCGACACTCGTTTACGGGGTTGCCGTCTTGCCCCACGCCGCCTTCTTGCCACGAAAACCGCATCACCATTCACCAAGGCGGATGCGCGGCACGGTCAGCGCCCTGCTACGCGCTGGTCCACTGGATGATATTTCGTAGTAGACTGTCAGGTCCGACCTCGGTGCCGCCAACCGGGCGCATCAAAGCTGGAATTTCTTGATGGCAAGTCCACGGTCGCTTCGTTCAGCGCGGTTCCGACACGAAGTTTGACATTCCTTGGGTGGCGTTTCCGGTATCCCGGCCATTGCAGCAGGCAGGCTGACCCACAGCTATCTGGTTGCATAGGCCTGGTTGTGTCTCGGAATGTGGTGGAAATTCTTTCTGGCGGCGATCTCCGAGGTGGTTTGATTGCATCCCTTGATCAGCTGCCGAGGTTCAGTGTCATGGGCTCGATGGGTTGGGCTGGAGGGTTTTGCCACATCGATATTGCGGCATGTGTGATATCTGGCGGAGGCCATCAGGGCCCAGAGCATTACTATTGGGCACGGTTTCGGCACAGCGGCAAGCTACGGGCTCTGGGTCTTGATCCGGTGGTCGGGAACTCCTCGTTAAGCCGTTCGATCGCGTTTGGGTTGGTCCGCGCCGCTTTCCATTGCGTCGGAACTCGAAGGCGGTTTGTGATAGGTGTACAGTCGATGCCCCGGCCTCTCAGACTATCGGCGGACCGGCCTTGCACTTTCAGCCCGCCATGTTGCGCGAGGAACGCTTTTGCGGCGGGTCTCGGACCTCAGTTTGCGGTGTTCAGCGTAGATCACTTGTCACCGATGATCGTTTTGCCCAGGTTCTTCATGCATGTGCTTGGAGCGTGGCAACAGGTTGCGATGTCTTTGTGAACCGGGCAAGCGCTGGATCGGCAGGTTCATCGCCCCACCAGCGCCACGCAGCCGCTGTCGATGGCCCGGGTGGCACAATCGACCGATCCACAAAATCGGGCCGTCTCAGCCCACGTCTATCCAGATCATCGGACGGAACGCCGATGCGCGCCGCCGCCCATTATTCATGATGGAAAGCAAATACCCCTTCTGTCCATCGCGCGCACGCGATGGCAAGCCAGCACTTGGAGATGTTGGTGGCCTTTCTTGTCGAGACGCTCTTGTGACGGTGCCGTCGAGGATTCAGCCGGATGAAAATGCAACCAAATTAACATCAAGGCCAGAAGCTACGGGGACGCACAGGCGTCCCAATCCACAAAAACATTCAACCCTTGGCGCACCAAGGCCCGGCTTACCACATCCTGGCTGACAGGCCTTGAACAGCGCAAAACACGCCGCACGCTTCAACCCGCCCGCGTGTTTCAGTCACCGCGAGCGTAAACCGATGCGATCAGCGCCTCTAAAGCCAAGGTCTTGTGTTCAGCAAAGCTTCGGGGTAGCGCGGCAAAGCCTTTGATCGCCATTCGCTGACCGTTGCCCGGCCGCGTCTTCAATCGGCGCAGGCACGCTGATGTTCTCGGCCCCAAATGTTCCCGATGATCTGGCGACCCCGATTGCCGTGGCTGATAACCTTTCACCTCCCCGGCCGTTTCGGGCCATAGCGCAAACGCGCCAAGGAAAACCGTCCAGGCTCTTTCGTTGAAAACGGCCTCGGATGGTAGCCGCGGGATGTTTTTCGCGCGAAAGGCATCCCTCGATCGGATCAAAGCCGCTCCTTTAAATGCAAGTTAGCGCAGGCCGCGCTGGCAATGTCTGTATTTGTGTCATGAAGCGTGAAGTCTCCTGTGGCGGTGCCAAACCGCCGTTTGGGTGAAGTTTGGTTTCACCCGGAAGCGCTTACGCCAACTTTCAAATTTCCACCAAAACTCCGATAGACACGACCATAGAGGCCTCAGCGTCTACTCGGCCTCGACCAGTACTCGCTCAGATCGGCAGAGAACATTAGGCAGAAGTGGCTGGTGGGGCCCACGACCTCGCCCTCTCGGCGTCCAGATTTCAAAACAGGTGCCGGCGACGGGACGGCAAGATCGTGGTATCTTCCAGAACGATTTGAGCCTGATCCAAAAGGCAGTGATGCGGGCAACCTCCTTTGCTGCAATTGGGCGGCGTGCGGCGTCCCTCCAGTTCGATCTGGGGAATTATTGCTACCAGTGCAATCGCCCGCTCATAGACTTCGGTCGGCCTGCTGCTCTGCCACGGAGGGGCGGCATCCCAAACGCTGCCGATGGCCTGCCGGACAGTGGCATTCTGCGCTGCCGCATCGACTTTGCGCGAGTTATCTGGTTTTCTTCGACGGACGTTCGCCCTCTGCCACGGGAAGCCCCACGAGGGTTGCCAGACACAACGGACCTCACATCGACGAACAGCTCGGCCGCGCGATCCGCGCGCGGTTGACCGCAAGCACACGTGCGAACCGGTGCAAGTGGCCGCTGATCTCGACCTTGACCTCCGGCCGATTGGTCCGACGCCATCCAGAATAGGACCAGGTACCAGGCCAGCGAGTTTGCCAGGCCGGCAAGCCGGCAAAGCCCCCATAGCCAGAGGTCGACGCTTTGTGGCAGGTTTTGGCACGATCGGGGCGCAGAGCTGGAAAACAAAGCGGTGCGGGGTACACGCTCATCTCGCGGCAGCGAACTCCCCCTCTTCCCGCGTTTTGTATGTTTTTTTCCGCCCCCAAACTTGTTCCTTCCGAAAGCTCATTGCGCACCGACGGAGTTGAAGGCTCCGTTCAGACAAATTAACGTCGAAAGATTTAAAGCGATTATGGTTTTTCCCACCCATGACATAGATCAGCGGACGAAGCAGGCCGTTCGCCATGGCGAATTTGAGACGGGTTGAAGCCGCTTGCGGCCCTCCAAGCCGATGCGAGTGTCCGAACAGGGAGCCACGGCATGTCCAACGATCCGATACGAATTGCTCGGGCCTCACGAGGGGGCCGCTCCACGTGGCTGCGACATAAAGAAGGCGTATTCGGAAACTGGTTGCGGAACTAAGCCACCCCGATCTGCATCCAGACGGACGCGTGGGGCCGAGGCGCGGTCAAGTCAATCTCTGCGCCTACGAGCGATATCCTGAAAGATCCCGAGACCCGCGCACGATAGCGATGCGGGGGAGAGATCGATGCGCTTGGTTGCAAGAACGCCCTCAGCGGGCAGTATTATCGTATTTCGCAGTGCTCCGAACCCAAACACAATACCCAACAAGGTCGGCGGGGTTTGGCACGGATATTGCCGATCCAGCTGATATTCTTCCGGCCAGAAATTCCTCGCGCAATTCGTCGTGACGGTCGTCCAGTGCTGAATTTGGTGATCGTGGGATTTTCGGGCCCATGGCCCAGATTACGCGCTATTACGTGCTCGAGTGCCGTTTCTGCGATGCTGCACGAGCGGCAGGACACTCGCATCACCTTGCCTGATGGCCAGAGCCTTTGCAGTCAAGATCCCGCAGAGGGACCGAAGGACGGACAGACGCTGGCGCTGCGCGGCCAAGGGCGGCGCCCGGCAATTTGGTGGCGGTCCGGGCTAAAGGTGACGCGCCATTCACAGTTTGGTGCAGGCCCCATCCGGGTTAGGTTCCGTTTCGTGACGGCGACGACATTCTCCTGAGCTCTTCCGATCACCATTGACAGGCCGTTCTCGGCCCGGGCGAATATTGGTAACAACACTCCAAACCAGTCGACTGGGGTCCCGTTTCGGCCTCACCACTGTCGTCGGGGGCAAGCTCGGGCCAGTCTTGCGCCTGAAAACGGGCACGGGGTCCTCCGCTCGCGCAGCAGACGAAGGGCGATTCAACGGCGTCGAGCTCGAAGAATACGATCGCGCCGCCTGACGTGGATGAAAGCCTTTCGCGATTTTCTTGTGGAATGGGCGAAAAAACCCATGCCTTCGACCCGCGTGCCAATATGATCAAAGGAGCCGGGAATGGAAAGACCGTTACTCCGAATTATGACGTGTGTTGACTACGGTAACCCGGCTGGACCCGAAGCCACTCTCGTCCTGCTTTTGTCGACGGGCGGACTGTCAATGCCAGGGCAGGGAAGCTCGGACGGTTTTATGTCTTTCGCCGGATTGACATTCGCGCGGCTGGCAGCGGCGTACCCCCCAGGCTCTCGATCTCGATGAAGACGGGCTTGGGCATCGTGGTCTCGCTCATCGACCAATTGCACGCCGCGCGGGAAGGCATCTTGCGAATCTTGGCTGCGTGAGATTGCCCTTGCAACAAGAACTCCAGGCTCGATTCATGGCAGACTGAAAAAATCTTGAGTGGGGATTCGGAACTGGGCGAAGAAGGCGGTCCCTATAAAATAACGCGGGATTCAACTCACCAGATGCAAACAGTTTGGTCGGTTGTCTAAGAATAGTGATTTGGCGTCTTGAACCAAGGCATTTTCTAGGCCGCTTGTATTTCTTATGATCTCAGGCAACGTTTCATCACTCAGTTCATCAATGTCTTTTCCCCTTTGGATGTATTGCCGGATCAGACCATTTTGTGTTTTTCGTTGAGGCCTCGTTTCCCAGGAGTGGTAGGGGGTGCGCGAAGGAAGCCTTCGGCGTCAGCTCGGCGGGCGATTCTCTTCATGGGCTTAAGCAATATCTCTGCCATTGTCGTAGGTCAAGGTGAGAACCCTTTCGTGGAATAGGGCTTCAGGTAATCACAGATCGCATCCGTGACAGCCCCGCTTGTTTATTGACGGCCTTAATGGCTAACGGTAAATCGCTGGTCGTTGCGCGAACCAGCCGTTCACAAGACTGAGTGTCCCGGTTTGCCGATCACGGTATCGGCTTCCCAATCCCCTATGGCGGACTGCGCAGATCGACGATTGCAGGGTGTTTTTCAATGATCACTGATCTGGCCCGCGCCCGCCTCGATACTTGCCATTAGCGCTTGCGCCGTTGCTTTTGACCACCTCAGGGCGGGGTGCTGAAGGTCGCCACCGTTTCTCTTATCTGCATAGATAATGGCTGGTAGATTCCACTCCGGGCTGACGCTGGCCCTCACCCCATGTCTTCAGAATGACCCGTTGATTTGGCTCAGGGCTCCAGTCTTCGCGGATCATTTTCAACCCAAGTCCACGTTCGCATCCGCAATACGGTCGGCGAATTTGTGACTGCCGTACACAAGCCAGGGCGATGCGCGCTGCTTGGGGCGATATCGCGGCAGACCTGCGTTACGCTTAAGCTTCCCGGTGTGCAAATTGTCGATTTGTTGGAGCAGATCTGGTCTGCCAAGGCGCATTGCGTCAAACCAGCTTCTTCAATGCATTAAAACTTGGTTACGCTCACCTTCAGTGAGGCGGGTGATATGCTCCCCGGCCTTACTTTCGACCGCGTGAGAAGCACTTGGGCATCGCTGCCTCACGCATCATTACCGTGGGTAAAGTCACCGAGTTGAATCGCGAACAAATATCTTCGGCTGGAACCCGGCTTTGTTGCACAAATCGGCGCTAGCGGGTCGGACTTCCCCTTATTCCCTGACGGAACTTATCCTACCCGCGCTGTTTTTTGGGGGATGCCACGCGCCGGTGAAGCCGTTGAGTGAAGCATGCACGGATTTGGATCTCAAGACTTGGCCGATCGAAGTGCGCGTGTCAGACATAGGCGCTTGTCCCAGAAGTTTCACAACAATGCATCTTGGCGCGCGCCGGCGTGTGGTATCCGGTTGATGGTGTCGCCACAATGCCCGGGCCTCAGATACTTTGAGGATCGGGACTGCCTTGGTTTTCTTGCCAGAGCTCCCGAGCGTGTTCAGGCTTTCCAGTGTTTGGGCATTCTTGCGGGGGTGAACGGCCATGAGCAATTGCGGGCTGCGGATCGCAATCCATGGCATTTGCGCGTCGTCCACTAGCGCCCATCTGCGGTTTGACGCTGCCTATCTGTTATGATCGGCGATGGATCTGATGGCAGATTCAGGCAGCATGCTGCGTCACCAATGCTTGCTGCTGGTCACTTCAATTTGCTCGTATCTCAAAGCGTTTCCTCGTCGATACTCGATGATGATCTTACCGCCAGAGGCGGCTGTTTGAAGCCGCCATGCTTGCGGCGCATTCCACTCGGCTTCACCCTCGGCTTTGTACCCGTGATGTCCACAAAGCTAGGCAGCGGCCCTGGCTGAGTGCATAGGTGAAGGCGACCGGCAAGGTCTCTGCCTCCGACATAGGTGCTTAAGAGTCTGGCACCCGACCAGTCAAAGCTCAAACCAGTTCCAGGGCAGGCTTTCCACAAAAACCCAGTCGTCTGCCTCAAGGTAGGCCAAACAGCACCTTCATGTTAAGCAGGGCTTAGGATCGCCGCCATCCGCTATTACGCCTGCTGGCGCTCCCCCGGCGGCCTGAAGGCTTGTCCTCCCGCCATCCACCAAACCAGATGGAAAGAGAACCGCGCTGCTTCAGGGGCTCGGTTGTAGCTGACCAGTCGATGGTCCTGTAAGGTCGTCGGGTCCAGCTGCTCATGCATCTCAGCTACCACGCTGGATCCATGGAGATGGAATCCCTTCATCCGATTTGTGCAAACAAAGCCGGCACACCGCTGAAACGGGCGTGCTGACAGAGTTTGCCTGACACGCATGCCCAGCAGTTCAAATCGCCGGGTCATGTCTGACACTGGGTGTTCGAAAGCTCGTCAGCGCCATAGACGGGCGTGCCTGATCACCTTCGGGACGCTCAGCGCGCCAAAGCCCACGACCAGCGTGGCGCACTTGTGAGCCACTGCAGCAGTCTTGCGCGGACCGTGCGAAAGGGCGGCCCACGACAGCAGCCGTCAACGTCTGTGCGGTCAAGCAACGCCCGGCGCGTCTTCTCGACGTTCTATTCTCAGCCAGACGTTGCCTCTGCTGCCATCTTGCGCCGCCGGCGCCAATCCTCGATGCTCTGGCCCTCGTCCAGCGCGCCCGCGTCTGTCAGTAGCGTGTGCCACATTCGGCAGATACCAAGCGGGTTTATGCCCTTGATCTCGGCCCGCCGCCGCGAGGCCATCTCGATCCGGCGCGCGCACGGCGCGGCGATCCATTTCCGAATTCAACTGCCCAGTTGCCGAGAGGGGACCATAGCTTGCGTGTCGATGCTTCATTATTCATCGGTTCCTTGGTGTTGTGGTGGTCATTGCGGTGGGTGCTTGCTGGCTAGGAATGTTTCGAGGCTACGCCCACCCCACATAGCAAAAACCGCCGGGGAAGGACCGCTGCCGTTCATGCCATGGCGTCCGGCCGCTTGTTGGATCGTCTAGGCTGCTGCGTAGTCATCGTATCGTCTTGCTGCAGTTAACCCCTCCGTAACTCTTCATTACTTTCAATGGAGTTATCAGTTTTTCAGTAACAGGGGGCCAAACACCTCGGGCAAGTTGAGGTTTGCGGGGACACTCGTTGTTGGTCGAATTGGACTCATCTGGTTGTGGTGGGATTCCCAAGCCTGGCGATTTCTGTCTCTATTCGCGCAATGTCAAGCCACTCCTCTCATGCCCTCGATGGATCTGTCGAATTTCGATCTGAAAAACCAAAGGGACTTGTTGCTGGAAGCTGCTGGGCGGAAGTTGCGGTGCCTGGAAGCAAGACCATCGCCCGAACAACGCGATGAGATTTCCCGCGCTGAAGTCTGAAGGGGCCGGCCGGGATATGCAAGCCCCCGGGCAAGCCTTAGCGGAATGGAAAGAGGCCAGGCAAGCAGAAGGGGCCTGCCCGGGGTGGTCCGGGAAGCGCCGGGACGCGGGCAAGAAGAAACACCCACCGACATCGTCGGAATGATTTCGTGTCATTCGCAAGCCGAAGTGTCCGGAGGGCTGCCGTTCAAGGAGAGGTATCAAGATTTTCTCGTCAGGGACCTTGTGCTGCCAGGCCTTGCGGGTGTGATCCGGTTCCGGCGTTGAGCGCGTGGCCCCGCGGATGACGGCGCCGTGGTTGGCACCGCTGACCGGACGGCACGACGGCCATTTCGGGCCACATGCTGGCCGCTCTTGCTTGCCCAGTATCAATCAGGGGCAGGTCGCACTGTTGGCTGCGCGATGCGTCACGCTGCTTGACGCGGGTCGCGCTCGCAATCTCCAAGCGCCAGGTGGTTTGGCGGTTGCTGATCGGATGGGAAAGGACAGCTCGTGTGAGGAAGCGCGCGCAGTTGCTGTTGCGCGCCGGGCCTGAAACGCGCTGCAACTGGGTGACGGTCGATTGATACCGGGGCGCGTCACAAGGCCAGGAAATGGGCGTCCTGCACCCAGATCGGGCAATGAATCCACTTGCGCCTGGTTTGGCACGGACCGGGTCGAAGAGCCGCGGTGAACTTCCTGGAACTTGCTGCGCGCTCGGTCATGGAGATTACGTTTGATCAATGCCGAAGCGCTTGCCTATATGCGCCGCCCGTTCACTCAGCAGTCCGCGGCAATCGGCGCTTGGCCGAAGCAACGACAAGCAGTTTTGCCGATCGCAGGCAAGCCTGCAGGCGGCATCTGGACCGGCTTGGCAGTCAGCGCGCTCAAGGTCGCGCCCGATCCCACGCAGATTTGCCACCGAGGGCGCCGCCTTTGGGGCAGCGTCAAGGGCGCATGGCCTGCTTGGCGACACAGTGATTCGTCAGCGACGCGATTTGCCGGCAGTTCAATGTCGGCCAAGCACGCATTATGCCTGGTCACGCAGGAACGGCTTGCCATTAACTCAACACCTTCACGCGGCAGCACCCCTGCGCCCAGGCAGCAACAACGTAAGCTGATCTGGGCGCTACTACGACGCCCTCAAGGCCGTATTTGCCGGATCCCGACCCTAAACGCCGGGTTGTCCTTGGCGAGCCCGCTTCGGACCGGATTATTCCGCGCCGCACCGCGCTTTGTCACTCTCGACAGGCTGCTGGCGCGATTGCATGCCAACAGACAAGAACTGCTGATTGGTGCTCGACCGCCCCGCGATAACCGCTCCTAACACCAACGGTTCCGAAAACGACATTCGGTTGCCAGGTCACCAAACGCAAGGTCAGTGGGTGGCACCTCAGCGAATATCGGCCGCGATTGCCGCGACACATTCCTGTCGCTGGTCAAAGACATGCAACAGAAACTCGGGTTTGTCTCTTTTCTGGGACTTAGTTCTACGGCGACAGATTGGAACATCAGCCGGAAGCCCAGCCCGTTACCCACCACCTTGCCCAAACTCGTCGCCAACGCATGCCCAGTGTTGCAGCAAACAATAGACACTAAGCGCCACAAACGCATAGCGGCCGCCATGTTGCCCGCAGTTTGCTCTGTTACTTGTTTTCAGGGTGGTAACGCTTCGGCGGAGGGTTACCACGTTGAAAACCGCTCTAACCTGTTGATTTTGTTGAAAGGTTACAGGGGTTACGCACTTTTGCAAGGCGTAACGGGCGGGGCTGCGATTACGGCCTCAACACCTCAAATGCCGAACCCGTATACACGCGCCGACACCACGTTGCAGTTTTAGCCACGCCCGCCGCCTCTGATGCCAAACGGCTTCATCTGCCTTCGCAAACAGACCTGCGCATTGATAGGCCTGCCGTGACGCCACAGCCAGCCGGCCGTCTTTTCCATCACCATCAGGTCACTGACGATCTCGGGAATGTGGCTACGCGGTCCAGCGCGGCGGCCTGGCGAATATTTCCGCGATTATCGCGCAACATTCATGATGCCTGCCGGTTTCGGCCCGTCTTCGTCCTCGGGCTATCTCGCCTGCACTGGCATAGGCGGAGGCGAGGGACGATTCCGGCCAAGGTTGACCCAGGGCAGCGGCGGCGAATGCGGCCAAGCGGGGTGAAGTTGGTTCCTGATCCCGGTACATTAGCACACAATAGCGGGCGGTAAGTATCGTATTCATTCATCGCCTCAAAGTTGATGATGTCAGTCTCGTGGTCCCATGCGGGCGCATCTGCGGCGGACACGTCATAAAGCTGGACCATGGAGTCGTAAGGCAGCGCGCGTGACAGTCTCGTTGGAAGCTTTACGGCGCAGACTGATAATGACGCTGCGGCTCATCAAGCGTTTTTATCGCGCTGACTGCCCTCGATCCGGGCAATAGCCATCGCGACCACCAGGCTCGAGAAGGCGGTTGGGGGCAGCGTGTTCGCCGTTAATCACCTCTGGAAACGCGGAATCACGCGGGCGTGCGGCGCCGTGTGGGACCACTGTTCAGGGGACGGCTGGCCAGTTCCTCGTTTTGCTTCATCCAAGTATCGGCTTTCATCCAGACAGCAGCGTCGGGCTTCCAAGCCTCAATCGCCCGGAAGATTAGCCGCCGGTACTGGCGTTTCGAAACGATGAAGGCCCCGATGCGCCATTGCGTCGCATCGTCTCCTAGCAGCGTTGACTTGCCGCAAGCCTTGGTTGCCGTGACGTAAAACCGCAGGGCGCGGGCCACAAAGCCAAGTATCCATGAAGGTTAGGAGCCGATTGATCCAAAGGCGCGGCGCTAGTCCGCATCGCCGCTCGCCCAAAGCACAACGTGCGCTTTCAGACGGGTCGCGGAATTTCTTCTGCAAGGATGCGCCATCTACCGGATCCGGCCACAGCTCGACAGGTCTCCAATGGCTGTCGGTGGCCTCTTGAATTCCGCATCAATATCCCGTATCTCTGGGGCGGATCTTGTCACCTCGGCGGTCGGAGAGTGGATGCGCGCCAGCCCCAAGGTTGCGCGCCAGCTTTGCGGTCGGTTCAGTATTCGGCGGCGGCAGCCCTGCCACCGACATTTCCCAAGTGCCTGCCGTCTGACGTCAAGATCGCCTGATTTTGCCCTGTATTGATCAACGCGTTTTCGGCCCTGGAGCGGTTTGTCTGTGGTCGCGCAAGCGCCTTGATCTGGCCGGATCGGGCCGCGAACCCTCATTCTTTCCTGGCCCGCATCGCCGTTCTTTCAGCGCGTGTGGACAGAACTTGTCCCTGCGCTTTCGTTCAGTTTCTGTCAGGATCGCGCTGTCACGCACCCTGATCGGAGCCGCGCTCGAGGGTGTGGATCGCAGTGAGGATGGCCCCGACCATTGGGGCTGTGACCGCCCCTCGGCAGCGGAAGGTGATGGCGCGGCGTGACGCACGACGCGGGCCCCCATCTTGATCAGCTTCAGTTGTAAGCTGGTCATACGTGACCAGTCCGCCATGGCCCTCTGTGGGCAACGCGGATGCCCAGCGCTCAAGAAGGTGGCCAGGTTGTAGGCCAAGGCGTGCAGTTGTCCAGCCGGCACCTCGTTGTCGCTAAAACTTCCGTGCTACGAAGCCGTGCGTTCTCTAGCGGGAAGGCGGTATTTTTGCCTTCTCTGATTTTGCTGGCTCGTGCAAAAAAGAATTGCAACACGACATGGAGATAGAAGCGTCACCACCACCCAGTCCGGGTCCTATCGGCAATATGGTGACGCACCTGAAACCGACTTTGGGAGAAACAGACTTCGCCCGGGATGCCATTCCGCATCTTGGGCGATCACCGGCGTGGGCTATTATACCCAGCTTTGCGCCTTGATACTCGATGTCCTTCGAGGATGCGCTATGCCTGGCAGCGACAGGGACGTCCGACACGTTCGGGTCACCGATGCGCGGATTTCTAACTTTGAGCACTGCATTGGAAGCGATACCCCAACGCGGCGGCGGCACCGTAATCGGTTTCGCTGATAAGGTCGTTGAATGGTCATTTTGTGCCTCACTCCTTTCGCGGATTGCGTTTGAAGTGAAGTGTAGAGCGGTCAACCAACTTAATGTCCGCGGCGCGACAAACCCATCTTGGCGGTTTTCAGGCCGCTGAGGTTTGGCGTTTAAGTTCGGTTTTTTCGGGTATAAGGTTCTCTCCTTCGTTTTGGTTGTCGAAGTGTTATCGGATTTGGTCGCTGGCGGCTTTCGGCCTGCTCTTTTTATTTGGAGGCGGCGGCACGTTGACGGAAGCTTTCGGCGTTCATCTCGAGGTATGGGCGGGCGCGTGGTATTGAAACGAGCCGGCGTAGCCGCGACTGGTCATGGCCTTGTCGCGTTGTTTTAGATCTGATCCCAGTTTCGCTCTGAAGGGTTGGCTTGGCTTGCTGTAATGGCGATGCTTGCGTTATGTCGTTACCCGGGAGGCGATCAGCTCGAAGAGGACGCCGGTTTTTCAGCCTGATCCTTGGTAGGGGGCCATAGGTGATGTCGTTCGAGATGATCAGAAGTCGAACTTATCGAGTTTTGGCGAGGGCCGCTTCGAGAACGGATCGCGCCTTGCAGCCTGAAGGCCGCGATGCACCAGGTCGCTGGTCCGCGGTGTAGAAGACGCGATGTCCGGACCTTCCCCAGAGCGTGACCCGATTGGCGGCACAGGATGTGCGCTTGCCGGTGCCGGAATTACCGATAGCGATCAGGTTGCGCCGCCGGCCAGCCAATCGCCGCTGTGCCAGAGCCTCGAATGCGGGCACGGGAGCAAGGGTTGGGGCAGGGCCTTTGAAGTCGAAGGTTGCCAATGTTTGCCTGCTGGCACCGTTGTGTCTTCGTTCAAGTGGCGGGCGAGATGCGGCGCAATTGTCGCGCTCGGCGTAGGTTCCATATTCACGCCAGAACGGCGAGGAAACGAAAGGCAGCAGGTCCAAAGCCTGATCGTAGATCGGCAGCCGCGGTGGCATCTCGGCCCCAGAGCTTAGTGGAAACGGCTGGGCATGCCGGAGCGCGGTCAACATGACTTGGGAGCAGCGTTGAATGGGTCATCTCGGGAAGCAAGTCATGCTGCTTGCCCCCAAGGAGAGCCTCGAAGCGTGTCCAGCGAGGGAATGGGCGACGCAAAGCCAATTTTCCCTCGGCAATGCGTGGCCTTATAGAAGCACCAGCAGCAATACCAGGGGGCCTTGGGGCTCCGGGCACCCCGGCCTGCGAATCGAGGTCTGCTGACCCAGGCAGATGCGCCGCAGTTCCGCCTCACAGGGCCTGTTCATGCGCGCAATGAACAGCAGAATCGCTTCCGCGGGCGGGCAGGCGTCCCGTCTTGGCAGAAATTCGCGCTGCAATACCTGTCCCACGCTTTCACATATTCGGTGCGGGCCGGAAGGAACAGGCTGTCGCCGGTAGATCGAAGTCCACAGGGCCTGCGGTTTGCGCGCGGCAGGCGGTGGGATGACATGGTTAGAGTAAAGTTGATGACATGGACGCGCGCTAGGGCCATGTGTTATGCGGCACCGCGAGGCAACAAGTGGATGGGTCACGCCCACGAGGGTGGCCACCAGAAAACGCCTCGATGCGGTCATCGTTAGAAGGTGGACGCGCAGACGTTCCGATCAGCTGCGACGGCGCGCTGTAGAAGATACTCTTGATCAGGAAACCCGCCCGCAGTCCGCGTGACTGGGCGCACGATCGTCGAAGTGAAGTCGGTGGTGCGCCGCCATGCGCAGAGGCGTCAATCGTCCGTTCCGCCTGAAACGGCAGCAACCCGCTGCTTGTGCGCCGAGGCTAACCAGCTTTTTTTTTTCGCCCTGTGGTCGATGAATGCCTTTTTTGGCTAATCTTCAATCGTTTGCGAAGTCGCTCGTGCTGTGCCGCGGCAAGGACCTCAGGCAACTGATCAATGGCTTTCTTGAGAAATGCCGGTTTCTGGGATTTCCACGCCCCGTTTGCTCGTGGGCCTCCACCACGGTTGTTTTGCGGCTGGGCGTCCATTTGCCGTAGATGGCCGACGAAGGGCATCATTAGCGCTTGGTGATGTCCTTAAACGCGCTGATCGAGTGGTCAGGTTGCGGAAAGCGGCCCGAAGTTGTCGGGTCCTTGTGGGTTTGACTGCACGCCACCTTAAGCTGGACCATAGGGGCTTGTTTGTCCTGCATGGTTCTGGCCAGCGCCGTTGAAAGCTTTCCCCACAGAACGCAGCGCCACGATGTTCCCAGCGGCTGAATAGACCCTGACGAAGTGATAAAGCAGAGTGCGGGGAACGGCTGGCCTGCTCCTCGATCATCACGTCCCAGTCTCGTCTATAGCATGGGTTGAAGTCGGACTGGCCCATCGCTAATCCCGCTCCGGCGTCTGGCGGAAGATGATGTCGACGCTCGGGACCGTTCCAGAGCCCGCCACTGCCGCACCCGCCGCCAATCCAGCGGTGCGGCGAATACGGTCGTCGGGGAACGCCAGGTGGGATGTAGCGCTTTGAAGGTTGGCGCAAACAGGAATGACGGAACGCCTCAACGCGCTAAGCCATTTCAAACAAGACGCGGAGAAGGTCGTTTCTCCCAATTAGGCGTTCCGAGAGGATCGCTGCACAGTGCGCCATGAGCGATCTTGCGCTTGGGGCGGTTGGCTGGGGTCGCGAGACATCGAAAGAACCGTCGGGCGGTTGTTCGCTGAAAAACCCGGAACAGCGGGCAAAGCCGCTGTGGCCCGCTGGACTGTGATTTGAAGGAATCGGTCATGTATAATTTCAGTCTGGCGTGGGTCGTGTGATTGGGGGTTTGGCTAGGCCCAATTCCGGGTCGCTCCGTGTTGAGTGCAGGGAGAAGAACCCGAAGTTTTTAACTTAACCAACCACGCAAGGCGATTCCTCTCTCAGTCACCTATCCCAGAAATTCAATCAGTGGGGCCGGGTGGGGAAGCTAGTTCCCTCTCCGAAACGGGCAAGCCCCGTCTTCCGTTCAGGCCCCACGGCCAAGGTAGGTTGCCGGTGTCGGCACC
>Ga0163217_1029521_pt1 | contig 16735 bp, 5 predicted proteins | sample SynspAceP_FD_185933 | JGI IMG/M metagenome (GOLD analysis project Ga0163217, IMG submission 185933) | Saline lake microbial communities from Ace Lake in Antarctica - Synechococcus sp. Ace-P (PacBio error correction) | ecosystem: Environmental > Aquatic > Non-marine Saline and Alkaline > Saline ... | reverse complement strand
TCTCCAGCGCAAATGTCCTGTCTTTAAAAAATTCGCTATCCACATGTTTGGTGGGCAAAAAACACCGGGCTCCTGTTTTCAAAGGAACCACCAACCTATTCATCAGGGGTACGATTAGAGATGAGCATTTTAGCGCTAGTACCTACTTTCTAAAATAGGAAATAAATCTGTTTAATAATCACGTAAAAACAATTTCCACGTACGGATATCGTTCTTCTCCTTTGCTAATTGCGTTCCAGGTAAAACTATGTGTTTTAGCATTCTTTTGGTTGAAGGATTCTAATATTTTCAGGGGCCTGTCATGTGATTGTTCCGGTATAGTATTGTTTTTACTTTTTAATATTAATTCGGGCATGTCGTGCTCTATTTTAATCTAACAAAAAATTGTAGGTAATGGCGGTCGCTTTAGCTCTAGATACCGCTAGTTTTACCCCAGGTCTTGTATCGGCGCATCTTTCACTTGGACACATTCATCCAAAAATATCTCCCTTTTTGAGAACCTTGTGAGAAATTAAAACTTTCTTCTGTATTTGTTTTTGTATCAATAATGTTAACGACACCTTCCTCATAATTTCAAAAGATTTACGTGTGGAACCATACCTCTCTTCCGCTTTATTGAGCCAATCTAACCAACAATTGGGATTACGGGTCCCATAGTGGTGGATCAAACCACCGTGCTTCTTTACAGAAGGTGAATGGTATTCGTTAGTAGATAGGTAAAGTTAAGTTTCATATATCCCAGCATAGCTACTAATCTGGAATTGGCCTTAGTATCTTTAGCTTCCCATTCTTATCCCACATTTTACAGAAATTACGAGATTTCATCGCATGCATATGATTGCATCAATAATAATATCACTAGGGAACAGTAAACATATTAGATTTATCCCTTTTTGTCGAATTACCATGCCCAAATCTGAGGCCAATATTGGCAATCGTGGCTTCATATTTTTATTTAGAATTTATTTTTAATTTTTCTGGAAAGGTCATTAAATTTTATTTAATTAAACTCTTCTAAAGCCATATTAGCACTAAGGCCCTAAATCATTCAATGGTATCTTTATAAGTTTCAAATACTTCTGTAAATAAGTTTCGACCCACATGGACCAAATAATTTGATGGAGATCAAAACTTCATATTGTTGCTTTTAGAACTTGAACAGAGAACAATACATTTTTTTTGCTTAGAGTCTTTCAGTTGTTCATTTTAAAAAATATGTATCAGTGCTTTTTTTTGCTTAAGAACAGTAGCATCGATGATATCACCTGCTTAGTTAACGAAATATGTTTCTTTTAAAAAATTAGTTTAGAATTATCTTTCGTTTCAAGACACGATACTAACGGTTTGTTGGGGTTCGGTATCGTTAGTGATTTCTTCGTACTTTAAAAAATCATTTACCCATAGTCGCAATTGCGTTTTTGGAATCTGCGACCATAGCTCCCATAACTATGGGATTTTTTAGCATAATTTTTACTGCTCTAAGCGGGCCCTACGATCAGAATTCCCTTCTCTAAGGACTGGGTTTACTTGACAACTACCTTTGATTTTGTCGTATCTAGATTTGATATCTTTTTCTGCCTCATTCTTCACCTTCATCTGGGAATAATTGGTAGTGATACCTTGTTAGTTTGTAATTCTTTGAATAGTTCTTTTAATTGAGGTATCGGAAGCACTATATTGGGTAATTTTATAATGTTTGGTCCGATCTGTTGCTAATTTGCCTAATTCAGCTAATCAATCTTGCTATTCTTTGTATTCTCTTAATGTAAAAAATCAGGAATGTAGGCTATTAATTCTTCTGACAAGTTGAAATATCTTTAGTTTTCAAATACGTATACCTGAACTTTGCGATTAAATGATTTGAGATAATTGGTAAAAAATTGACTAAGTAGCTAAGCTCGGTGCCTCATCATTTTGTTATAAATTATCTTTTGCATTATTTTTTATGTTATGAATTAAGCGGTGCGGAAGATACAAATTCTATTATTTTTTTTTGGCTTAGACTTCTATGTAAAGTATATTTGCGTCGTTTTTTTGAGGATTTAATAACAAGAAGAAAGAAAAAGCCATATCAGTTAAAACATTGATATGGTTTTATTAAAAAATTAGTTCACAATCTATTGTTTTTGTCTTTGTTAACAAAAACGGCAAAACCATTGATTTGCTGTTGCATAACTATTTATATCTCTAAAATATTAGCTTAAAATATTTTAATTTTTCAAAATATTTCCTATAAAAAAACCAGCATTTGCGGGTTTTGATATTTAGAAGCATAAATTTAAGAGCGAACCTCTTTAATTCTTGCCTTATTTACCTGTAAGGCTCTAAAGTAAAAAATTACGAGCTCTTCTAACTTTACCTTTTTGTTACCTCAACTTTCTGTAAAGCAGGCATGTTTATGGGAAAAATTACGTTCTACAACAATATTCCTGACATTTTCTGATCGTGAAAGTTTCTGAAGAACAGAACCTCTTTCTTTGATCACAACACCTCTAAAAAACTGAGTACGTGTTTTTTCACCTTTCCTTAATTTTTCGTAATAACGGTAATTGTATCAACCTGTGAGAAATTTGGAAAATTCTTTTTTAGTTACAAATTCGTCTCAACAAATTTTAAATTAATTGCTTCCATTGCTTTGATTTCTGTGTTAGAAAGCAACATTCAACGATTTGTCAGAGTTGATTATTGGATTGCAAAGTAATCAAATATTAAAAACTTTACAACTTAAAAATTTAATTAAAATTTTGTGTTTTTTTTATAGCCTAGTGCTAAAAGTAATAGGCCGATTCCAAATAAAGATAAAAAACACTTGAAATAAGCGAAATTATAAGTTTAGTTGAAAAAAAATTATCGTTTGTCACCAAGGTAATATGGTAAATAAAGTTGGGTTACAATTTGCATTAACCGGAGAAAACAGCACCACATTAAAATTAGTTGGTGCCAAAATTTGTATGTTTAATAACAAATAGAATGGCTGCAATTGATAATAATTAATTGGATAAGGCATATACTTGCATTCTTGATATTATGATTGAAAATTATCTTCTATCATGGTATTTGATTTCAATAATTCGGTCTTAAATTTTTTCAGTGCGTTCTTGTGCTTCTATGCACGCCATTTACAATTTTTGGAAAATTTACCACTCAATAAAATTCAAGGAACTTTCATTCCTTATAGTCAAGATTTGTTTTTTAATGCGGCCTCGGTATTTTAGGTGGTGCTAATAAATTGTCTTGGAAAAGTATCTGTTAACGCAGAGGTTTCATTACTTAAAACGCTGGTTATTATCTAAATTATAGCATCACATAAACAGCCGCACCTAGTTCGGCCCACGGATAAGAATAATCACCCTAAAGATATTTTCTTGATGTAGGCATCCCTATTAACGCGTTGATCTACTCTTTATAATGACGCACAGAATAATAATATTATTTAAAGCGAATGCCATGGCATTTTTTTTGATTTAGGGTTTCGCATCGGGTGTCATATAATAATTTCCGTCGTAGGTTCCTTGATTTTAATTTGCGATTACAATTATCAATGGGGTTCAGATTCATCATGAACATTCCTGCGCACCACCAATTGATAGTCGAATCTATTTGTTATAACTTAATGTTGTATAGTCCTAAGTTGTGCATAATGAACAGCCAACATCCCTTTTTTCTATGGGACGTTTTAGAATGCTAGCTTCGGAAAGGACTTTGGAGTAATTCAGGAAGTCTGTAATATATCCATTCGCATAACCCTGTTTTTTTTCGATTGCAATTTAAGTTTTTAAAAAGCATATTGATTGATTAAAATAAAAAGGGCTAATTATTTAGCCTTTTTATTTTATTAATTTCATTGGTAGCTGTCTATAATTTCTTATGATATCTCGTTCTAAAGCTCTTTCTTCGATGATCTTCGTATTCTGTTTCTAGATCTTCCGACTAGTTTTTGCTTCTTGGGTTAGGATAATTATACTCTGAATTTATAAATAAAAAATAATAAGAAAAGAAATTAAGCCGGCATTCATTGGTCCATAATATGACGTATATGTTTGCTTTTTGAGACGAAAATTTTACAAAAGCGACATGCTGTTTTTTCTTTCGGTTACTGTGTTAAAATTGACTAGAGGTTCGGTTAATTTTTTCGTTTAGTGAACAATATTTTTTTCCGTTTTCAAACAATTTCTAGCATTTATTCAGTGGTGTTTCTTTTCTTAATAGATTTAGCGTGTCAATACATTTTTCTCGTAATTTATCTAAGCTAGTAACCTTTACGACTTCATATCGAATACCATCAGCCCTATAATTTCCAGAATGTTTCTAGCTAAATAAACAAATTGACCGGGGATTGCTTTCCGGTTTCGAGGGTTGCATTTAGGCTCCGAACGTCGTCTTCACTTTCTTGACAAATTGAAGTAAAAGATAGGTAAGGCAAGACTATAAGAAAATAATCTTAAATTTTTATCTTGTAAGTTTTCTTAGTATTAATTAATGATTTAGAGAATTGCTTAAATTAACTTTAATAATATTGAAACTTAAACTATTTAATAAATAAGTAAACCTTCGAACTGTTAGGAGAATAATTACTTTGCTTAAACGGATAACTTGATGTGAATATCCGTTATTCATTATCATACCATATATACAAAACAATTTACCACCGTTCTGCACTAGGGTTAGCCTTTATGTCATAAATTGATGGAGCGTTGTACCAACGATGTTCTGAAGATACCAATTCGTGGCTTAATGAAGTTATTTTATTTGTATCTACAAAATCGCCTTGAAGGCGTATCTTCATGATGGTATGTTATTGCCTTCCACTTGAGGTTTTAGCATTATACCTTCAAGGCGGAGATAGCTAAGAGCCATGTTGCACAAGTGAACTCGAATAGCATTTGACGTAGTTTTCCTTTAATGCAGGGTAGGGCTTTGGTTACAAGTCTTCTGCTCCCTGTTTCTGTTATGACATAATTTTAAAGTGGCTGCCGTCCTTCTAATCTATATTTAGGATGCATATTATTCTACCAAGTTTTGTCATTGGTTAAAATGCATGAATGGTTTCAAATATTGTCCTTTTTAATTGCCTAAGGGAATCTTCTAATTCCTTTAAGATAGGAGTATGCATTTAGTGTACAGCGAGGCGCAGAGAAATTTTGTAATCGCTTAGGATTAAACTCGGTCTGGTTTAGCCAATGTACAATAATTGGGGATGCCGTCGCTGCGCAGGTTAACAATACCTTTGGCAACTCCTTGGCATTTTAAAATGTCTCGATAGGGCTCCTTATCTCTAAAGGCTCCCGTATTATCTATGATTTTAGGATTTAAATATGCCGTATTTGAGTTTGTTAATCTATATTCTTCGGTTTGCAGCGTTAGATAATATGTTACCGTTGTCCGTTATAATTAAAAGATTATTTTGGCATCAATATCAACCGTACCGTTAAATTGACCGTGGAATAGGAGTCTTTTGTAATAAGCTGGCCTCTTTTTTCTAAGTTCTCCGATTTAATTTTCCGGGCCTCGAACACACAATGGCTTGAGTCTTTCATTTGGTTTTCCTTTGCCGGTTCTAGACATCAATTTCACGAGCTACAAGACGCCAATTCTTCAAAACTAAAGCACAAATTTTAGGTTTAATTTTCTTCGGCAAACGTCGCTCCTTAAAGCTTATTGAGAAAAGGCTGTTTACATTTATTTTCACTTTCATTATCGGCATGGTATTTCATAGGTTAATTTTTCCGATATCTTAATTTTAGCTGGCGGGAAGTATATTATCTTGATGGTTCTAAGAATTTCTACAGAATCAACAAATAGGAAATTTGGCTTTTGAACAAATTCACCTGCATATTGGTGTAGGTTAATAATGTCACTTACTTTTTGTCGCATGACCTGTTTTTAAAAGGACTACTTCGATAGCTTTATCATACCATAAGATCACTTATTGATTTGATTAACTCAGTTGGTGCCTTTCTTCGATCTGCTTGAAAGGCTAGCTCTTTTTCGATATGATTTAATTTATCCATTGCTTGGTTTTCAGGTGTTTTAGTGAAATTTTATGCAAAAGTAATCATTCAATCGTTTTCGTAAACTGTTCATAAAAAAAAAGGCTTCCGCAGGAGGCTTTTTTTGAAACACTTTTTCTTTATTTTAACTGATCTATTGGAGTATTTAATTGCGTTTCTTTTTTCGCCTTTGCTTATTCATCATAGTGATGCTCGTATTTCGGTATTTTTGTTTATTTTTTCAAAAAAAAGTACTTTAGATCTTTAATGTCATTTATTTCTCGTTTCACCTCACGAAATGGTAAAATTTATACACGCCTAAGCCATAGCTTCATATCTTCAAGATACACCTCGAATTTTAACTCCTTTTTAGTCTTTTAAACTCTTTTGTTGTCTTTTGCTTTTAAAAGTTTTTAACTTCCAAGATTCCATGATAGGCAAACCAATTGGTCTGTCTTTCTTTTAAGTTACGGGAATAACAAGTTGTCGCATCTCTTTCAATGATCACTTGCAAAACTCATTCCAGGTCTCTTGGTGAAAGGTAGCTGTTAGTCTTTTTTTTTTTTTTTTTTCTTTTTTTTTTTTTTTTTTTCAAGGGGGGATATTTATGTTAATAGTGATCATTCTAATTTTTTGATGACCATCACAGTTTTAATACCTGCTCATAGCTCCTGAATCCTTCACTTAAACGTCATTAACATGTAAACCCGTCAATAGTAATTGATTCCTTTTTCAAATGGTAGGGGCCTCGTTTAAATTTACGGTTACAATTCTAAAATTCCTTTTTGGAAAACATTCCATTATTTCAATTAATATCTTCTACAATTTTTTTTTGCAATATTGCTAGGTACGGCAAAGAGTACCCACATAGACCTGTTTGTGACGATATAAGCCGATTAATTCGATTAAATCGCCATTCGTATTTAACCAAAGCACCACCACTATTTCCCTGGGTTTACGCAAGGGGCAATCGGTTTGAATAAAAAAGATGTTTTACCCACTCCTAAAGATCTGGCTTTTGCACTTACAATGCCCGCGGTAACGTGGAGTAAGAATTAAAACGGGGTTACCAACTGCTAAACCATTACGCAATTTTTTGTAGTATTCAGATCCTCCAAAAGCTTTAAATAGGGTAATTTTTGTGTCAGCAGCATTTTAATTAAGCAATATCGTATGGGATCCGTTACCAATTAGTTCAGCTTTGTAGGTGATATTGTATTCGCGTAACTTGCAATTCGGTCGCACCATCAGATAACATGGTTATGGTGGGACAATATACCCCATTCGGGTCTATTGGATCACCAGAACCAGCACCCTGAATACGAGATGGTGTTTTTATCCGGTTCGTATCATTATAAAAAAACTTGCATTAGTTTGTGGCTCCAATAATTTACAGCTACATTTCTTTACGTGACAACAGCATTACCGATTCGTTTCTGCGTGCCGAAGTAAAAATCTGCTTCATTAATACTGCTCCTTCGAGCTGAAGTTGGGGTATAGCTTGGCCATAGTAAAGGCGAGTTTAATGTGTTTTCAGTAAAGAATAAGAATTTTCTTTTCAAAAAAGTAATTTGGTAGGCTCCTTAAAGGTAATTGCCCTGCAATACAGAAACAGTTAATAACTTGCAATTTTCTTTCATAATAATTTACTTTTTTAACTTAACTGCTACAAAAATTAACCAGTTTATATTCAGCAATGAATTTGTGTTAACGTCAAGTTAACTGCAAATTCCCTTAATAAAATACTACCTTTGTTATTCTAATAGGTTATAAAATGAACTTACTTTTTCAATTTTCAGGGAACAGCAATGATTTTGTCATGATTTGATAAATCGTCATCTATTTTTCGAACAAGATGATTGATTTTACCAAATTAATTTCATTTTTTGTGTGACCGAAATTTTGGCAATTTGGTGCCGATGGTTTAATTCTGCTTTGGAAAATGACCTATATTAGACTTAAAATGGTTCTACTTCAATGCTTGATGGCAAATGAAAGTAGATGTGTGGTAATGGTGGACGAATGTTTATGGTTTGCGAAACATTAAAATGACGAAGTTAGGCTCAGTTTTAATGCTGTTTGATGGACCACATACCGCTTTTAATTTCAGATGAAAATATAAGTTTACAAATTGAAAGATGTTTTTTGATATTTCAGCTAAAAGCTCAATGTTGTATTATTTTTTAGACACGGGGTCTCACATTCACCGTACAATTAGTGGATTATTTAAATAGCTTTAGAAGTAAAAGTTGAAGGTGCAAACTTAGGTAGGGATGTACGGGAAAAAAGGAAGTAATATTTAATTTGTAGCGCAAAATAGTGAAAACTAAAATTTTTTTTTTACGTACTATGAAAGGGGCGTAGAAGATGAAACTTTAGTTCATGTGGCACTGGGTGTAACAGCTGTCGCGGATTGCATGCATAACAAACCGAAAACACAAGCAATAAAATTCAAATAAAACCTATAGGTGGGCGATCTCGAACAACTAAGCGTTGATGTTTTTGAAGGTAGGTTTATACGAATGTATTTTTAACTGACCTTGCCACTTTAGTGTTTTAACAGGAGAAATAAATGTATAGTCTTAAAAGGGAAAATTATTTTATTTAAGAGCTTCTAGAGCAAGTGATTTAGATGTTTTTGTACGAGTTTAGAAACAATACGGAGATCTGGGAAGTTTTAGCCGGACAGTTACACCCTATTCAAACAATTCTTCAATTGTATTTGGATAATGCACATCGTGATTATTTAGATGTAAAAACAAACTTCGGCTAGTATTGTGGAGTGGTTACAGATTAATCGCGTTTTAGGACTTGTGATTTATTGTTTTGGACCCAAAAACACAAGAGGCAGGGAATTAGGATTGTTATTTAGGGAAGGAAAATAGAATTTTAGGGTAATGATCAGAAACCCTTGATTGATTATGTGGTACCGCGCGTGTTACCTTGAAATGCATATCAATTGTATGCAGTATTTTTAGAGGATTGACCAAACGAGTAATTTCGATTTATTTTTGAAAAATCGGGTTTTAAAAATAGGCCTTAAGAAAAGATTGGATGCTCCCAAATGGAAAATTTTTAAAAATGAAATTATATCAAAAAATATTTTAAATAATGATATATAAAAAAATAATTCTTGTTTCGCGGTTATCGTTTATTGTTGGGGCGGCTACTATGTATATAAAGTTCTATATGGCCTTTTTTATTCCCAATACGAAACTTTAACAAACACCGAAGCTTTTGTTTATATACTTCCATCAACCACCACTTTGAACACGTTAAAACGCTCCTTGAACCGCTTTTAAAAGATGTCGTTCTTTTTGAAGCAGCTTGCTAAAAGAAAAGGCTATACCTCAAAACTTAAAAAAGCAGGTAAAATTCCTATAAAAGGGGAATGAACAAATAACGAGCTCGTGAATACCTTAGGAGTAGAAATTTCCAATAACATTAGCTTTTAATTAATCAATAAATCTTGAAAGACTTAGCCAGAGGTGGATCGCAAGAATGAAGCGAGATAGTGTTTCGCTGTCAAAGCATTTAATGAGGAAGATTTTCTAAAAGAAATGGTTTTCGATACGCAGACAAAAATTAGCCATGTATATTCCATTAGTTATGAGTTTTTTTGGAATACAACAGCAGCGCAGTTTCGTGATAAAATGTTAAAAGAATATCAGAGTTTTGGAATGACACCCGTGTTTCAAAAGCAAATCACTGCGGATTAAACACAATAAGGGACTACCACTTGCTTCAGTAGTACATTAAAGAAAAACAGCTAAGGTGTATGACGCCAAGAGTGAGCGGTGATGGTATTTAAACAGGCTAAGAGATGGGATTTTGTTACAGGGCAGACCCAACAGTGATTCTATGCCTTTTAAACTTAAAACAGGAGTTTTAATCAAAAATTTTAAAAGGGTTTATACAAAGACTAGTACTTGATTTTTTTTTTTCCCGCCTTTTTTAACACCTAAAATATTGGTGGTTTGCCACCGGGGCTATTTGTTGCCTGATATTCAAGCGATTTGACCGCTGTTTTGAGTCCAGAAAGCATGATTATTTTTTAGTTTGTAGCCAATAGTTGAGACTTTGGATACATAAATTTGCCAAAAATCTGAGCCAACATAACCGAAATAAAGAGCAAACGTCGATGGATAATCTTCAAAACATTAAAAAAAGGTAGGTCAATTCAACGGGTTTAACTTCATTTTATCTAATTTTAAACCTTTTGGGGGTTTTTTTACAAATTTTGGATAAAAAAATCTAGCCTATTATTTTTGCCGAAGTTTTAATTTAAGCGAACCTTTTTTTTTGGTTGTAGCTTAAGAAATCAAATGTATGAAAAAGTGGATAAACGTAAGTTGGTCCTCTTATCATATATTTCTTTAGAAGTTTTGGTTTTAAAAACACGATTAAAATCAAGAAGTTGCAAGTCGCTAAAGTAAATGACCTACGTTTTTTTCGTTTCAAAAGACGAAATTTTTGGCTGAGTACCAATTGATTGCCGCCAAGAGTGGTAATCATATATTGGTTTTAGGAAGCTGCTCTTTTAAAGATACGGGGCGGTAATTATGGTGTAGTTAATTCCTGGAGGAATTTAGGAAAATATCAATTCGGAATCGGCCACTTTAGATTAGAATTTGTCGGCATTTACAATCCTGATTATTCTTTAAAGAAATCCAAAATTACAGAAAGAGCGTTTTTAAAACAAACATAGCTCGTAATAAAATGGATCTTTGAGAAAGACATTAAAAAATAACCAGGGTTAAAAAATTGGCAATCTTCACCCATTACTGAATCAGGAATTCATTCTGCAGCCAATTGGCAGGACCGGAATGTAAAGAAGTATTTTGCGTTCTTTAGGAGCAATGATGTAAATGATGATACGGTCAAGTGTAAGTCATTACATCAAAAAGTTTTCGGGTTACGATATATCAATTGATAGTACCCAAACGCAATTGCTAAAATTTATAAGCATATTGGTATACTAAAGCTTTTCAAGTAACGAAAGGGCTTTTTTTTATCCTTGAAGAATAAAAATATGGGTCGTTATGAAGATCTATAGTTTCTTTCGACCAATTCTTTAACAGTTTTCGTAGCAATTTATCGGTAGTAAAGTAGGTCACAAGCCACACAAAACTTTGTAAAGCAGGTTCAATGTTTTTACAAAAGTTCAGAAGAGTTTATCATTACGATAAGGGGTCTCGATAAAAAGTTGAGATTGATTTGGTCTCTCGATAGTTTTCCAAGTTCGTTTTTAATGCGCTCTTCTTTCGCCAGATTCAATTAGGTAATAGCCATTAAAAGCAAAATTTTGACACATTCTAATCCCTAGCCATAAGCGCTAGTAAAATTTTGATGATGGCCAACAAGGGCACTACTTTTATTATTTTTCTCATGCGCAATACGAACTACATTCATAGCACCGGGATCTGCAATACCACGGACACCAGCCTCAGAAATTATACGCAACAGTCTTTAACTTCTAAAACAAGGTTGTAAAATGTCGGAATCATTTTGGGTTCTGTAAATTTATTCAGGTGCGTTCAATTATGTAAAATTCAGATTGCGATTTTTTTGAAACTTTTAGAAATTTTTTTTTATAAACCTACGCGCTGTTTTCAGTTTTCTACAATAAAAAAAAATTAATATTCTTTCATCGTTCTTCTTTATAGGAATAGGTAATTACTTCTAAAGGTTTCGTTATCGCCTAAAGTAGTAGGTATTAAATAGAGTTTTCCAAAGCTGTTATTTTCCCATGATCAGCGAACTGTTAATTTGCTGAGCAATTACGTTACACGCGTTGTCGATTAATTCAAAAAACATATCAAAACATTATCGTCATAATAGGGATCAGGAACTTCTTTTTCTTTAGGTTGTTTCTGATAAAAGTTAGTTTAACTTTATTTTTTTTGTGCTTGATGGTACTGCTAATTTTTACCACGTTTTGATAGTTGCTATGATCCATTCACATAAAAATATATCAAAATCCTTCAAAATTCTTTGCGGAGTAAATTTTCTACAGGCGGATATGTTTGTGAAATTAAATAGAAGTTATTATTTGTGCAAGGCATACAGATCTTTTAAGAACAGGTCAGGAGCAGATTCCAATATGGTTAGCCCCAGGTTCGAGCAGAAATCATATAAATTCTTTAGGATGTGAGTTTACTTTTGTAAAATAACCCACTCGCTAATGGAGACCTACAGATATTACGAGGCAGACCATTAGAATTCGTGGTTAGTTTTCATTAAAGAGGTTTAGGAAAATTTCTTAGTTAAATCGTCTATATATTTACGGAACTGTTTATCAGTTTCCGCTAAATACGGACTTTTACAGGCGTGTAGCACGGTTGCGGATCTCTTATTTGCCGGATCTGAGAGCCCAATCTAGCTAAAGATGCTTTTTGTAAAATTTTTCGCAAAAACATGGGCTAATGTTTTGCTTGCACAATATATGGCGTTTTTCTTGTTTTAGACTGCAGTGTAGCTTACATCCATTTCAAAGTTAATCAGAAAACTTACTTTTTGAATTATAATCGATAGAAACTTCTCGTTTGGTATTTTAACAAACTTTTCTTACCCACCTGTTTGCGCAAGATCTAAAGTACTTCCTTTTTATTTGAAAGGCATGATTGAGGCAATAAAGGATATAATAGTCCTAAAGCTCTCTAATTGTTTGTTTTTTATATGGCTTGGCAACATATGTCTATAATATCTCAGGCATTTCAACACCATCACGAGTATAGTTTATTTTTTAAAAAGATATTTTGTTTCGTATCAGGATTTGGCAAATTCCGCAGATAAACCCCATTTGAACCGTGGAACAAGCGTTGTTCAATATCTTAGCCATGTCAAACAAGGAAGCTTGTCAGATGTTAAAAAAACTTGTTTTCCATTCTGGTGTAGAGTGATTTAAAAATTATGAAAGAAAACGTCTTGCGTACTGGAATTTTCCTGGAAGAAAATTGAACATCATCAATAATTTAAAACATCAATTAATTGATAAAAATGAATAAACATTTCTTAGTAATTTTTCCTTTACAGATCGAATATATTGTTGTGTAAATTTTTCGGCGAAATATAAGCGCACCGTACGCTCTGGTCACTTGTCTTTTTATTTCGACCCCTATGAGCATGTGCTAAGTTGTGTTTTTCCAGGCCGACCACCGCCAAAAATCAATGTGGGTTTAAACGAAGTTCCTCAGGTTTATTGGGCAACTGCATCCCTGCGATGATCGTGCTATCTATTAGAATCTCCTTCTAAAATTCTCAATTATAAATTCGGAATTGTAATTGTGATTTCTATTTTTATATTGCGAATACTGGACTTACAAATGGATTTTTTTTAATTCAGGATATTTTAGATTTAATAAGCGACATCTAAATTCTTTGCCGCAGGTACCAGTATTCTATTTGAGCTTGGTATTTTTTTTCGGTAAAAGGTTCTCGGTTACCATAGGTGGTTTTCCATTTTTTAATATTACACCAATTAGCACTTTTCTCCTAATTCTTTTGTTAAAGTACTTTTAAAAGTTTATTACATAATTGCCTCTTCTATAGCCATTCGTAGAAAAAAATTTACTAGGGAAACTTGAATTGCTTAAGGCGTTGTCAGATAGTTTAATTGGTTTAATTGGGTTCAACCAAGTTTTGAATGCCTGCGTTGGATGTTATCTTGATGAAAGCTAAACATTATTCCATACGGATGTTGCGTACACTTCATTTTTTAAAATTAATCTTTAAGTGGTTAATTAAAAAGGTTCTCTTTACCTTTAAATTTGACACGTTTAATATGTCACTGGAGCTACAAATATTGTGAACAAAAAAACTAAAAAAAAAATCAAAAAATTACTATTGAATTATCGGTTTTTTTTTATTTACATGACAAGCTTACTAATGCAAAAGTCTTTAATATATAAATTTTACTTTTTAATAACATGGGATATACTGAAATTTCTTTTCGAGTTCGTTTACGGTGAAACCGATCATTGGGTGTGGTATATCTTGGCACCTATTTGCGCATATTAGATATGGATAGGGTTGAGTGGTAGAGGATGGGTATTCTTAAAGCCCTTTTAGAGGAAAGTGGTATTAATTTTACCAGTATGTTCTTTGACTATAAATTTTTTAAAAAATCTGACTTTACGATGAATCTTATTCACAGTCCAAACAAGCTTAAAAACTGACCACTAGTAAGATCGAATTTGACTAAAAGATTTTCAACGAAAGTAAGGAAGCTTTTAGCCGATGCAACACACAGTATTTAGCATTTATAGATTTCGAAAAAAAATAAACCCATGAAGTGTTCCTGATGGAAATTTTACAAAAATAAATTTTACAACTATTTGATTTTTAAAAGGGAAAATTAGGGCATTTGTTTTTGAAATTAAGAACTCCCGTAAAAAGCTTCAAAAATGCCTGTATTTTTTTCGAGTGGTTTTCTCTGGTACGTATCCTTTTATTTATGACAATCTAAAGCATTTTCCTGTTGATATAATTTCAAGTGGATTCTTGTTTTATTAATGCGCATTAACCCTTATCCATGTAGGATATTCGACGATCTAAAATATAATTGAATTGTTTTTTCTATAATTTTTGCGTAGCCCAAAGCCATTTGCGCGCACGGTTTATAGCACAATAAGCGCCGACCACCCAATTTAGTGCACGAAAAATCCGCACAACTGCTACGAGTACATTGGTACATTCGAAAGATATTGTATTTGTCCGTAATAGGCATTCCGCAGAATTATAGGTTCCTCCATCATCATTTATCTGTGAGGAAACTGTTTTTTTAAACCATAAGTTTTGCAGGCATAGCAAATGCGTTAGCAGCAGCGTGCTTTTTTTTTAGTGCCTCAATAATTGGTTTTACGTCATCTTCTGAAATTTAATAGGAAGATAGCCAAAAAAACGTTACTTTTTTCTCTGTCCTTAAAAGAATTTTTCTTCAAGGTTTTTAGTGTTTGTATAGATCTGATCGCTTTTTCCATTTGGACAAAGGTGCTCTTAAAATAGGGCTATTAAAATAAATATGATTACGGCTAATCTTATACCATCAGTTTTTAAGGTTATTTTTCTTTAAATAGGTAATACAGCAAAGGTAGAAAACTGGACTATGCTTACGTTGTTTATCGTAAAACGAAGCGCTGTTCAAGGTTTCACTCTGTAGGGCTTTTAAAATGATAATAATAGAAAGAATAGTTTGGAATCCCAAGCTATCCGCTAAAATATCTTAAAGGCTTAATTTTAGGTCGATTTTTTACGCTTTTTTAAACCTATTATAGCCACACCAATTGATGCGGCGCTGCAAAATCACTGCTGAAAATAATGGGTATTTCTGTTTTCTTCTACGTGAATTCTTTTGAAGGTATTTTAATTACTAGAATCGATATTCTGGCTAGAAAAAACGGATATGTAATAAGAGTGATTGTTTTAGGTAGGTTATGTTTTTAGCTTTTAATTGGAAGCAAAATACCACAGCAATAGGCTAAAAGGAACGCCAAAATGCTGAAAATAGGTAGAGTGTTCGCGATTACCAGAAAACTCCAAAAAAGTACAGGGCTTACTAAGGACAGTTTTTTTGTGGTACTGAGCCTACCGAAACTTCCTAACTTTTTGTGCTGTCGTCCGCCATTAACAATTAAAAACAAGAATAAATAAAACACCAAAAAAAGAGTGCTATAAAACCAAGATTTTCCGGTATACTTTGCATTAAAAACATCACTTTATAAAAATAAGCCTTACAGCAAGCCGTAAAATTAAATTGGGTGACTATGATAAAATATTGACTTTATAGTCGAAAAGAGTTTAAAAATTACAAATTTAAGCTAGAAAAAAGATACTTAAAACATAAATTTTAATCATGCTGTAATTTTGATTGCTAATTGAAACAATATCTTTCTTTCCCACGATTTAAATTTCCAAGTTTTGATACCTAAGATTCAGCGGCTAATGTGTTTTTAAACATTATGTCTATAAATAGTGTTTCTTTCGCTTTTAATTGATTCTGGGAAAGTAACATATCGTAAATTGGGAAGGCGGGTTTTCGTTTAAATTTATTTCGTGCGATAAGTTAAAACTGTTCAAAACAGGCTTAAACCGATTAAAATTTTGGAATCCCCATGGGATTTAATAACAGCCGTTATATGAAAGCTTTTTCAATTACGTTATTGCTTAGTAAAAGATTTAAACGATTATTTTTTTTTTCCCGCTGCCATTTGCCTCCAATTAAACGGCTGTCTTCAATAGGAAAATATTAATTATTGAATTCCAGGCAAGCGTTAGTTCTTCGGGCTTTGAATTGCTTAGGGAAAAAGTCTTGGAAGCGCACTGATGAAATCAGTAAGGAAAACGTATATAGTCCCACTTCATAGTTTTTTGGCTTAATTGGTTAATTCGGGGCACTAAGTGCAGTTTACCCTCCAATTTTCAAGCGCTTTAAAAGGGATGCAGGGTTTGGGGTTTCTAGTTTGATGAAAAAAATATTTTTCCGAAGTTGCCAAAAAAAACTATATTTTTTTAAGGGCATTGAATTAGTAAGTGTTAGTGATCTTTTTTTTCTAGGCTTAAAAAAACTTTTTGAGATTAAAGCCGGTTTTCTCTTTTAGTTGGCGGGATGCTTTTCTTGGTTTTCCGGGAATTGGGGGGGAAACGTATTAGGGGCCTCTGTAAATTATCGGGCTTTTCATCCCATAATTTTTTTCTTTCAATAAAGGATTTGTATAGGTTTTGTTCTCCTTTATAAATCTCTTCTC